>Ga0111539_10003055_pt1 | contig 22172 bp, 17 predicted proteins | sample RhiMethybrSRZTD1_FD_79667 | JGI IMG/M metagenome (GOLD analysis project Ga0111539, IMG submission 79667) | Populus rhizosphere microbial communities from Tennessee, USA - Rhizosphere MetaG P. TD hybrid SRZTD1 (version 2) (version 2) | ecosystem: Host-associated > Plants > Roots > Rhizosphere >...
ATGCGCGCGAACTGTTGATCGCCGAGTTGGTCGAGCAGGTCCTGCAGGGTGCGCCGGAGGAGATAGCTGCGGGCGCTGGTATGGACGTGCACGTAGTTGTCGCTGGCTTCGAGCCATTCGATCGTCGAGCTATCGATCAGCTGCAGCGTTTCGCCGACCGGCACGAGGAGCCGATCGCGCGACTGCGTCTGGGCGCGAGCGGTCGCGACTGCGGCACGGGTCGAGCCATCGGCGGGTCGCCCGCGAATCCGTGCGAGCGTCTTGAGCAGCCGGTCCTTGTCGTACGGCTTGAGCAGATAGTCGATGGCGCTCAGCTCGAAGGCCTTGATCGCGTGCTCGTCGAAGGCCGTGACGAACACGATCAGCGGTGCTGTTGCCTGTTCGAGCTGCGCTGCGACCTCCAGGCCACTGAGCCCCGGCATCTGGATGTCGAGGAACACCACGTCGGGTTTCAGGCGTTCGATGGCTTCGGCGGCGCTCAGGCCGTCTTCGGATTCCGCGACGACTTCGATGTCGCCTTGTTCGCTGAGCCAGCGTTGCAGCTTGCCGCGCGCCGGCGCTTCGTCGTCCGCGACCAGCACCCGCATCATGCGCGATGTTCCTGCCAGGGCAGCGTCACGGAAGCTTCGACAGCGTCCGGCAGCTGCGTCAGCTGCAATGTCCCCGCATCACCGTACAGCACAGCGAGGCGCTCGCGGCTATTGCGCAGGCCTACGCCTTCGGTGGAGCCGCCCGCCAGCGTGGATCCGGTGTTGCGCACGGCGAGGTGCAGGCAATCGCCTTCGCGACGGCCTTCAATCTCGATCCGCACGGCGTCGCGGCTGCGCTCGACCCCGTGCTTGAAAGCATTCTCCAGCAGCGGTTGCAACAGCAACGCGGGGATCGAGCCGGGCAGCGCCGCATCGTCGACTTTCCAGGTCAGCACCACGCGGTCCGCGAACCGTTCCTGCATGACCTGGGCGTACAGCTCCAGCATGCGAATCTCTTCCCGGAGCGACGTGATCTCCTTATCGCTCCATTGCAGCGTCGCGCGCAGCAGATCGGCGAGGCGCGACAGCAGACGATCGGCGCGCGGCACGTCGACGTGCATCAGCGCCGAAATGGTGTTCAGCGCATTGAAGAAGAAATGCGGCCGGAGCTGCGCCTTGAGGTGCGCCAGCTGCGCCTCGGCCAGCGATTTCTGCAACGCCAGCAGGCGCTCGTGCTGCTCCTGCGAGCGGGCAAACGCATCGAAGCCGAAGATCAGGCCCATCCACAGGCCAGTGAACATAAGCAGCTTGATCGACTCGTAGAACAGGACTTGCGGCCAGGCTTCGTGCGTGTATGTCAGCCCGAGCAGCGCATAGACGCCGTGCCGCACGCCAAAAACGATGGGCACGAACGTGAGCACGACCAGGGGTAGCCACTTGACGTGATGGCCGATCCAGACCAGCGGCCGATCGAGGTAGACGGCATAGCGCCGATCGACGCGACGCTGCAGCACGACCCAGAACGTCGCCATCGCGAGCGACGTGCCTTCCCACAGGATGGGTTGCCACAGGTGCCGGCCCCCGTTGCGCACATAGTCCTGGATGCCGACGGCGAGCATCAGCAGCCAGAACATGCCCCATAGGAAGTAGAGCACGAAGTCCGGCCGGCTCAGCCAGCGCCGGGCGGACGCCTGCGGGTCCGAGGCGAGATCGAGATGTGCAACTGCCATGCGGAGATTCTAAGGAGCGGCGCCCGCTTGCGCTGCGATCCTGGGGTGACCGGGACACGAATCCGCGGCAGATTCGCGTCAGTGCGTACTTTCACCAAGTGTCAGCGGAACCGGACGCGGCATACTCACCGCCTACGCGCATGATCCCTTCATCCCCTAGCCAGGGAAGGTACGCTCAAGTAGCTTCCATGGCCGTTTCCGACCCCACCCCGAACGCAGCAGAACCCGCCCTGTCGGCCGTTGGCGTTGCGATTGCGATCCCGCGCGGCGGGACAATTTCGGACGTGCTCGACAGTGTCACCGATTCCGTCCAGGTGCTGGACGCGAACTGGCGCATGACCTACATGAACAAGGCGGCGCGCCGGACCCTGCGCGAGCAGGGCATGGACCCGGACTCGCTGATCGGCCGGCATTGCTGGGATGAGCTGTTTCCGGAAGGGCGGGGAACCCCGCTGCAGCGCGCCTACATGCGTGCGATGGAGACGCGACAGGTCACCGAGCTCGAGAATTTCCATGCGCCGTGGCAGCGCTGGTTCCTGGTCCGCGTGTTCCCGGTGGAGTCGGGCGGCATCGCGATCTATTTCCACGACATCACGGACCGCAAGCACACCGACCAGCTGCTGCGGGAGCAAAAGGAAATCCTGGCGCTGATTGCCGATGGTGCGCCGCTCGAGCGCTGCCTGAACGCAGTGACCGAGTCGGTTTCGCGCCTGAGCCCGGGGTTGCGGGCGTGCGTCCAGTTGGCCAATCCGCAGCTCCGCTACTTCGAGGAGTGCTATTCGGCGCAGCTGCCGGCGTCCTTCGCTGCGGCGTTGCGTCGCCTGCCGATCAACGAGGTTCCCATCGGGACCTGCTGCCAGGCGATGTTCAAGGGAGAGCCGGTCGCGTGCGAGAGCATCGCGACCGACCTGCGCTGGGCGCAATCGTGGCGCTGGCATTGCCTGGAACATGGGGTGCAGGCGTGTCACTCCGAACCCGTGCGCGGTCGCAGCGGGCAGGCGATCGCATCGCTGATGCTGTGCTTCTCCGAACCTCGGGTCATCAGCGCGTGGGAGCGCGATGTCGCCAAGTTCGCGTGCTCCGCAGCCAGCGTGGCGATCGAGCACGAGCGGCGTGAGCGTGCGTTGCGCGAGGGTGAGGCCCGGTTCCATCGTCTCGCTGACGTGATGAGCGTGCGGCTCGACGAGCAGCAGGCCATGATCTCCGAGTACAAGCGCGCCGACCAAGTCGCGCGAACGGAGAGCGAGCGCAAGGACGAATTTCTCGCCATCCTCGTGCACGAGCTCCGCAATCCGCTGCAAGCGCTGGCGGCTGCATCGCATACGCTCGAGAAGACCTCGCTGAGCGGGGATACCGCGGCGCTCGCCGTCGCCATGGTGCGCCGACAGGTCGATCACATGGCGCGACTGCTGGAAGATCTGATGAACGTCGCCCGCATCACGCACGGCCTGGTGCAGTTGCGCCTGGAACCGGTGCGCATGCAGGACATGGTTCGCGAGGCGATCGACGTGGCGCGCCATCAGATCGAGTCGCGGCAGCATCGCTTGCACGTGCAGATTGCACCGGAGCCGATGTTCGTGCGCGGCGACGCCGTGCGGTTGAATCAGATCATCGTCAACCTGCTCGCCAATTCGGCGAAGTACACGCCGATGGGCGGCACCATCAGCGTGCGTCTGACGCGCTCCGGGCGTAACGCGTCGTTCGCCGTGCGCGACGACGGCATCGGCATCTCGGCGGAGATGCTGCCGAAGATCTTCGACATGTACTCGCAGGCCAATCGCGCCGGCCAGAACGCGAGCGACGGCCTCGGCATCGGCCTGGCGCTGGTGAAGGGACTGGTCGACCTGCATCACGGCAGCGTCGAGGCCCGCAGCGCCGGCGAAGGCTGCGGCAGCGAGTTCACCGTGCTGCTGCCGCTGCTCGAGAGCCCGGTGCCGGGAGAAAAAAACGGGGGATACTGAGCGATGCAGCATCATGCTGCGCTGCTGAGTTTCCCCCTTATTCTTCTCCCGGCACCGATTTGAGCTCAGTTCAGCCGCGTGATGCGGCCTTCGATCTGAGCAGTGAAGGGCTGCTGCAGCGAGCCTACGTAGTTGACCAGCGCGTCCAGGTCGACGGCGCCGACGACGCGGTTCGTGCCGGACGGCAGGACCACGAAGTTGTCGCCACCCGAGGCCATGAAGCTGTTCACGGTTACACGGTAGGTTGCGTTCGGGTCGAGCACGGTGCCGGAGGTGTCGCGGATCTCGACCACTCGATCGCCGATCGGCCGTGACGCGTCCCAGGTGTACGTCAGGCCCGAGGTCTTGAGGATCTTCGGCGGGTTCTGATTGATCCACTGCTGCTCGAGCAGCAGATCGATCTGCGCGCCGCTGAGGTCCATCGAGACCAGGTCGTTGGCGAACGGCTGGATCGCGAACAGCTCGCCCCACAGCACTTCGCCCGCATCGAGGTTGGTGCGGATGCCGCCCGGGTTCATGAACGCGAACTGCGCGCCGGACGAAGCACGCTGCGCATCCGCGATCAGATTGCCGAGGGCCGACTCGCCGGCGGCGTTCTCAGCCGTCGTGATCGCGACCTGCGAGACGCCGATCACGCGATTGACCGACGGCGCGACGCGCTCATCCGCGGCGGCGACAATCTTCGCCACTTCGGTGTCGGGCGTCAGGCCCGGCCCCTGATCGCCCCAGGTCGTGACGATCGCCGCGGACTTCTCCACGACGTCGTGCGTCTTGCGGCTGATCGACAGATCGATGTCGTCGTACGCGGTGCTCGCCGAGAACGCCTGCGTCAGCAGGATCTGCTTGCCGTTGTTGTTGGCGACCAGCGCGTTGGTGAAGCCGTGCGCGTGGCCGGACACAACGACGTCGACTTCATCGCTTAGCCGCTTGACGATGTCGACGATCGGACCGCTCAGACCCTGCACGTTCGGATCGGTCGGACCTTCATAGGTCGGCGCCTGGCGCAAACCCTGATGGATCGTCACGATGATCGTGCGCACCCCCTGCCGCTTCAGCTGCGCGACCGACGCGTTGATCGCATCCGCTTCGTCGACGAACTGCAGCCCGGCGACGCCGCTCGGCGTCACGATCGTCGGCGTCTCCTTGAGCACCGCGCCGATCACGCCGATCGGGATGCCGTTGGCCACCTTGATCGTGTACGGCGGCAGGAACGTGCGGCCGGTCGAGGTGTTGAGCACGTTCGCGGACACGTACGGGAAGCGCGCGCCTTGCCAGCGCTTCTCGAGGAACGGGCCATTCTTATGATTGCCGCCCGTCAACAGACGCAGCAGCTCCGAGGCGCCCTCGTCGAACTCATGATTGCCGAGCGTGCCCACGATGTTGCAGCGGGCCTGCGCATACGGCTCCAGGAAATCCGGCAGCAGTCGCTGCAGCTTGAACGGAATGCACCACTTGTTGGCCAGCGTGTTCAACATGCTGACCGACGGCTCATCCTGCAACAATGCCGAGTTCGGCGGCGACGCGCCGACATGATCGCCCGCGTGAATGATGAAGGCGGAACCGTCAGCCTGGTCTGCGGCCGCTTCCAGATACGAAGCGAGCACGGAGGCGCCGCCGACTGGTCGCAGCGCTGTCGGGGGTCCCAAGGTCCGCGGCGACAGCTGACCGTGAAAATCGTTGATGCCGAGCAGTTTGATGGAAGTCGTCGGGTCACGGCGCCCGGCCGGATCGTGCCAGCGCACGCGCTCGCTCGCCTTGCTGCGAGCCTGTACGCCTTCGAGCACGCGTTCGTCGTGCTGGTCGGCTTCGAGAGAGTGGCCTTGATCGGCGCTGGCGTTCCCAGCAGTCAGCGTCAGCAGGGCAGAAGCAATGGAGATCCCCAATTTCGTGCGCATCGCATCCCTCCGGTGGGTCGGTTGGGCAGGACGCGCGGAGGCTAGTCGTGTGCGATGGCAGGGCGATGGAGCTGATGTTGCAGTTGAGTGTCGCGACGGGTCCAGTCGGACCAGTGCTGCAGCAGGTCGTGGACGAACGTCTTCGACTTGTCTGCGTACAGTCGTTCGCCGAGCGCGAACGACTTGTCCTGCAATTCCTCACGCCGGCGATCGATCAGCGTCTTGAGCGAGCTCGATGCCGTCTCACTCAATCCAGTCGTCGGCTTGGCGACACGCTCACGCAGCACGGCGAGATCGTGCTCGTCGCCGAGATACTCGGCTAGATGGTGAAACTCATCCGCCAGCTCGCCGACCGGACCGGTCGCGAGCGGCGCCAGAATCTGCAGCTGATGCCACATGTACTTGGTCTGCTTGCGCCACTCGTGCAGATCCTCGGTGGCGCGCTCGGTTCGGGCTTTGCGAAGTGCGCGCCGCGCGCGCCGATAGGTTGCTCGCAGGCCGGTTTCGAGTGAGCTCCAGCCGCTGCTTTCCGGACGCCACGCTTGCGCACGCGTCAGGCATCGTTTGAGCGCTCGCTTGATCTCTCCCAGCTGTTTCGCAGGCAGCGGATGAGCTGCGCTGCGGCGGCTCTTCTTCAGGCGTTGCTGCAATGGCGCGACCTGCAGTCCCGACGCAGCGGGGCCGAAGCGTTCGAGCAAGCCGTCCAGCGCTTCGCTGAGTACTTCCGAATCCCGCGCCTGAGACAGCGGACGAGCCGCATCGCGCGCGGCGATGTTCTCGCGGCGATACAGCTCGTCGCCGATTGCTTCACGGATCAACCGCAACGTGGCGCGTGCGCGCTTGAGTTGTTTGCGTGCGCCGTGAACGTTCGGTTCTTTCCCCTGTAGCTCTTCGACCGCGGCATCGATCTGGCGCTGAAAGATGTCGCAGCACTGCTGCACCGGTCGCGTCGGCGTACTGAGCGTCTGTGATGACCGATCGGCCACGGCCGGTCCCGGTCAGTCCCGCTGCCGCGTGATGACGATCTCGAACTGCGCCGTGCTGAGCGCCTCTTCGCGCGTATGCCCTTTGGCTTCTTCCAGCTCGACGTAGGCGTTCAGCGCCGCCATGTGATTACGGAAAATCGCGACCGCCGCCTCGAAGAAGTCGTCGACCGAGCGGAACCATCCCTCGGTCGCGCATTGCTCGACGAACGCGAAGGCCGTGGGGTCGAGTGCGATCGTGATCGGGAGGCGCTGACGTCCGGGTTTGCGCGTGCGCGGGATGTGCATGTCACCTCTCGATGGGAGTTGGCAGCCGGCTGTTCTGGCGCCGCCGCCGGTGGCGTATTCTAGGTGCCCAGCCAGCGCTGTGCCACCCATCAAAAACGAAGCTGCGCGCCAGAAGATGCCACAGTTGCAACCCATGCCGTTGTTTCTCAACGAAGGCGCCGGCGCCGACCGCGGGCTGATCTGCGGCTATCAATTGCAGCCGTCGGGTCCGGCGCGCGAAGTGAGCGCGGACGGCATCGTGCAGGCGCTCGCGCAACCCGACCAGGTCACGTGGCTGCATTTCAATCTTTCCGATCAGCGCGCGCGACGCTGGTTGCTCGACGCCGCGTTTCTGCCGGCGGCGCTGCGCGAAGTGTTACAGGATCACGATGAGAACCGGCGTGTCGAGTGGATCGACGGCGGCTTGCTGATGGTCATCAGCGATTTCACCTACGAGGACGAGTCGGATCCCTGGGAGGTCACGCCGATCTGGTGCTACGCCGGGCCGCACGCGCTGATCACTGGCCGCGTGCACGCCCTGAAGAGCACCGACGAATTGCGCCAGCGCATGCGCACCGGCGTGACCGCCGCTTCCGGCATCGAGCTCCTTGCGCAGCTGCTCGATGTGCGCACCGCGCGCATCAAGGCGTTGGCTACTACGATGACCCGTCAGCTGGACGACGTCGAGGACGAAATTCTGGCCGGCAACATCAAGGAGCAGCGCGAGCAGTTGGGTCGGTCGCGGCGACTGTGTGCGCGCCTGCGCCGGGAGTTCGCTCCCGAGCGCGGCGACCTGGGCCGGCTGCTGCATCGGGCGTCCCATCCGCTGCCGGAGGCGGATCGGGCCGCGCTCGAGTCCAGCGTCGAGGCTCTAGGATTTGCAATCGAGGAAATTGCGGAGCTGTACGAGCGGGCGAAGCTGCTGCAAGAGGAGCTGGCCTCGCGGCTGGCGGAGAACACCGGGCGGAATCTCTATGTGCTGTCGATCCTTACCGCCGTCCTGCTGCCGATGACGCTGATCACCGGCGTGTACGGCATGAATGTTGCGCACCTGCCTGGTGCGAGTCATTTCCCGCTCGTGCTGCTGCTGATCCTCGCGAGCGGCGGCATCACGCTCTGGGTGTTGTTCTGGCGGCGACTGTTGTGAACGTTTATTCTCGCGCGACGATGTGATCGGGCGAGGGGAGGAGCAGACCGTGAAGAAGCCAGCGAAACGTGCAGCCGGCGCATCCCGGCGTGAATTGCAGGGCGTCGCCAGTTCGGCGCGCGAGCGCTGGCAGGCTGCGAAAAAGTCCGCGAAGCAGGCCAAGCAGGCGGCGAAACACGCACGCCGCCAGTTCAAGGATGCGAAGAAGGTCGTAAGGCGCGCGAAGGAAGAGATGCTGGCCGCCGCCCGCAAGCTGCAGAGCCTCGTGACGGGCGGCGGTCGCCGGCGCGCGAAAGCAAAGCCGAAGTCGGCAGCTGCGAAGAAGCCTGCAGCGAAAGCAGCAACGCCGCGCCCGAGACCGAAAGCGCATGCGGTCGCGAAAGCGAGGTCCGCGCCACCTCGGCGCAAGGCGCGTTCAGCCGTTGCGGCTGCGCCTGCCGCACCCGGGACGGTCTCGACGATCGCTCCTGAAGTCGTCGGCACCGAGGACCAGGAGTCGAAGGTCGCCTGAGCCGCAGGAGACGGCCGCGGCGCAATCGCGCCGTAACGGACGTGTCACTTTTGTGACAGCAGAGCGCAATGCTGCTGTCACTCAACTGCACTAGCGTTTGCGGCGCATGCAGCATGACGACCGCGCGCTCTTCGACCTCAACACACCTTTTCGCCAGGTGCCGGCGCTCGGCTCGCTGTTGCAGAGCCTGATCCAGCGCGCGCTTGCCTTCGAGCGGCTCGCCAACATCTATCGCCAGCTCGGCGGCAAGGCGGCTGCGCCTGCGGACTTCGCGGCGCAGGCGCTCGAATTTCTGCAGGTGCGCTTTCAGCTCGATGAGCGTCAGCTGGAGCGCATTCAACGAACCGGTCCTGCAGTCGTCGTCGCGAATCATCCCTACGGCGGCCTCGAAGGGCTGTACCTGATTTCGCAGCTGCTGCGGTATCGCAGTGACTCGCGCTTCATCGCCAACGAGCTGCTGGCGCGCATTCCGGAGATTCGCGAAGTGCTGCTGCCGGTCGACGCATTCGGCGGCCCGCGCGCGGCGAAGAAGAATGCGAAGGCGCTGCGCGCTGCGCTCCGTCACGTGCGCGATGGGGGCCTGCTCGTTCTGTTTCCCGCCGGGGCGGTATCGCATCTGCATCTCTCGGCAGGTCGCGTTTGCGATCCGCCATGGCAGCCGGTTGCGGCCGGCCTGCTGCGCCGCTGCGAATGTCCGATCGTTCCCTTGTACTTCGGCGGCGGCAACAGTGCGATCTTCCAGGCGCTGGGGCTGCTGCATCCGGGCATGCGGACCGTGATGCTCACGCGCGAGCTGCTCAACAAGCGTCATCGCACGATCCCGGTGCGGATCGGCCGAGCGATCGGGTCGGACCGCGTGGCGAAGCAGCCGGACAACGCGAAGCTGGCCACGTTCCTGCGCTTGAGCACCTACGCTCTCGAAGCACACAGGAATAAGGGCGTTGAAGAGCCGAACGTCACGCATTCCATGCCTGTCGCGGCGAGCACGCCGTCACGCCTGGTTACCGCGGAGATCGAATGCCTGCCCGAGGGCCATACGCTCGCGAGTGTCGGCGAAATGAGTGTCGTGTTCGCCCACGCCGAGCAGATTCCGTGGACGCTGCGCGAGCTGGGCCGTTTGCGCGAGATCACGTTCCGCGAGGTCGGCGAAGGCACGGGCACCGACACTGACATCGATCGCTACGACGGCGACTACGTGCACCTGATCGCCTGGCATCGCACGCGCGGCGAGATAGTCGGCGCCTATCGTATCGGTCACGTCGACCGCATCGTTGGCGCGCGGGGCAAGCGCGGGCTCTACACGCACTCGCTGTTCGCGTATGGCGATCCATTCCTGCGCTCGCTCGGCCCGGCGCTCGAGCTCGGCCGATCGTTCATCACTTCGGCCTATCAGCGCGACTTCGGCGCGTTGCTGCTGTTGTGGAAGGGCATTGCGCAGTACGTGGCCCTCAATCCTCGTTACCACGTGCTGTTCGGTCCCGTCAGTATCAGCGGCGAGTACCGTCCGGCTTCGCACGCGCTGCTGATCGACTTTCTGCGACGTCATTGCTTCGACTCGCAGCTCGCAAAGCTGATCCGGCCGCGTCGCGCGTTTCGGCGCACGCATTCGCTTGCTGCGCTCAGCGGCGATCTGACACGTCTCGCCGACCTCGACGACGTGTCGCAACTGCTGGAAGAGATCGAGCCCGACGGCAAGGGAGCGCCGGTGCTGTTGCGTCAGTACCTGAAACTCGGCGGACGGCTCGCGTGCTTCAACGTCGATGAGAGCTTCAGCGGCGTGATCGATGGCCTGATCGTCGTCGACCTGCTGCGCACGGAGCCGAAGGTCCTGCAGAAGTACATGGGCCGCGAGCAGGCGGCCGCGTTTATTTCATACACCCGAGAACAACCGCGCGCCCCCGCAGATACTCACGCAGTGTCGTGAACTGACGGGGATTTCCATGCGCAGACTGCTACTCGCTGGCAGCGTCTTGCTGCTCGCATTTGCTTCCGGTTGCGCTCACTACCGCACTCCGGGCGGCGGCGTTTCGATTCCGGCCATCACCGATGCCGATATCGCCGATGTTCTGGCGCGGAAACCGGCCGCGCAGTTTCCGGCGCGCATCATTGTCGCTCGAGTCCAGGCCAGCGGTTACGTTTCGCGCTCGGGCTATGGCTACGGCACCGGTCAATTCACCGTGTTGACGACGCGTGATATCGAGACCGACGACGATTTCGCACTGCTGGCCTCGATGCCGGGCGTCGTCGACGTCGGTCCGCTCAATCGCATTCTGTTGCCGATCGAGCTGCACTCCACCCGGGAGCTGCGGCAAGCTGCCGCGCAACTGCGCGGCGACATCGTGCTGCTCTATACGGTCGATACTCAGTTCCACACCGAGAATCAGCTGATCGGGCCGCTGCAGCTCGTGACGCTCGGCGCCTTCGCCAGCGAAAAGTCGCACATCGTCACGACGTGCGCTGCTGCATTCATCGACGTGCGAACCGGATTCGTCTACGGCGTCGCCGAAGGCACCTCGACCGCCACGAAACGCTCCAGTCCGTGGACGACTGAAAATGCGCTCGAAAAGGCGCGCCTGAAGACCGAGCGCGAAGCGTTCGAAGCCACGCTGAAGGAAATCGCGAAGACCTGGTCGGCTATCAACTCGGACTACAGCCGCACGACGGTCGCGCTACGCTAGGCCTGAAAACTCCAGCCTTCTTCCTTGGCGTCTTGGCGATCTTGGCGAGAGTAATTTCTTTTGTTTGAACCAGGCGTCGGACGCGCCACCTCCGCACACGCCGGTGGAAATTGCACTCTGCATCTTGGGCCGGAGAAGAAGGGGCAGCTTCCTGGCAAGATCACGGCGAAGAAGGGAGATCAGAATATCTCTCGCCAAGAACGCCAAGACGCCAAGGAGGAACCGAAAAGAGACGAATGCTTTCCGGATTCATAACATCGTTCGTGCTTATCTTCCTTCGCCTCTTTGCGTCTTCGCGAGCGTATTTTTTGCTCTTCTCTAGCGTCCGGCGCCTTCGATCTCGCCGCCGTGGCCGAGCCAGGCTTCGAGGCCGCCGGCGAGCGGGCGGACGTGGTGGACGCCCTTCGCCTGCAGCTGCTTCGCGACCAGCGCCGCGGTCGCGTCGTTCGGGCAATCGCAGTACACGACGATTTGCTCGTACATCGCGAGCACGAGCTGCTCGAGGTCGGCGGTCGGCACACTTCCCGGAATCCAGCCGGTGCGCTCGCGGCGGTCGGCAGTGCGCGCGTCGAGGATGACGACCTTGGCTGCCGTCCGCAGCAGCTCGACCAGCTCTGCGACTGAAATTCGCGCCATGCGAATGCGAACCTTGAACCGCCATCGCTGCCACCACTTCACGGCGATGAACACGAGGATTGCTGCGGCGAGCAGCACGAGCGCCGAGTTGCCCAGCAGCTCGAGCTCGTCGAGAACTGCATCGATCGCCTCGTGGAAGATCACGCCGAGCGCAACACCGCCGCCGGCCCAGAGCCCCGCACCGATACCGTCGTAGAGGCAGAAGCGTGCGGTGGGCACCTTACCCTCACCAGCGAGCGTCGTGGCGACCGCCGCGAGGCCGGGGACGTACTTGGCAACGATCAGCGAGGGCGCGCCCCAGCGCGCATACACGCGACGCGTGTTGCCGACACAAGAATCCGGCGAGAGCGAGACGCGGCAGATCATGCGCAACATCGCTGCGCCGAAACGTCGCCCACCGGCAAACCACAGCAAATCGGCCACGAGGGTCGCGACCACGGCGATGACGAAGATGGGCCAGACCGGCGCGCCGGTATTCGTGGCGACCGCTGCGGCGACGATGACCAGCGAGAAAGAAGGGAGAGGGAGCCCGCCCTGGTCGAGAAGGACGCCTACAAAGACGATCTGCAGGCCGTAGAGCTCGAGTGTGCGTACCAGACTTTCCATGACACGTATGGTAGCGCGAGCGCGCCACCCTGCCGAATTTACAATGACGAACTCGTCATCGAATATTTACCTGTCGACGTCATTCCGCAGAAAGGACGCGGCGTAACATCCCCGCTCTCCGGATAGCCACCGATCCGGACACGAATCAACTTTCGAACAGACTGGCAGGAGGCACGGGGTATGAACACGCTTCATCCAGTCGGACGGGCGGTCGCTGCGAGCGTAGCGTGCGCGGCGTTGCTGCTGTGGGCGCCGGCAGGATCGGCACAACCGGACAAGCACCTGGATAGGGACAACAAGATGTCTGCGGCCGGCAAACGAGCCGCCGCAGTGGTCGCAAAACTCAAGAAGCAGACCGCGGGCGCGCGCACAGCTGTAAGGGCTCTCGACGAAGAGGAGGACGAGGGCGGCCGCTGCATCAACGAGCCGGACTGCGGCGAGGAAGAGGGCGATGCGGAAGAGGCACCGGGCGGACAGGCTGAAGTATCCATCGCAGTCGACGCCAGCGGCCAGCACGTCGTCATCGGCTACAACGACACGCGCGGGTTCAGCGAAAATCCGATCTCGCTGTCCGGTGTCCTGTACTCGGAAGATGGCGGGCGCACGTTCGTCGATGGTGGCCGGCTGCCCACGCCCGGCAACGACGTGATCGGCGCGACGCGCCTGCCGCAGGTCTTCGGCGACCCCGAAGTGAAATACCTCGGCGGCTGCACGTTCGTCTATTCCTCGATCCTGATCGCGAAGTTCTCCGACACGACGGCTGTGCAGACCATGGGTTTGCATCGCTCGACGGATTGCGGCAAGACCTGGCAAGGACCGTTCGTGATCACGGCGGCGACCAATCCCAATGGCATCGTCGAAGACGACGAGCCGGCCGACGCGGCCGACAAGGAGTTCATGGACGTCGATCCCGACACCGGCCGGCTGATCGTCAGCTGGTCGAACTTCACACCGGCTGCACCGGGCGGCGTGGAGATCCGCACAGCGTTCTGCGACAACGCGAAGAACGGCGCTACGCCGACATGGTCGGCCGGCGCCATCGTTGCGGCGACGCCCGATGACGGACAAGCGTCGATTCCGCGTTTCGCCGCGGGCAACAACAACGCGTACGTTGCATGGCGTCGCTTCCCGTTCCCCGGAACGTTCTTCGGTCTTGGCAACACGATTGGTTTTGCTCGCTCGCTCGACAACGGCGCGACGTGGCAGGCGCCGATCAATACGAGCAACGAGTTCTTCACGATGGACCAGGTGCTCGGCAACGATCGCGTGAATACGTCGCCGTCGCTCGCGGTCGACAACTCGCACGGGCCGCGCCGCGGAAATATCTATCTCGTCTATGCCAACAACAACAGTGGCGACGGCGCTGACATCGTGTTCCAGCGCAGCACGAACAAGGGCCTGACTTTCTCGGCGCCGATCGAGCTGAATGCGGCGCCGGGCGAGGACCGTCCGCAGTGGTTCCCGTGGGTGACCGTTGACTCGACCACAGGTCGCGTGCACGTCTTCTACTACGATCAGGGCATCGACACGAGCGGCGACCTGTCCGAGGTGAGCTATACGTTCTCCGACGACGGCGGCAAGCACTGGTCGGCGGCCGTGCCGCTGACGAAGCGGCCGTTCCACGCCGGTTGGGGCAACGACACGGGGCAGCCGAACCTCGGCGACTACAACCAGGCAGTCGCGCAACGCGGCGACCTGTTTGCGGCCTACGCGGTTGCGCCGCGTCCGCCGGGAGGGTTCGTCGACGGCCTGCCGACGACGCAACTCACCGTGCCGGACGTCGAGCTCAAGCGTCATGCCGAGCATTCGCGCTTCGACCTGAACTCGCTGCCGTTGAGCATCGACGTGAACAACGTGACGGTCGACGACAGCGCCGGCAACGGCAATGGGTTCGCGGATCCTGGCGAGACGCTTCGCGTCCGCATCGCGCTCAAGAACTACACGGTCAATCCGCTCAACGACTCCAAAGCGCACGGCGTGATCGCACTGCTGTCGTCGGATACTCCGGGGGTGCAGGTGCGTCAGCCGGTCGGGATCTACGGACGCATCGATTCCGGCGAGTCTGAGGCGAACGTCGTCTCGTATCAGGTTCGGCTGCTGTCGAGCTTCGACCCCGGCACCCCGATCGAGCTGAAGCTCGACGTCCTCGGCAAGTTCGGCGGCGGCGGGCTTGACCTGGCGATACTGCATCACACGCTCTTCACCGGCACGCCGGCGACGACGACAGTCCTGAGCGAGAACTTCGATGCAGCGCCGGTGGGCACATTGCCGGCGGGCTGGACGTCCTCGCACGGCGGCGGCGCGAACATCGTGCCGTGGGTGACGAGCAGCAAGTTCTGCGGCGCCAGCAACGCGGCCTTCCATCAGAACGCCAACGACAACGGCACAGGCGACCCGACTCGCTGGGAGCGCTTGTTCAGCCCGAACGTCGCGATTCCGGCGGATTCGGACTATGTGACGTTGGACTTCGATGTCTGCACCGATACGGAGCTGGATCCGAACTTCCAGGTCCAGGCGTTCGACGGACTGACGCTGCGCGTGTTCGACGCGACGCCGGGTCACACCGCGCGGTCGATCCTGGTGGAAGCGTACGCGGATGAGCTCACGACGGGCGCCATCAAGCACTTCCCGAAGCATCTGCCGCGCAATAACGATCCGGCGTATCTGCAGGACATGTCGGTCTGGGCGGGCGACTCGCAGGGCGTGAAACACGTCCACATGCGACTGCCCGGCATGGCGGGCACGATCGCGCAGCTGCGGTTCGAATTCACGCAGGACGGCAGCGGCACCTGCCAGGATGTGGGCGGCGGACCGGTCTGCGGCGTCTCGGTCGACAACCTGGTCATGCGTAGCGTGCATGCCACGGCCGCGCCGGTATCCATAAGTAGCAACTAGTTCGGGGTTCCAGACGTTAGTCATGTATTGAGGACCGCTCCTTCGGGAGCGGTCCTCGTCTTGTACGGACGTTTCATGGGAAATCGCGGGTCCTATCTGATGTTCGCGCTCCTGGCGGCGTGGGCGGTGAATCCAGGCCCGGTCGAGGCACAACAGGCGCAGGCACAACAGAGCGCGGCGCCGCAGATCGACAGCAAGTTCGCCGAGGCGAACGGCGTCAAGCTGCATTACCTCGTGATCGGGCAGGGCGATCCGGTGCTGCTGCTGCACGGGTTCGGCCAATCGAGCCAGATGTGGCGTCCGCTGATGCGAGAGCTGGCGAACGATCACACGGTCATTGCGGCGGACTTGCGTGGAGCAGGGCAATCGGACGCGCCGCCCGACGGTTACACCAAAGCGGCAATGGCTCGTGATATGCACGCGCTCATGACGGAGCTCGGTTACTCCAAGGTGAGCGTGGTCGGTCACGACATCGGAATGATGGTCTCGTACGCGTACGCCGCGCAGTTTCCGAACGACGTGCACAAGATCGTGCTGCTCGAGGCGCTGCTGCCCGGTATTGGCGAATGGCAGCGCACCTGGCCGCGCGACCAGTGGCACCTGCATTTCTTCGGCAAGACGCCCGAAGCGCTGGTGCAGGGACGCGAGCGCATCTATCTCGAGCATTTCTGGAACGACTTCGCGGCGGACGCAGCCAAGTCGATCCCAGAAGCGGATCGCAAGGTGTACGCAGCCGAGTACGCGCGTCCGAATCACGTGCGCGCCGGCATGGAGTGGTTTCGTGTACTCGGCGAGGACGCCAAGGAGTTTCACGAGTTCGCCGCGAAGCCGCTCACCATGCCAATGCTGGTGCTCGCAGGCGAGAAGGGTTCCGGCGAGGCTCTCGTCAAACAGGCGCAGCTGATCGGTACGGATGTGCAGGGGACGTTCGTGCCGGGCGCCGGCCACTGGTTGCTGGAGGAAGCGCCCGGCTATGTGATCCCGAAGATCGTAGACTTCCTCGGTCAACAGCCGAACGCTTCCAGCAGCGAGTGACTTACGCAGCCAGGTCGAGCGCCGCGAGGCTCGTCACTCGCTCACGCGCCGCCACCAGGCTCTTCTCCCGCACTTCCTCACCGTATGCGAGTCCTTCTGCGAACACGAACTCGGGCTCCAGGCCGATGAAGCCCAGGAACTGCCGCAGATAGGGCGTCTGCGTGTCGGCGCCTTCCGCGTAGATGCCGCCGCGAGTCACGAACACGAGCGTGCGACGACCATTGAGCAGTCCCTCCGGCCCTGCGCTCGAGTAACGGAAGGTGACGCCTGCCCGCGCGACGTGATCGAAGTACGCGCGCAGCGTCGAGGGCACGCTGAAGTTGTACATCGGCACCGCGAATACCACCGTGTCCGCGCTGCGCAGCTCGTCGATGAGCGCGTCGGAGTAAGCGACGGTTTCCTGCTGCTGCAGGGTGCGATTCTCCGCTGCGGTCGAGAACGCCTGAAAGCGCTCGGCCGTGAGATGCGGCGCGGGATCCTCCGCGAGGTCGCGCACGATGACGCGCCCACCCGGATTGCTCTTGCGCCAGTCGGCGACGAAGCGCTCCGCAAGCTGCGACGACTGGCCCTGCGCGCCATACAGGCTCGTCTGCACCAATAACAAAGTACTCATGCTCAAGCCCTCCACAGATTCGTTTCGATGGAGTGGATTGAACTATTGAACTGGTAGATAAAAAAGAGCAAATTTTAGCTCGAACCTATCGAAGGAGTAGATAAGTGACTGTAGAACGAGCAGTTGTACGGGCTGCAGGGCCGCGCATTTCCCTGGAGCAGTGGCGCTGTCTCGCGGCGGTGGTCGAGGCGGGCGGCTACGCGCAGGCCGCGGAGTGGCTCCACAAGAGCCAGTCATCCGTGACCTATGCCGTGCAGAAACTCGAATCGGTGCTGAAGGTGCGCGTCTTCGAGATTCAGGGTCGCAAGGCCGTGCTCACCGGCGTCGGGCAGATGCTGTATCGGCGCGCGCGGACGTTGCTCGACGATGCCGGCGAGCTCGAGCGCGCGGCCCGCAAAGCTTCGGCGGGCTGGGAGGCAGAAATCGGGATCGCCGTCGAAGTGCTGTTTCCGACCTGGCTCATCTTCGAATGCCTGGCCCGCTTCGGGACCGAGAGCCCGCAGACGCGCATCGAATGGCTGGAGACGGTACTCGGCGGCACCGCCGAGGCGCTGCACGATGGCGTCGCGGAGCTCGGAATCTCGGCGCGCGTTCCGACGGGGCTGAACGGCCAGCCGCTGATGCTGATTCCTTTCGCGCCGGTGGCTCATCCCGATCATCCGCTGCACAAGCTCGGACGCGAGATCACCACTCGCGATCTGCGCAAGTATCGGCACCTGGTGGTGCGCGATTCGAGCGCGCAGCGCGACAAGAAGGCGGAGTCGCTCGAGGTCGAGCAGCGCTGGACCGTGACCAATATGAGCACTTCGATCGGCGCAGTCTCACGCGGGCACGGCTTCGCCTGGCTGCCGCAGGACAAGATCCGCACCGAGCTCGCGGACGGCACGCTCAAGGTGCTGCCGTTGCGCGGCGGTCGCGAGCGCTCGGTGCAGTTGTACCTACTCTTCGCCGATCCCGACGCGGCCGGGCCCGGGACGCGGCGGCTCGCTGAAATCATCCGCGAGCAGGTCGCGAGCGCATGCCGGGCAAGAGGCAATGAAAAGGGCGAATGAGGGGCGCGAAGCGCCAATCAGTGCCCTCGCGTCACGACTCTGATTCCGTGCTCACCCGCGCCGGACGCAGCGATATTCTCGTTGCCCACGCAACCGGCCAGGAGGATTTCATGAGCACATCCAACGGCTCCTTCCTCGAGCGATTCATCCGCGTCATCACGCGCGGCGCGATTCCGATCGACGCCAGCCAGTGCGACGGGCCTTGCGTCGTACAGTCACCGGCGGCCGCGTCCCCGTCGCAGCAAGACCGCGAAGACACTCGGCAAGAGCCGCATCGCTGGCTGAATCTGCGCTGATCGTCTCAATCGGCTAGTCTTCGCGCACCTGAGGGTGCGCGAGGACGAGCTGTGGTGATCTTGAGCGTTGCCATCGTGATTCATGCCGGCGGGCTGCTGGCGGACCCGGGTCAGCAGCCGTTGCGCGAGCAGACCGTCGTCGTCACGGACGGCAAGATCACCGCCGTCGAGAACGGCTACCAGCCGGCAGAGCGCTACGGCGCCGATGCACAGCTCATCGATCTGAAAGACCGCTTCCTGCTCCCGGGGCTCATCGATCTGCACAAGCACATCTCGCTGCCGCTCGATGCGGACGAGGCGACCTTCGCTTCCGAGGATCGGCTGGCGCTCATGACCGCCGCGGTCGCGAAGGCGGTGCTGGATGCAGGCGTCACGACTGTGCGCGACGTTGGCGACAACGTCGGCGTGACATTCGCCGTGCGCGACGCGATCAACTCGGGCGTGCTGGAAGGACCGCGCATTCTTGCGGCCGGCCGCATCGTTTCCAGCACGGGCGGCCACGGCACGACCGACGAATTCCAGGGCAACGGGACGATCCAGCGGGTCCATGGCGGCTGCGACGGGCCGGAATCCTGCCGGCGCGTCGTGCGCGAGAACATCGAAGCCGGTTCCGACTGGATCAAAGTGACCGTGTCAGGGTCGGGCGGCGCACCGAGCGGCCTCGCGGATGCGCAGCCCATCATGCTGCCGGATGAAGTGCACGCCGTGATGGAAGCTGCGCAGCGCGGTCTGCGGTCGGTCGCTGCGCACGCTCACAGCACCGCGGCAATCAAGCTGGCCTTGGAACAAGGTGCGCGCACGATCGAGCACGGCACGTACTTCGACGACAGCTGCGTGCGGCTGTTCAAGAGCAAGCGCGCGTTCCTCGTGCCGACCTCCTATGTGGCGGAGTTCGTCGGCAAGCAGATCGAGAAATTTTCGGGTACGCCCGGCAAGTTGCCGCCGGAAGGCTTGCGACGCTGGACTCAGGCCTCGATGGCGAATCCGGGACGAGCGTGGCGCGCAGGCATTCGGCTCGGGGTCGGCAGCGATTCGGGCGGCCGCAATGACACGCACGCTACTGCGCGGGAGGTCGAACTGTTCGTCGCGAGCGGCGTGCCCGCTTCAGAAGCAATCGCGGCTGCAACCGTCACGAACGCCGAGATCCTCGGCATGCAGGACAAACTCGGACGCATTCGACCGGGCTTCGAAGCGGACCTGATCGCCGTCGACGGCGATCCCGTGGCCGACGTCGCGAAGCTGCACTCCGTCTCCTTCGTCATGAAGGGCGGAGCGGTGGTGCGGAGATCAGAGGTCGCAGGGCGATGACAACGGCGGCTGCTGCGCCGGGACGGTGTCTCGAAAGGTCACCTTTGCCGCTCGGAACGCGCTGATCTGCTGCTCGACCTCGGTGGGCGACAGAACTGTGCCGGCCGCGTGGAAGACCCAGTCCACGTCTTCGTCGTAGCTGCGGCGCTCGCGGGAACTGATCAAGCCATCGCGGATGAACCACAGGTTGAAATTGATCGACATGTGCACTTCGGGATAGTACGGCTCGCCGTGCGTGGTGAGCACTGCGCCGTCGAGGAAGTAGCGCACTTCGTGGTTCGCGATCTGCAGCACCAGTGTGTGCCAGCCATTGAGGCTGCCGCGACGCGAATCGCTCTTGCTGACCTGCAGCCATTGTGGCTCGGGCCGGAACGTCTCCCACGTCGTGTTGTGCAGCGTGAGATCGGCGCCGCCCCAGCCGCCGTTCGGCAGATACTCGAAATCCTGTTCGCTGTAGTCGGGGTCGAGCGGCGCCTTCAGCGGTGAGATCGTGTAGAGGGTTTCGACGACCTGGTCGCCGTCCGGCCCTTTGGCCGGACCGTCGCTGAAGCGCACGCGGGCCGCGTAGGTGCCTTCGCGATATTTGCGCTGGTGACAGAATTGCGCCTGGCTCGTCTGCGCGCCATCCGTCGTCGCGGTCATGCGCACCAGGCGATTACCCTTGTTCGCCGGGTCCTCGACGAAGCCGACCATGCCGCGCCAGGTTGCGCCCTCGACGCCGGGCCAGCCCTGCGTGGTGCGGTCAGTCCAGCCATGGGCGCGAAAAGCATCGATCGACCCGTAGTTGAAGTCGTCGAACAGAACTTGTGACGGCTCGGCCGCAGACGCCGCAGTGCCCGACACCAGCAACAACAGCAGGACGTTTCGCATGAGCGCGATTATTGCGCGGTCATCGCGGTGGCGGCCAGCAGGAACCACGTTGAGTGGGGCAGCCACTGTTCCAGCCAGCGCCAGTTGTTGTCGTCCGGGCCGGGAGCGAACACGATGCCGCGCCCCTCGTCGCTCTCGACCGCACCGGTGATGCCGTTCGAGATGCCGCCGCGATCGTGCTTGCCCGCGCTCACCGCGTCCGGTGGGTTTTTGGCGCCGAAGCCGTACAACAGGCAGATGTCGAAAGGATTGCGGCCGAGCGTCCAGTCGAGTTGATTCTGTGCGAACTCAGCGAGGCGCGGCGTTACGCCGAAGCGCGTCCCAGGATCGGCAGCGACGATCCGGCCGCCGAGAATTGCAGCAGTGGCCAGCGAGGCGAGGCGGGCGCTTTCACCCTGCCACCAATAGCCGGTCTCGTTCGCGTGCGGGATGAAGAATCCTTCGAGCAGCTGATCGCCGGCCTTGCCGTTTTTGTAGGTGCGAAACGTCTGTCGCGCATAGTCGAACGGATTCGAGACTCTGCCGGTCACTGCGAGCTGGTAGTCGAGGGCCGCCTTGATCGTCTTGCGCGCGGCGTCAGCGCGTGTCGTGTCACGCTCGACGTCGAGATACTGCACCAGGCTGACGATCGGAAAGCCGGCTTCAGCGGCATGGTAGTAGGGCCGCGAGCCTGAATCGCTGCGGAACCAGCCTTCCGGAGTCATCCGCTGATCGAGGTTATGCGCGCGCTGCCGGGCCGCTTCGAGATACGTGTCTTTCTGCGTGGAGCGATACAACTCGACCGCCGCGAGCAGCGCCGTGTAGTCATCGATGATGTTCTCGACGCCGTTGTCGCAGTACTTGAGGTTGTTCGCCTGCAGATGCGCGAATGCTCGCTCGGCGTCCTGCAGATATTGCGCGCCGGAGAGCTCGCCCTGCATGCCGGTCGCTTTGCTCAGGCGCGAGGCGCGGGCCAGTGCGGCGATGGCGACGCCGCCGCCCTCGCGGAACGCTGCCTGGTAGTCCTTGGTGTAGACGCCCTCGATGCCGACGTACCCCACGACCATGCGCTCGGCGCCCGAAGCCCACTGGTCGAAGACGGTCATGTAGAAGTAGCCGTCCTTGTCGAGCAGCCGGTGCAGATAGTCCGCGCCCCAGAGCGCTTCTTCAGTGATGCGCTTGTCGAGACCGGCCTGGCGATAGAGCGGCAGCGCGTTGTCATGCGAGGCCGCGAGCGCCCACACGACCATGGCGGTCTGCTGCGGATTGAAGAAGTTCGCGTACGAAAGGTGCGACAAGTATTTGCCATAGTCGCCGCCGGCGTCCTTCCAGCCGCCCCAGACATCAACGTATCGCTGCGAATCGAACACGCGGATGTGGTGGTCTGCGGGCTTCGTATGACGATTCGCGCGGTAGTAGTCGAGCAGCGCCGACACAGTCGTCACGAACGTCGCGTTGTCTGCGACGACGAACGGCGCAGACTGCGCATGCGCATCGCCAACAGTCACTTCGATGGCGTACTTGCCATCCGTCGCGAGATTGGAGAAGTCCGCCTTGAAGTATTTTTTGCCCGCGGTCCATGCGGTGAACGGCGGCAGCGTTGCGAGCGTGCCCGACTGAACTTTTGCGCCGTCCTTCAGCACCGCGAACGTGCCGGACGTAGCTGCTCCTGCGTATTCGACGATCGCGGCTTTCGGTCCTGCTCGTTCGAGCGCGACCTGATTGACGTGGATGAGGAGAG
>Ga0111539_10003056_pt1 | contig 22170 bp, 17 predicted proteins | sample RhiMethybrSRZTD1_FD_79667 | JGI IMG/M metagenome (GOLD analysis project Ga0111539, IMG submission 79667) | Populus rhizosphere microbial communities from Tennessee, USA - Rhizosphere MetaG P. TD hybrid SRZTD1 (version 2) (version 2) | ecosystem: Host-associated > Plants > Roots > Rhizosphere >...
GCAACGGCCCCGACGTGCTGCGCCACGTGACCATGCTCGGCAACGACTACCAGCTGTCCGACGGCATCTGGACCTGCGGCAAGGAGGGCCAGTCGGTCCCGGTCGGGGTCGGCACGCCGTCGGTGAAGATCGACAAGATCACGGTCGGCGGAACGGAGAAGTAGTGATGGTGCGCGACGTGACGGCAGAGCTGCGCGAGATCGCCGAGCGGGTGGTGCACCTGGCCCGCAAGGCGGGCGCCGACGACGCCGAGGTGCAGGTCTCCGACGGCACCGAGCTCACCGCCAAGGTCAGGCTGGGCGAGCCGGAGCTGGTGCAGGAGGCGGGCAGCCGCGGGCTGGGGCTCCGCGTCTTCCGCGACTACCGCCAGGCGGTGACCTACACCTCCGACCTGCGCGCCGACTCGCTCGAGCGCTTCGCCGCCGACACGGTGGCGCTGGCGCGCCTGTCGGAGCCGGACGAGCTGCACCGGCTGCCCGACCCTGCCGACCTGGCGACGAGCTTCCCGGAGCTCAACCTCTACGACGTCGACAGCGAGCCGCTCGACGCCGCCGAGGCGCTCGCCCGCGCCGTGCGCGGCGAGAAGGCGGCGCTGGCTCACGACCAGCGGGTGACCAACTCGGAGGGCGGAACCTACTCGCGCGTGCTCGGCGCGGTGGCGCTGGCGACCTCGGGCGGCTTCGTCGGGTCGTACCGCGGCAGCTACTCGTCCTTGACTGTCGAGCCGGTGTGCGACGACGAGGGCGGCAAGAAGCGCAACGGCTACTGGTGGACCGGCTCGCGGTTCGTCGCCGCGCTCGAGGATCCCGAGGCGGTCGGGCGCGAGGCGGCGCGCCGCACGGTGGCCCAGCTCGGCGCCCGCAAGGTGGACACCTGCGAGGTGCCGGTGGTGTTCGACCCGGAGGCGGGGCGCGCCATCGTCGGCATGGTCTTCAGCGTGGCCAACGGCTCCTCGTTCTACCGCAAGAGCTCGTACCTCATCGGGCGCGAGGGGAGCGAGATCGCCTCCGAGCTGGTGACCATCGAGGACGATCCGCTCATCGCGCGCGCCCCCGGCTCGCGGCCGTACGACGGCGATGGTCTGCCGACCCGCAAGAACGTCATCGTCGACGGCGGGGTGCTCAGGACGGTGCTGTGCGACACCTACACAGCGCGCAAGCTCGGGCGGGCCTCGACCGGCTCGGCCGGGCGCGGCACCGGCTCCAGCCCGGCGCCGACCACCTCGAACCTGTTCATGCGGCGCGGCCATCGCTCGCGCGCCGAGATCGTCGGCAAGACCGAGCGCGGCCTGTACGTGACCAGCATGATGGGCTTCGGCTTCAACGCGGTGACCGGCGACTTCTCGCGCGGAGCCGCCGGCTTCTGGATCGAGAACGGCGAGCTCGGCCACCCGGTCAGCGAGGTGACCATCTCGGCCAACTTCGACGACCTCCTCAAGCGGATCGACATGGTGGGGGACGATCTCATCCTGCGCAGCTCGACCTCGTCGCCGACCTTCCGCGTCTCGCGCATGATGGTCGCCGGACGGTGACCGGTCCTGACCTGGTCGAGCGCGCCCGTCGCCTCGCGCTGGCGGCGCACGGCGACCAGCGCTACGGCAGGGACCCCTACCGGGTCCATCTCGAGCAGGTCGACGCGGTGCTCATGAGGTTTGCCCACGACGACGTCATGCGCGCCGCCGCCTGGCTGCACGACGCGGTGGAGGATACCGACCTCACCCTCGAGCAAGTGGAGGCGGAGATGGGGGCCGAGGTCGCCGGCATCGTCGCGGCGGTGACCGACGAGCCGGGGGCGAATCGCAAGGCGCGCAAGGCGGCGACCCTGCCCAAGCTGGCGGCGGCGGGCACGGCGGCGCGCGCCGTCAAGCTGGCCGATCGGATCGCCAACGTCGAGGCAACGATCGCCCACGGCCGCGGCGACCTCCACGCGATGTACTGCGGCGAGCACGCCGCCTTCCGCGCCGCGCTCCACGTCCCGGGCGAGCTCGATCCGCAGTGGGCCCACCTCGACCGCCTGCTGGCTCAACCGGGGTCGTGAGCCGGCAGTCCGCTGCGAGCAGCCCCCGGTGGCATCGGCCCTGCACTGGAGCAGCGGCCATGCGCGCGATCACGCTCCTGGTGGCAACTGCAGCTCTCTTCGCATCGACACTGGTGGACGTCAGCGGGAACTCGACAGCATCTGCTGCGCCCGGGCAGCGGGGAGCCGCTCCAACTGCCGCCAGATCCGGTAAGGCCGGCGACGGCGCGCGGGCGGAGAGTGGCCGCCGGGTCAGGCCCCGCCGGTCGTCGAAGGGGGACTTGCGCCGTCGCGCCGCCGCCGGCAAGACATCCGGTCTCCGAGCGGGCAGCGGGTCGACGCAGGGCAGGGTCAGCGATCCCTACGCGGTCAAGCCCGAGATCGATCCCGCCAGCGGACGAGCCATCAATCAGCCCGAAATCGAGGCGGCCGCGCGCGCGCTCATGGCAGAGAAGCCGACCGATCGGCAGAGCGGGCAGCGTCACTTCCAGAAGCTCCTCAGCCTCGCCAGGCACACCAGCTTCCGTGACGACGTCATTCGCGCTGCCTTCGAGTCGGCGATGCGGACCGGCCATCGCAACGCCTTCCACCTCGAGTTCGTCGGCCGGGAGGACCGGATGCCGAAGGACGTCTACCGGAAGCTGTACGGACACAACCGGCGCTCGCAGGCATCGGAGAGGGCGTGGAGCGTCGTGACCTGGCCGATCTACGCCCTCCTCGCGCTGGCGGCGGGCGAATGAGTCAGGGCGCTGCGGGCAGGGCGCAGCGGAGCGAGAGGGTGGCCCCGGCCGGCGCCGGCGCCGCCCGGTCGATCGCCAGCGCCAGCTGGGTGGTCGGGCACTGATCGGGATTGTCGCGCAGGCGGAAGCAGGGCCGGGCGCCGGTGCTGACCTCGCAGGCCGGGATGGCGACCTCCGCGCCGCCGGCGAGCTCGACCAGCTCGCAGGCAGCCTGGTTGCCGGAGGCGCTGGCATCGGTGTCGAGCGGGGTGACGTCGAGGCACGGGGTCGCGATGCGCGGCGCCAGGTTTCCCGCCACGCCGGCCAGCGCGGCGCCGAAGTCGAGCGCGTCGGTCGCTGGATCGTAGGCGCAGATGTCCTGCCAGTGACCGGCGGCCCCGAAGGCGTCGACCAGCGCCTGCATGCGGATCGCCGGCGCGGCCGAGACCAGCGCCTCGAGGGTCGAGCAGCCGCTGCCGGCGCCGCCCGGGCAGATGGTGCAGGTGGGTGCGACCATCAGCTCGGCCGGAGTGATGTCCGGGTTCTCCATCACCACGACCGGTCCGGGGTCGCCGGTGATGGTCGAGACGAAGACCTTCTCGGGGTCGGACTTGAGGCCGCGCAGGAACTGGACGTAGCTCGACACCGACTCGAGGTAACGCGACCCGTCTTCCGGCACGCAGTCGGTGCGCGGCCCGATCTCGCGCTCGCCGCCGCCGACCGGCGCGCACTCGACGCCGAACTCGAAGCAGCGGAACGAGCTCAGCTCGCCGAGCTCGGAGGCCCGGTCGTCCTGCGAGGGATCGAAGAGCTGCGGGTCGCTGACCGAGCAGTCGTCCTCGTCCGCCACGAAGAGAACGGCGAGGCTGGCCTCGGGCCGGAGGAAGCCGGCGTTGAGCGCCTGCTCGCCGAGCGCCCGCCGCATCGACTCGAAGTGCTGCTCGAAGCCGCAACCCGCGGTGCCGAGCTGTGCCATGCAGCTGAACTGCTCGGCCAGCGCGCCCGCGTAGTTGACCTCCCGCTCGCCCGCCGATCCGGCCACGTCCCTGATGAAGCGGCTGCCGTCGGTCAGCGCCGCGCAGCCGGCCGGCACCTGCAGGAGTCCATCGTCTCCCTCGCCCAGGCAGGCCTCACCGCCGCTCGGCACCTCTCCGGTGCCGACGTTGGACGAGACGACGCCGATGTGGAGACCGGGCAGCTGGCCGTCGCCGTCCTCGAGCCCCTCGATGAAGCGCTCGAACCCGCCCGCCAGCGCTGCCTGCTCCTGCCGCATCGAGCCGGAGTCGTCCACCACGAAGAGGAGGTCGACCTCGCGGTTGATGGAGAGCGGCACCGGCTCGAAGGTGGACGGATCCGGGCCGGTACCCGTGATCTCCGAGGTCGACGCCGTGCAGCCGAAAGCGACCAGTGCAAGAAGAGGACGGGCGAGGCGAACGAGGCGAAGCCGGCGGTGCATGGTCTGGCCATCAGCAACCCGCGGTCCAGCGCTCCGGCCGCTGCATCTGGGGAGATGAGCGAGCCGGGTGATGACGGATGCCATCACGAGGGACAGACGACCCGAGGGCGACCGTCCGCGACACATCTCACAGTGCGGGCGCGGCGAAGCGCGCGGGCGACAGCGCGGCGGCCACATCCGGGTCACGGGCGGCGCCGCGGACGAGCATCTCGGCCGCCAGCCGGCCGACCGCGGGGCTGGTCTCGATGCCGGTGCCGCCCTGGCCGGCCAGCCAGAAGAAGCCGGGCCGCGCCGGATCCTCGCCGATGACCAGGCGGCGATCGGGCGCGAAGGTGCGCAGGCCGGCACGCGCGCCCGCGATCTGGCGCGGGACCAGCGGGGCGGCGAGCCGTGCCAGGCGCTCGAGGGCCAGCTGGACCTGCGCCGGATCGGGCTCTGCGTCGCTCGGCGGCATCGGCTCCTCGTCCATCGGCGAGGCGATGAGCCCGGTGCCCTCGGTCGCGACATAGACGCCGCGCGCGTCGTAGGACAGAAGTGGCATGCCTTCGGTCACCAGCCCGGGCGGCGGGTCGAACGAGATGACCGTGCGCCGCATCGGGGTCAGCGCGATCGGCGTCGCGCCCGCCATGGCCGCCAGCCCGCCCGCCCAGGCGCCGGCGGCGCAGACCAGCACGCGGCAGGCGACTCGACCGCGGGTGGTCTCGATTGCCGAGATCCGGCCGCCGGTCGTCTCCACTCCGACCACCTCGGCACCCAGCCACAGCTCGGCCCCGCGGGCGCGCGCCGAGTCGAGGTAGCCGGCCATGAGCGCGCCGACCGCGAGCCGCCCGCTGTGGGGCAGGAACATCGCGCCCGCGAAGTCGGGCTCGCTGAGGAAGGGCAGGCGGGCCCGCGCGCTGGTCGGCTCGAGCAGCTCCACCGCGATCCCCTGGCGGCGGAGCTCGGGGATGGCCGCCGCCAGCGCGGCCCGCTCGCTCTCGCCCATCAGGTTGATGATGCCGGTCGGGATGAGCAGGCTGCGCCGCGCCACTGCCGGCGGCGGCGAGCGGAAGAACCGCGCGCTCTCGGCGAGGAGCGGCTGCCAGACGGGATCGAGCTCGACCTCGACCAGGGCCTCCGCGCTGCGGCCGCTGGCGTGGTGGGCCGGCCGGGCCTCGCGCTCGACGACCAGCACGCTGGTCTGCCCGGCCTCGCCGAGGAAGTGGGCGAGCGAGGCTCCGGCGATGCCCGCCCCCACGATGACCACCTCCCGCTCCACTGGTGGCTAGCCTAGCCGAAAGGCGATCCGATCAGATCAGATCAGATCAGATCGATCCGCGCCGCCAGGCGTTCGGGCCCAGACAAGCGAGACACCGCGAGACGGCAAATCCTTGGAGGGTGCGATGCGATTGCTCCTGGCCGCGGCAGCTCTGTGCGCCGCTCTCGGCGGCTGCCGGAACGACTACGTGCGGGTGAACGACATGGCCCTCGGCCGGGTGGTGATCTACCGCAACGGGGTGGCCTACTACGAGCGCCGCGCCACCCTCACCAAGGACAGCCTCAGCATCCAGGTCCCGCGCGACAAGGTGAACGACTTCTTGAAGTCGCTCACCGTGCGCGACGCGCGGACCGGACGCACGCTGCCGGTCGGCTTCCCCAGCCCGGGCGCCGAGTACGGCGGCATGGTCAACATGGTCATCGAGCTGCCGCGCGGCACCGCGACCGACCTCATCATCACCTACATCACCGAGGCGCCGGCCTGGAAGCCGAGCTACCGGGTGGTGATCGATCGCGGGGGGAAGGTTCGTCTGCAAGGCTGGGCCATCGTCGACAACACCTCGGGCGAGGACTGGAAGGACGTCAGGGTCGGGGTCGGCGCCAGCTCGGCGCTGTCGTTCCGCTACGACCTGTGGAGCGTCAGGCAGGTCGAGCGCGAGGTCCTGAGCTCGAACGACCGCTTCGCCATCGCTCCGCCCACCGGCAACAGCCCCTACGGCGAGAGCGACAAGGACGGCACCACCATCGCGCTGGCCGACGACGAGCTGCCGAGGCCCGACAGCCACCCGGACATGCAGGAGCAGTACTGGCGGGACGAGATGAGGGCCCGGAAGGCCGAGCCGCCCAGCAGCGGCAGCGGCACGAGCGGCGGCAGCGACGGTCACGGCCACTACGCGAACAAGACGGTCGCCGGCAAGGCGCCGCCACCGCCGGTCAAGGAGCGGGTCGATGCCGGCAAGAAGAAGGTCGCCGAGGTCGCCCGCTCGATCCGCGAGCGGAAGAGCCGCTGGGTGGTCGAGGGCTACGCCAAGCCGGGCGAGGCCAACTCCGACGCCCGCGCGCTCGATCGCGCCAACCTGATGCGCAACCAGCTCATCGAGAACGGCGTGCCGCCGGCCCAGGTCGAGGTGCGCATCGGCCAGAGCAAGAACCAGCCGGCTGGCGTCCGCCTGCTCGAGCAGGCCTCGCCGGCCGGGGACCAGACGGCGGCCGCCGGTGGTGCGGCGCGGCCGAAGGAGGAGGAGCAGCCGGTCGGCGAGAGTCACTTCGAGAGCAAGTCCCCGATGACGGTGGCGCGCGAGCGGAGCGTGATGGTCTCGATCGTGGACCGCTCGACCGCCGGCGAGACGGTCTACCTCTACGACCCCGAGTCGTCGCGCGGCAACCCGCGCTTCGCCTTCAAGGCGATCCGCTTCGACAACCCCACCCGCTCGGCGCTCGAGGCCGGCCCGGTGACCGTGTACAGCTCCGACGGCTTCGTCGGCGAGGGGCTGACCGAACCGATCCCGGCGCAGGCGAGCGCCATCGTGCCGTTCGCCCTCGACCGCCAGGTCGTGGTCGAGCGGACCCAGAAGGCGGAGGACCGCATCACCCGCCTGGTCTCGCTCGAGCGCGGCGTCCTCACCTCCGAGGTCGCCTACACCCGGCGAAACGCGTACGCGCTGACCAATCGCCTGAGCCGTCCGGTGGTGGTCTACCTCCGCCACACGGTGGAGGCCGGCTGGACGCTGGCCTCGGGCCCCGGCAGGTTCGAGCGCCTGGGCGACGCCCACCTGTTCCGGGTCGAGCTGGCGGCGCGTCAGACCCGCTCGGTCGCCGTCGAGGAGTCGACCCCGATGACCCGCACTCTCGATCTCCGCTCGCCGGATGCGCTCGACCTGGTGGCGGTCTACCTGTCGCGCCCGGTCGACGACCCGGGGCTGGCCGGCCCGATGAAGGAGCTGCTCGCCCTCCACAAGGAGATGGCCGACCAGCAGCAGGCGATCGACAACCTGCGCCAGCGGCTCGGCGACTACCGCGTCCGCATGGACGAGCTGCACGCCCAGATCGTGACGCTGCAGGCGGTCAAGTCGGGCGGCTCGCTCATGAAGCACCTCAAGCAGAAGATGCTGGAGATCTCCGAGCGCATCCAGAAGGGCACCATCGAGCTGGTCGACCGCGAGGAGAAGGTGATGCTGGCCCGCATCCGCTTCCAGGACGCGGTCGCCGAGCTCACCCTGGCCAAGACCGGCAAGAAGGCGGCGGCCCGCCGCTGATCGCCTAGAGCGGCTCGACGGCGATGTCGACCACGTAGGTGTCGGCGCCGGCGTCGTCGTTGTCGTCGAGCTCGATCACCACGGCGAAGTCGTTGGCGACCGTCGCCTGCTCGATCACCCGGGCGGCGCCGCGCATGTCGCCGACCGGCGTCACGCTGGTGGCGGTGGCCTGGCGGGGCACCGGCACGGCCAGGCCGGCGAATGCATCGAGCGAGCGGCAGCCGCAGTCGCGGTTCTCCGAGTCGGGCTGGTCCGGCCAGCTGGGCAGCCAGTCGACCCCGTCGATGTTGGTCGGCAGGAAGGCGCCGTCGAGCCGGCCGGGCGCCGAGTAGTCGAGGTGGAACCAGTGGAGCTCGGAGCCCGACAGGACCAGGCGGCTCCGGCCGTCGATGAACGCGCCGACCCTGAGGTAGACCGGCTCCGCCGGCAAGCCGGCCGCGTCCGGTCCGTCGACCTGGCCGGTCGGATCCGACGGCGCGGAGCTCTCGAAGGAGCAAGCGGCGACGAGCATCAGCAGCGCAGCCGTGCGCGCTCCCCCCATGCGGCCATCGTAACAACCCTGGGCGGCCGTCGGTGGCTCTTGGCCGCTGTCGTACATCCGCCTACGGGTCGACGCCGTGGATCTCACCGAGATGCGGGACCACCACGCTCGCGATGCCCGCCTCGTTGGTGAGGGCAGCGGCCAGCGGCAGGCTCTGCGCCTCCTCGCCGTGCACGACGAAGATGCGGCCCGGCTTCTTCTTGAAGCCCGCGACCCAGGCGAGGAGCTCGTCGCGGTCGGCGTGGGCGGAGAACTCGTTCATCACCACGACCTCGGCGCGGCGCTCGTAGGGCTCGCCGAAGATCTTCACCACCTCCGCCTGCTCGACCAGGCGGCGGCCGAGCGTGTGCTCTGCCTGGTAGCCGACGATGAGGATGGCGTTCCTCGGATCGCCGATCCCGTTCTTCAGGTGGTGGAGGATCCGCCCGGCCTCGCACATGCCGCTCGCCGAGATGACCAGGAACGACCCGGATAGCTGGTTCAGCGCCATGCTCTCGTCGCGGGTCCTGAGGTAGCGCAGCTTCTTGAGCCCGAACGGGTCGCCGGTCTGCTCGAGGACGTCGGCGATCTCGCTGTCGAAGCACTCCGGGTGGCGGGCGAACACCTCGGTCACGTTCACCGCCAGCGGGCTGTCGACGTAGATGGCGACGTCGGGGATGTGGCCGCCGCGCAGCAGGCGCGACAGCGCGAAGCACAGCTCCTGCGTGCGGCCGACTGCGAAGGCGGGCACGATGACGCGGCCGCGCCGGGCCACCACCCGGTTGATGAGGTGGGCCAGCTTCTGATCGACCAGCTCGATCGGCGCGTGCCGCCGGTCGCCGTAGGTGCTCTCGATGAGGAGCGCGTCGGCGACCTCCGGGATCTCCGGGTCGCGGAGGATCGGCAGGCCGCGCCGGCCGAGATCGCCGCTGAACACGACGGTTCGCCGGCGTCCCTCCTCCTCGACCTCGAGCGACACCACCGCCGAGCCGAGGATGTGGCCGGCATCGTAGAAGGTCGCGGTCACGCCGGGGATGATGGGCACCGGCCGGTGGTAGGGGTGCGAGACCAGCCGGTCGATGGCGCGGCGCGCATCGTCGACGGTGTAGAGCGGCACCACCGGCGGCTCTCCCTTTTTCCCGCGCCGCCGGGTGACGAGCTCGGCGTCGTGCTCCTGGATGTTGCCGCTGTCGAGCAGCATGATGCCGGCCAGATCGGCGGTGGCCTGGGTCGCGTGCACCCGCCCGGGGTATCCGCGCGCGACCAGCGACGGCAGCGCACCGCTGTGATCGATGTGCGCGTGGCTGAGGACGACCGCGTCGATCGCGGCCGGGTCGAAGCCGAAATCGCGGTTGCGCGCCTCCGCCTCGCTGCGGTGGCCCTGCACCAGCCCGCAGTCGAGCAGGACGCGCCGGCCGCCGACCTCGAGAAGATGGCGAGACCCGGTGACCTGGCGGGCGGCGCCGCAGAACCGGATGTTCATGTGCCGATGGTATCAGCAGCTGGAGGCGCAGCCGGCCCCGGTGGTCTTGCAGTCGGGATCGTTGTCGCAGCCGGGCGGGCAGGTGGTCTGCTGGCCGCAGCTCGACTCACCCTGGCAGCTCACGTCGCAGAAGCAGGAGCTCTGGCACTCGACGCCGCCGCCGCAGCTGTCCCGGCCGTCGCAGTGGACCTCGCACGAGCCGGAGCCGCAGGTGATCTGCGAGGCGCAGGTGCGCTCGTCGGTACAGTCGATGACGCAGGAGGTCGACTCGGTGCAGTCGATCGTCTGATCGCAGGCGTCGCGCCCGATGCAGAGCACGTGGCAGGGCATGCCAGCGGGACAGGCGACCGCGTCGCAGGGGGGCGGTCCGCCGCCACCTTCGGGCAGGAGCTCGCCGCCGCCGCCGCTGCCGCCGCAGACGATGTTGCAGGTGCCATCCTGGTCGCAGAAGCCCGGGCAGCTGGGATCGCAGTCGGCGGCGCCGTCGGACGCCACCGCCGCGTCGATTCCCTGGTCGCCGTCGGATCCGCCCGATCCGTTGCCGCCGTCGCCCCGGTCGCCGCCGATGTCGCTCCCCCCGCCGCCGCCGAAGCCGCTCGGATCGAAGCTGCAGGCGGCCCACAGCGCGAGCGCGGCGACGAGAGACGACGGGCGGCTGATCATCCAGCGCCACTTGCTGCAACGCGTGTGCCTGCGCCCGGCTGATGCAGTGCGCCGAACCGGCGCAGCGCAAGGAATGGACAGCGCGGGCCGCGCCGGCGAGCCGCGCGACGTCAGCTCGCCGTGATCACGGAATCGCGCGCGACGCCGGGTTGTAGCGTTCGGCCGGCTGCGGTGTCCCATCCTCGGACACTCCACCGACCAGGAGCACGGTCCCGTCACATAGCTCGGTCGCGGTGTGCTCGGCCCGTGGCTGACCGAGCGACCGGGTGGGGACCAGGGCCTCCACCTCGGGATCGAACAGGTAGGCGTCGCTGCGCAGTGCTCCCTCGCTGTCGCTGCCGCCGGTGATGAGGACGCGCCCCCCGGCGATCGCGGTCGCCGTATGGTCGTGGACGCCGCCCGGGATCTCGTCGACCGTGCGCGACTCGCCGACGATCGGGTCGAAGACCTCGACCTCCGCGACCGCGTCGTAACAGGGCGGCGTCTCGCAGGCGGTGAGTGAAGGCTTGAGCCCTCCCACCAGGAGGATGCGGCCGTCGGCCAGCACCGTGGCGGTGTGGCCGAAGCGCGGCACCATCAGCTCGGCTCCCTCGAGCGTGCGGACGCTCCTGTCCTTGGGCCGGTAGAGCTCGATGGTCCCGGTCGCCACGTCGCCGCCGCCGACCTCGTCGTGGGTGAGCCCGCCGATGAGGTAGACCACGCCGCCGAGTCCGACGCTGGCGGTGTGGCGCTCGCGCTCGATGGCGAGCGTCCCGCTCGGCCGGAACTGATCGTCACCGGCGTCGATCACCAGGAGGTCACCGGTGATGAAGCCGGCCGGCGATCGGCCGCCGGACAAGAGGATGCTGCGGTCGGGCAGCGCGACCAGCGCGAGACCGGCCTTCTCCGCTTCGACCTGGTCGGCCAGCTGGCGCACCGGTTCTCCTTCCGAGTCGGAGACGATCTCCTCGACCAGGCCGATGAGCGCCCCGTCCTCGTCGACGCCGCCGGCGATGACGGCGCTGCCGTCGTCGCGCACCGCCACTGCGCCGCCGATCCGGGTCACCGCCACCTCGCCGGCCTCGTCGAACGTCCCGATGCGCGGGTCGAACAGCTCGACCAGGGTGCCGGCGCCGCCGGCGAGGACCGCGCGCCCGCGGTCGTCGCTGAACATGAGCCCGTACGATCGCTCCGGCTCGAGCGGCGCGGCGCCGGTGCGGAAGCTGCCGACCCGCGAGAAGTAGAGCCGCAGCGGGCCGATCGGCTCGTCCCCCTTGGCCACCGCGATCCGGCAGGTCCGGCCGTAGGCCACCTCGGCGTTGCTGGCGAAGCCCGAGAGGTGGAAGAGGATGTCGTCGCCGGTCGGCACGTCCGACAGCGAGAGCTCATCGGGCAAGCCGTCGGACAGCCGGTAGAGCTGGCTGGCGCGGAAGTCCTGGCCGTCGGAGACGCGGAACTCGAGCGCGTCGAGGTCGCCGAGGAGCGAGCCGCCCGCGTCGTCGGACGGCACCTCGAGTTCGATCTGCACGCGCGCCTCGTCGTCGCCGCTGCAGCCCGCGGCGGCGCAGGCGAGGGCGAAGAGGGCGGGGCGCGCGGCGCGCTTCATTCTTTTCCCTCGACCTGCTTCCGGCTCGCCGCGGGTGCTACCCCCGAGCGCGCTGCGCGCGCCTGCCCCACGGCTCGCCGGGGTCGGGGATCCCTCATTGCAGTCCGCTCGGGTCGAGCGCCGCGCCGGTCGGGGAGTCGCCGCTCGACGAGTCGAAGACGAACGGGCTCAGCGCGGCCGCGGTCACCACCACCCCGAAGCCCAGCCAGAGCCACCGGTTCTTGTACCAGCGCTCGGCCGGCGCGACGACGACCGGCGACCGCTTGCCGCCGCGGCGCGCCAGCTCGAAGCGCATGCTGCGGAGCGCTCGGGTCACCGCCGCCTCGAGGTCGCGCGCGCTCGCCTCGGGCGAGGGGCCGAGCCGGAGGATGCCCCGCAGGGTCGCCCCGCGCCGGCCGACCGAGCGCAGCTCGACCAGGGAGGTGCCGCCGTCCGAGCGAAGCGCCACCACCAGGAGCGGCCCGGAGCCGAGTCCGGCCGCCCGGCGCGCCAGCTCGGCGTCGCTGGGCGGCGCCGCGGCGTCCTCCGGGACCGCCACCTGGGTGGCTGCGGCCAGGGTCACCACCCGCGCGAACGGCGCCGCGGAGGTTCGCTCGACCCACACGTAGTGCTCGCCGGGCGGCAGACTCTCGCTCACCCGGTCGCGCCCGCTCGGCCGGCCGTCGACGTGGATCTTCGACCCGGCGGGCGCCGCGATGGACAGCTCGACCACCTTGCGCGCCTTCACCTCCTCCACCGCGCGGCTGAAGGACTTGACCGCGCTCGGCCGGAAGCGCGCCGGATCGAGCAGCCGGGTCGGATCGATGGTTGCGGCCCTCACGAAGTCGCTCCAGGCCGCCGCCGTGTCCCCGGTCTCGGTGCGGGCCAGCGCCCGGTAGAGGAACAGGTCGACCAGCGCGTCGCGCCCGAGCCCGCGCCCGCCGTGCTCGGAAGCGGTCGCCGCCGCCTGATCGAGCTCGAAGACCGCATCGGTGAAGCGCATCCCGTCGTAGGCGGCGATGGCCCGGGTCACCTGCTCGGCCACCGCGGGCAGCGGGGCAACCGACGGCGAGAGATCGGCCGAGACCGCCCGGGCCGCGCGAGCCGCCCGCTCGACGGCCGGGAGCAGCGCGGTCCGCGCGGCCGCGTCGGCCTGTCCGGGGGACGACCAGAACAGCACCACCGGCGGCCCGGCGGCCGACTGGGCGCGCGCCGTCCCGACCTGCGCCAGGACCAGGGCGGCGAGCGCGGCGAAGCCGCATAAAGTCGGGGTGCGCAAGTGTCCTACCGCGGCTGACCTCGAGGTTCGTCCTATACTAATGCCGTGGCCGCCGCCGTGGGGCGCTACGAGCTGGTGAGAGCCATCGGTCGCGGTGGCATGGCCGAGGTTTTCCTCGCCCGGCGCCGTGGTGCGGCCGGGATCCACAAGCGCCTGGTCGTCAAGCGGGTGCGGCAAGACCTCACCTCGGATCCGCGCTTCGCCGAGATGTTCCTGCGCGAGGCGCGGGTCGCCACCAACCTCTCGCACAAGAACATCGTGACCGTCTTCGACGTCGGCCGCGACGAGGAGGGGCTCTTCCTCGCGATGGACTACGTCGACGGGCCCGACCTGGCAGCGGCGCTCGAACGCGCGGTCGCCCGCGAGAAGAGCTTCGACCCGCTGCTCGCCGCCCACATCGGCTCGGAGGTGGCCGCCGGCCTCGACTACGCGCATCGCCAGTGCGACGAGAAGGGTGCCACCCTCGGCCTGGTCCACCGCGACGTCACGCCGCGCAACATCCTGCTCTCGCTCGACGGCGAGGTGAAGGTGACCGACTTCGGCGTCGCCGTGCTCGGCTCCGAGGGAAGCGACAAGCGGCGCGGCACGCTGCAGTACATGTCGCCCGAGCAGGCGCGCGGCGATTCGATCGACGCGCGGGCTGACGTCTTCTCGCTCGGGCTGGTGCTTCACGAGCTCCTCGGCGGACAGCGAGTGTATCGCGGCGGCGGCAAGGACGAGATCCTGGCGCAGGCGCGAATCGCCAAGGTGCCGCGGCTCGGCGGCGAGGTCCCGGAGGTGCTGATCGAGGCGGTCGCCAGGGCCACCGCCGAGAGCCCGGCGGACCGGTTCGCCACCGCGCGCGCGATGCAGCGCGAGCTCGACACCTGGGTGGTCGCCGAGCGCGGCCGGCGCGGCCAGGCCGATCCGCTCGACCACACGCTGTCCGAGTTCCTCACCTCCCTGTTCCCCGACTGGAGCGAGCGCACCGAAGAGGACGCGCTCAAGGGATCGGCCGGCGCCGCCGGCACCGCGACCATGCAGTCGGTGGCGGAGACTGTCGGGCTCGATCCCGAGACCGCGTCGCGGGTGCAGGTGCTGGCCGCCTCGCGCGCCGCGCGGCAGACACGGCCGCCGCCGGAGTCGCCGTCGAGCCGCCGCAACCGCGCCATCGCCTTCGCCGCCGGCGTGCTGGTGGCGGTCGCCGCGGTGGCGGTCGCGCTCGGCGTCATGTCGGCGCGGCGCGGCGACGCCGATCCGGCCCCACCGGCGCCGCGCGTCGAGCCCGTCGCCGCTCGGGCCGAGATCCCGCCGCCGAGTCCCGCGCCGCCGCCGACGCCGGTGGCGGTGCTCGCCGATGCGGCCCCGGCCGGACCGCCGGTCGGCGAGCCGGAGCCCCCGGAGCCACCGCCGCCGCAGCACAAGAACCCGACTGGCCCCAGCGCGACGGCGAAACAGCCGACCGGCATGGGTGCCCTCGATCTGAACGCGGTCCCCTGGGCCTACGTCTCGATCAACGGCGGGCCCGAGGAGGAGACCCCGATCAAGGCGCGCAAGCTGCCCGCCGGCAAGCACAAGGTTCTCATCCGCAACCCCGTGCTCGAGCGCCACCGCGAGATGACCATCGAGATCTCCCCCGGCGAGACCAGCAAGTACGTGGTCGACCTCCGCCAGTAAGCGGCGGTATGCGGTAGACTCGAGCCCGAGCGATGGGGGACGACAAGCGCGTAGAGCTCGAGACCGTCGAAGCCCTGACCGGCATGGAGGTGGTGCCGGAGACCGCCCTGTTCCTGGTGGTCTACGGCGGCGACCGCTCGCGCGTCATCGACCTCCCCGACGGCACCGAGGTGACGGTCGGCCGCTCGCGCGGCGCCACCGTGTCGGTTCCCGGCGACGAGCGTCTCTCGCGGGTGCACGCCAAGATCCGCCGCGAAGGGGAGCAGGTCGCGGTCGAGGACCTCGAATCGCGCAACGGCACCCGCATCAACGGACAGTCGGTCGTCGGCACCCGCTACGCCAACGCCGGCGACGCCATCGACGCCGGCTCGGTCACCCTCCTCATCGCCCGGCGTGCGCCGCGTCGCCAGGCGGTGGTCGAGCCGGAGGAAGCGCTCGAGGAGTGCCTCGAGGCCGAGGTCTTCCGCGCCACCCGCTACACGCGCCCGCTCGCCCTGCTCATGCTGCGGCTCGACGGTCCCGCCGAGGCGGTCGACGAGGCGCTCGACCGCGTGTCGGCCGACATCCGCCCGATGGACCGGCTGGCCGGCTACGGCGAGCGCGAGGTGGCGCTGGTCCTGCCCGAGACCAACCCGACCGGCGGACGCTCGATCGGCGAGCGCGTCCTCAAGATCGCGCGCTCGACACCCGGCGTGTCGGCCATCGCCGGCCTCGCCTGCCTGCCCGACCACGGCCGCAGTCCCGGCGCGCTCATCGACACCGCGCGCACCGCCCTGCGCACCGCGCGGCGCGGCGAGGCCACCGCCGGGCTGGCGATGGCAGTGCCGCGTGGAGAGGCCGCCCAGCCCGGCGTGACCGCGTCGCTCTTCGAGGAGGAGCCGGAGGCGGCCGACACCCGCTCGCAGCAGACCCTCATCCTGGCCAGGAAAGTGGCCGCGGCGCCCACCACCGTGCTCTTGCTCGGGGAGACCGGCGTCGGCAAGGAGGTGGTCGCCGAGCTCATCCACCGATCGAGCCCGCGTGCCAGCCGACCGTTCGTCCGGCTCGACTGCGCCTCGCTGCCGCCGACCCTGCTCGAGAGCGAGCTCTTCGGCCACGAGCGCGGCGCCTTCACCGGCGCCGAGAAGCGCAAGCTCGGCTACTTCGAGGCGGCCGAGGGCGGCACCATCCTGCTCGACGAGATCGGTGAGCTCCCGGCGGCGCTGCAGTCGAAGCTGCTCACCGCGCTCGAGCGCCGGATCGTGACCCGCATCGGATCGACGGAGGAGATTCCCATCGACGTCCGGGTCATCGCCGCGACCAATCGCGATCTGCAGGAAGAGGTGAAGCAGGGTCGCTTCCGCGAGGACCTTTACTACCGCCTCGCGGTGTTCACCATCTTCGTCCCGCCGCTGCGCGATCGCGCGGGCGACATCATCCCGCTCGCCACCCGGTTCGCCCGCCAGTTCGCCGTCGAGCTCGGCCAGAGCCCGCCGGGCTTCACCGACGGGGCGCGCACCGCGCTCGAGGGATACGCCTGGCCGGGCAATGTTCGAGAATTGCGCAACGCCATCGAGCGGGCGGTCGTGCTCACACCCGCGGGCGACATCGACGTCGCCACGCTGCCCGACGCGATCCAGGCGCGGGCTCGCGCGACCGGGGCGGCCGAGGCCACTCCGTTTCAGCTCGACGGCCATGTCCCGGCGCAGCTCCAGCAGATGGAGCGCACCGCCATCGTCGCGGCGCTGGAGGCGTGCGCCGGCAATCAGACGCAGGCGGCCCGCCGGCTCGGCATCTCGCGCCGCTCGCTCATCTACAAGATGGAACGGTTCGGACTCAAGTCACCACCGAGGTCTCGTTGACCCTGTCCGGACCTTGCGCAGGCGTACGGTCCACGTCGCGAGAATTCCTGAACCGAATCACGTAAGTCGCAACGTCGGTCGGTGGTATTCGATTTGCAGTGACAGGATCGGGATGGGATGGGCTAAGGCCATAACCATTGGATTTGCCGCGTTCACGTGGTGTACAGGGTGTGGTGTAGGCGGCATTTCCGGGGACGGCGCCGACGGATCGCCCGGTGACCATGACGGCGGCGATGGCGGCGGCCCCGAGTCGGGCGTCAGCGTCGAGTTCGATGTGCTCGGTCCCAACGGCCAGCCGGCTGCCGGCGGTCCGCTCGAGTTCGAGGAGTTCACCATCGTCCAGCTGACGATGCAGCTGCACAGCCTGCAGCTCATCGGCGACACCGCCCCGTCGGGCGACCTGGTCTACGACTCGCGCGCCATGCAGTTTCCCGCGTCGGCCGCGATCCCGCGGGTGAGCTTCTCCCAGGCGCCGCCCGGCATCTACTCGCGCCTCACGTTCGCGGTCGAGCGTTCCTGGGCAGAGGAGGACCTTCCGGAGGGGTTCGAAGGCCAGCGGCTCGCCGTGCGCGTCCTCGGCGAGGCACACCTGGACAGCAAGGATCGGCAGTTCGAGTACATCGACGATCAGATCTCCGCGGTCGAGCTCGGCTTCGACGAGGAGGTCGTGGCCGGCATCCCCGGCATCGTCTCGGTCGAGCTCGACCTCACCCAGTGGTTCGACGGCGTCGACTGGGAGATGCTCGACAGCCAGGGCAACCCGAACAAGCCCATCCCCATCGGCATGGGCGAGAACGACGAGACCGCCGCCATCCTGCGCGCCGCGATGCCGACCTCCTTCCAGGTCCGCGAATAGGCGACAGCGTCGCTGTCCCGGCCGGGGACGGAACCGTGCGTCGATCGCACGCCGCGCGCGGCGCAAGCGGCGGGAAGCAGCCACGCCCGGTCGGTCCGCGCCTTGCTCCCTCCCGGTGGCATCGATTGCCCTACCGGGAGACAGCTCATGACATCCACACACGTGCGCGTGCTCGCCCTCGTCCTTCCCCTCGCCGCCGCCTGCGGCGGTGACGACGACGTCGTCGGTCCGGTCGACGGAGACCACGGTGACGGCTCCGGCGCGCTCCTGGTTCGCGCCCACATCGACAGCGAGGAGGGCGGCGCCGAATTCGACGTGACGGTCGAGCGCGACGGCCAGGACGTCGCCGACGCCGATGTCGTGATCGGCACGGACGGTGCCGACGTCCTGCTCGAGCGCGACGGCGAGGGCCGCTACCGCGGCAACGACGGACAGTGGAGCGGCTACTACTCCATCGAGGTCACCGCGGGTGACGACTGGCTGGACGGCGGGCTCGAGGCGCCCGACCGGCCGACCCTGGTCGATCCCGACCCGGCAGAGGCGTTCGACCCGCACGACGCCGAGGACGGCGTGGTGGTCGTCACGTGGGACGGAGACCTGGCCATGTCGGTCCGGGTCAAGACCAAGGACTTCGAGTGGTCCGGGACGGACGAGGGCGCGCTCGAGATCCCCGCCGTCATGTTCGAGGAGGAAGAGCAGGAGATCGAGATCAGTCGCGAAAACGAGATCGACCTGGACGGCGGCGTGGCCGGCAGCTCCCTCTCGGTCGCGACCGGCGCCAAGACCCGGCTCATCGTGGTCAACCCCTTCCGCGACTAGCTGCTTGCGCCCGGGCCGCCCCGGGTATAATTCGCCGGGATGGCAGCCGAGGCGGCATCGGGCGCAGCTGCACCCCCCAGCGCCGCCGGGCACATGCCCACCGAGCTGGCCATCCCGGCCCGCGTCCTCCCCGAGCCGGCCGCCGCCGGGTCGCAGGAGAACCGGCGGGTCGGCGACGCCGCCTCCACCTCCAAGCTGGCGCTGCCCAGCGACCTCATCGTCGAGGCGGGGCGCCGCCTGTCGGTCGCCATGCTGGTGGTGGCGGCGGTCGACCTGGTCTACGTCTTCCTCTACCTGACGGTCTGGCGCGAGTACTCGGAGATCGTCGGGCAGGTGGTAGGCAGCGGGGCGCTGGTCCTCTCGCTCGGCATGGCCTGGATGCTGCGAACCTGCCCGCGCACGCAGAGAGAGATCATGGTGGCGGGCAGCGTCTACGAGGTGCTCATCACCTTCGGCTTCTCGCTGGTCGAGTACTGGCAGCTCACCAGCGTCGACCGGATCTTCAACCTCATCAGCTGGACCTGCCTGCTCATCGCCTTCTGGCCGGTCCTGGTGCCGGGACGAACCAGGTACATCGGCTGCGCGTCGTTTGCCGCCGCCGTGGCCAACACCATCGCCTTCGTCATCGCCTTCCCGGTGCGCGGCCTGCCGATGCCCGAGCCGGACGTCACCGTCTCGCTCCTCATCCCGGTCTACATCGCCGCCTCGCTGTCGATCATCCCGGCCCGGGTGGTGTCCAAGCTGGGGCGCGCGGTCACCCAGGCGCGCCAGCTCGGCAGCTACCAGCTGGTCGAGAAGCTCGGCGCCGGCGGCATGGGCGAGGTGTGGCGCGCCGACCATCGGCTGCTGGCGCGGCCGGCCGCCATCAAGCTCATCCGCCTCGACCCCGACACCGATCCGGACACCCGGGCACGCCTGGTCGAGCGCTTCGAGCGCGAGGCGCAGGCGACCGCCGCGCTCGAGTCGCCCCACACGGTCGACCTCTACGACTTCGGCGTCGCCGAGGACGGCACCTTCTACTACGTGATGGAGCTCCTGCGCGGGATCGACCTCGAGACGCTGGTGCAGCAGTTCGGGGCCCAGCCGCCCGAGCGGGTGGCCCACGTGCTCTACGAGGCGTGCGAGTCGCTGGCCGATGCCCACCGGAGCGGCCTCATCCACCGGGACATCAAGCCGGCCAACATCCTCCTGACCAGCCGGTCGGCCAAGGTCGACTACGTCAAGGTGGTCGACTTCGGTCTGGTCAAGATCGCCCAGCAGCAGCCGGACGACGTCAAGCTGTCGCGCGCCGGCGAGATGCACGGGACGCCGGCCTACATGGCGCCGGAGGAGGCGACCGGGGAGGGCGAGGTCGAGGAGCGCAGCGACCTCTACTCGCTCGGCTGCGTCGCCTACTACCTCCTCACCGGCAAGCTCCTCTTCGACGAGACGAGCTCGATCAAGATGGCGCTGGCCCACGCGACGCGGGAGCCGATCGCGCCGTCGCGGGTGGCCCGGCAGAACATCCCGCCCCAGCTCGAGCGGATCATCCTGGCCTGCCTGTCGAAGAAGCCGGACGAGCGGCCGGAGAGCGCGGCGGCGATTGCCCGCGAGATCGCCGAGAGCGGGCTGGCGGCGGCCTGGACGCCCGATCGGGCCCTCGCCTGGTGGCGCAGCCATCTGCCGGAAAAGCTTGCCTCGGCAGTTCCGCGGGTCAGTCTGAGATCTGTTCAGCTTTCGGTCGATCGCCGCGGGTGATCTGACTTGCGACAGATTGCCGCAGCGTAAGTCTTTGTCGCGGCAATCACGGCCTATGGCACCCGGCTTGCTCGCCGCCGGGGCGAGGCCAAGCCATGCGAGACAGCGATGTCCTGTGCAATTACATGGGTGGCGCCTGGATCCCGGCGTCGTCGCAGAGGACGGTCGAGGTCACCAATCCGGCGACCGGCGAGGTCCTGGGGACGGTCCCGCTCTCGGGGCAGGACGACGTCGACCGGGCGGTGACCGTCGCCAGCCAGGCCTTCGCGACCTGGCGGCGGGTGCCGGCCGTGCATCGGGCGCGGACCCTGTTCCGCTTCAAGAACCTGCTCGAGAAGAACTTCGAGGAGCTGGCGCGCACCATCACGCTCGAGCACGGCAAGACCCTCGACGAGGCGCGCAGCGAGGTCCGGCGCGGGATCGAGAACGTCGAGCACGCCTGCGGGATCCCGTCGCTCATGATGGGGAAGGCGCTCGAGGACGTGGCCGCCGGCATCGACTGCGAGACCTTCCAGCAGCCGATCGGCGTGTTCGCGGCAGTCACCCCGTTCAACTTCCCGGCCATGGTGCCGCTCTGGTTCTGGCCGTACGCGGTCGCCAGCGGCAACACCTTCATCGTCAAGCCCTCGGAGCTGGTGCCGCTGGCGCAGCAGCTCCTGTTCGAGCTGGCGCACGAGGCGGGTTTCCCGGCCGGCGTGGTCAACCTGGTGCACGGCGATCGCGAGGCGGCCGAGCAGCTGATCGAGCACCCGGACGTCGCCGGCATCTCGTTCGTCGGCTCATCGCAGGCGGCGCTCGAGGTCTACCGGGCCGCCGCGGCGCGCGGCAAGCGGGTCCAGGCGCTCGGTGGGGCGAAGAACCACGTGGTGGTGATGCCCGACGCGGATCTCGATCGCACCGCCGAGATCGTCGCCGAGAGCTGCTTCGGCTGCGCCGGGCAGCGCTGCCTGGCCGGCAGCGTTGTGGTCGCGGTCGGCGATGTGTACGAGCCGCTCAAGGCGCGACTGGTCGAGCTGGCGAAACGCATCACGGTCGGCTTCGGACTCGACCCGGGCGTCACCATGGGCCCGCTGGCGTCGGGGCGCCACCTCGACCGGGTCGCCTCGGTGCTCCACGTCGGGGTGGCCGCCGGGGCCCGCCTCCTGCTCGACGGCCGCGGCCTCGAGGTGAAGGGCTACCCGAAGGGCAACTGGATGGGGCCGACCATCGCGGAGGTCGATCGGGACGACAACCCGCTGGCGCGGGACGAGGTCTTCGGCCCGGTCCTGGCCCTGCGGACGGCCGCCGACCTCGACCAGGCGATCCGCATCGTGCGCGAGAGCCCCTACGCCAACGCCACCTCGGTCTTCACCCAGAGCGGCAAGATCGCCCGCGAATTCCGCCACGAAGTGGGGGTCAGCATGATCGGGGTGAACGTCGGGGTGCCGGCCCCGATGGCGTTCTTCCCATTTGGCGGCACCAAGGGTAGTTTCCTGGGCGATCTCAAGGCGCACGGCGAGGACTCGATCAAGTTCTTCACCGACGCCAAGGTCGTCATCTCGCGCTGGTTCTAGGAGAAATACGGTATGGCACGGAACGTCGTCGGCGGGCTGATTCAGCTCTCCAACCCCATCAACGACCCGAAGGTCCCGGTCCAGAAGGTCGCGCAGGCGATGCTCGAGAAGCACCTGCCGCTCATCGAGGAGGCCGGCAAGCGCGGCGTGCAGATCCTCGCGCTGCAGGAGATGTTCAACGGGCCGTATTTCTGCCCCAGCCAGGATGCTGTCTGGTGCGACATCGCCGAGACCATCCCGGGCCCGACCATCGAGCTCATGCAGGGCATCGCCAAGAAGCACAAGATGGTGATGGTCGTCCCGATCTACGAGCGCGAGATGGCGGGCGTCTACTACAACACCGCCGCCGTCATCGACGCCGACGGCAGCTACCTCGGGAAGTACCGGAAGAACCACATCCCGCACACCAACCAGTTCTGGGAGAAGTTCTTCTTCAAGCCGGGCAACCTCGGCTACCCGGTCTTCAAGACCCGCTACGCCACCATCGGGGTCTACA
>Ga0111539_10003057_pt1 | contig 22170 bp, 19 predicted proteins | sample RhiMethybrSRZTD1_FD_79667 | JGI IMG/M metagenome (GOLD analysis project Ga0111539, IMG submission 79667) | Populus rhizosphere microbial communities from Tennessee, USA - Rhizosphere MetaG P. TD hybrid SRZTD1 (version 2) (version 2) | ecosystem: Host-associated > Plants > Roots > Rhizosphere >...
CCTCCAGGTCATCTGGGTTTGAATCCAAAACCTTTTGATAAGACTCTTGTGCCTTCTTGGCAAACTGGCTCTGCTTGCCCTGGTCTAGTGCTAACGTATATGCCTGGTAATATTGATCACCTGCTTTTGTCCAGCTTTCAACCGAGTTAAAGACCTTAGACGCTTCCTCCGCAAACCAACCGGCACTGTCAAATTTACCAACAGACTGGTATAGGTTTGCCAAAGAGTCGGCAAAGATAGCATTTTTTTCATTTGAAGAGCCCTCGCGATACTGAACTCTCAAATTTCGAATGGAGGAAGCGAGGTTTTCAGGGACTGTATGAGAGTCTTTGGGGGGTACCTGGCTTGTGGTCTGCGACTCGCCGTCACCTAGCTGATTGTCATTGTCCACGACAACCTTAGGCAATAGGAAAATCAGCCAGATGAGCGCGACACTGACGACAATTAAAAGGATTCTTGTTTTGAGCATGACCGGAGGTGTGGCAATGGAGTAAAACGTGAGCTGTAGCTCACAAGAGTTTTACTTTACTTCGAGTTGCTTCACCTTCTCGCTATTCTTGATCTTATTTACAAAGATCTTAGCGGGTTTGAAGCTTGGAACAAAGTGTTCGTCAATAACCAAAGCCGTATTCCGTGAAATATTGCGAGCGATTTTCTTTTTTCGCTTCTTGTTAATAAAGCTGCCGAAACCACGGATGTAAATGTTGTTACCATTTGACATGGATGATTTCACCACGCTGAAGAATGCTTCAACTGACGCAGTCACATCAGCTTTGTCAACACCGGTCTTCTCAGCGATCTCATTAATAATGTCTGCTTTCGTCACTGTATTTATATTTTTTGGTCGAAAAATTCGGGAGGGCAAATTTAAACCCGGCCCTCAGATTTAAAAATGAATATTGAAAAAATCTGATAATCAGGAAGATGGACAAACGATATTTCTCTGATAAAGTCGTTAAATGGTATGAAGTGAACAAAAGGGACCTCCCTTGGCGCGACACCCGGGACCCGTACAGGATCTGGCTATCGGAGATAATTCTCCAGCAGACACGTGTAAATCAGGGTTTGCCCTACTATCTGAGGTTTGTGGACAAATATCCCAGTGTCGGAGCGCTCGCATCGGCCTCGCAGCAGGAAGTTCTTCGCCTTTGGCAGGGTCTGGGGTATTATTCGAGGGCAAGAAATCTGCACGAATGTGCCCGCCAAGTGGTCGCGGAGCACGATTCGTGCTTTCCTGATAACTATCAAGCACTAAAAAGACTAAAAGGCATAGGCGATTACACCGCCGCTGCAATCGCCTCAATTGCATTTAAAGAAGGAGTTGCAGTAGTAGACGGAAATGTGTTCCGGGTGCTTTCGAGAGTATTTGGAATAGATGACCCGATCGATACAACCGCTGGGAAGAAGAAATTCACCGCATTGGCAAATGAGGTGATAAATGCGAAGAAGCCGGACCTGCACAATCAAGCGGTAATGGAGTTTGGTGCAATGCATTGTACCCCGAAAAATCCTTCTTGTGGTGATTGCATCCTCGAATCCGGTTGTTTCGCCGCGCAACACAAGCTTCAAAATTTCCTGCCGGTCAAATCGAGAGCAACCACCGTCCGAGACAGGCACTTTTACTATTTCGTGATTCAAAAAGGAAATTCGCTTTTGATGAAAAAAAGAACAGAAAAAGATATCTGGAAGGGTTTGTTCGATTTTTTTATGATTGAAGAATCCAAACCAATTAAAATAGAGAAATTGGTTCGGCGTTTCAATTCTATATATTCGTTAAATGTTAAGGCGAAGGATCTTGTTCTTTCTGATACGTACAAGCATATATTGAGTCATCAGATTATAAATGCAAGATTTATTTTCCTGAAAATAGTTTCGAATAGTTTCGTAAAAGAGCCATATGCGTTTTATTCGACAAAAAAAATTGAGGACCTTCCAAAGCCGGTGCTAATCACCAGGTTTTTGACGGAGAGTCAACTTTTATAGTTAATCGAAGAATGGTATTTTTGTCTTTCTCACCATAGAGAGACGTTACAAGCAACAAAACTTTAATAATCATGTCAGGAGTAAACAAAGTAATATTGATAGGTCGTTTGGGAAAAGATCCCGACGTAAGAAACCTGGAGAATGGAGCCACTGTAGCCAACTTCACACTTGCTACATCTGAAAGCTATAAAGACAGAACCACAGGAGAGAAAAAGGAAGTTACTGAATGGCACAACGTCGTTTTGTGGAGAGGACTTGCCGAGATCTCCCAGAAGTATCTTCGCAAAGGCGATATGGTTTACATAGAAGGAAAACTAAGAACACGCTCGTGGGAGAAGGAAGGTGTCACACGCTACACGACCGAAGTTGTTGCGGACAACATGACAATGCTTTCGACTCGCGGAGGTAGCGGCAGTTCTGGTTCAAGCTATGCACCTGCCGAAAACAGCGCTTCCGATAATTTCCGGGCAAACGCACCGGTAGATACAAGCACGGACGACTTGCCTTTCTGAGATAACCAATTCTAACATTCGTGGACGAGCCTCCCAGTTACTACTTCATTGTAAATATTAATTCACTGGGACTACCATATCCGATTGTAATTGGTACGTTAGTTTTATTGGTGTTGGTTTCTGCTTTGGTATCAGTATCTGAAATGGTATTTTTCTCACTGCAGCCGGACGAAATAGATACATTCAAAAAAAGCAAAGAAAAATCTGACCAAGCCATCGTTTCGCTGATGGGGAATCAACAGCTTCTCCTTGCATCGATGATGCTAATCAATACCATCGTAAAAGTGACAATCGTTACTACCATGGCATTAGCGATGCTTGGAATAGGCGCTGGAATAGGAAAAATATTACTTACGATTTTTTCGACAACGCTCGTGTTGGTGCTGTTCGGTGAATTCATACCAAAGGTATATGCAGAGCATAACAAAGTTGTTGTAGTAAGGGCTCTCGCAGGTTTTTGGAAAACAACCGTTTCGATTTGTCGTCCTCTGCTTTTTCCGATCATAAGACTTAGGAACATCTGGAGCCAACGATTTGTCATCGAACGAACCACTGCTGATGAACTCTCCCAGGTGCTTGAAATGGCGACCGGTGACAAAGAGACGTCAGAAGGAGAGAAAGAAATTCTCCGCGGCATTGTGAATTTCGGAACGCTTACCGTCCGTCAGGTAATGAGAACCCGCGAAGAAATTTCCTCGATCAATATAGACTCAAACTTTGACGAGTTATTGTCATACGTAAATGCTTCGGGATTTTCGCGAATTCCAGTCTATAAAAACACAATCGATACAGTTAAAGGAGTCCTCTATATAAAAGACCTGCTTCCGTATCTCGAGCATCCAGCGGACTTCAAGTGGCAGGAGCTTTTACGACCTGGGCTATTTGTGCCAGAGACAAAAAAGATCGATCTCCTTTTGAAAGACTTCCAGGAAAAAAGAGTGCATATGGCTATAGTCGTTAACGAAGCCAACGCGACTACAGGACTAGTTACCCTCGAAGACCTTATTGAAGAAATTATCGGTGAGATAAACGATGAATTTGATGAAGTTGACCAGCCTTTTAGGAAAATAGACGACAACACTTTTGTTTTCGACGGAAGAACAACATTCGAAGATTTTTGCAAGCTGATCGAAATAGATATTGATACGATCACTAAAGAGTTTAACGAACGTGACACATTAGAAAAGATCCTTCTCGAGCTTAGTGATGAATTACCACATTCCGGAGCTCAGATAAACTTTGAACAATTTAACTTTGTAATCGAATCGGTAGTGGGGAAAAAGATCAAACGTGTAAGAGTAATTGTTCATGAGGAAGTCTGAGGACAGAAATATCTATTGTTGGTGCATCGCAATCGTATTGTTCGTGGGAGTATCAGCTTGTCAGCAGGATTATCTGCCAAAGCCGCTTGGATACAACAGGCTAATATTGCCGTCTCACGCATACCAACCGTTACCCGACTCGTTGCCCTATCACTTTGAATATTCGGAGCATGCAACCCTACTTCCGGACACATCGAGAATACGCGAAAGATTCTGGATCGAAATCTACTATCCAGACATCAAATCAAATATTCACATTACTTACAAAAGTATCCAAAACGCTAAGGTGCTGAAGGAATATTTCGACGATTCCTATACGTTAACTGCTAAACATCAGATCAAAGCGTACGCCATCAATGAAGTAATAACAAAAACACCCAGTGGGAAGACGGCAGTGATAGCCGAACTTGAGGGAGATGTCCCAAGTCAATTTCAATTTACCGTAACCGATTCTGCAAAGAACTTTCTTAGGGGCGCACTCTATTTTAATACAAAAGTTGCCAACGATTCACTGGCGCCGGCCATTGAATACATGAAAATGGACATGATGCACCTTATCAACACGCTGGAGTGGAGAAAGAAATAACAACGCGTTCATCTACTCCAAGTATTTTATAAGCCTTCTTGTCTGCTGATCCACCAAGTTATAATTTGCGACGTATGAAAGATTATTTCCATGGTCAAACAATATATTGAACAGAACAAGGATCGATTCATTTCTGAATTATTCGATTGGCTTCGTATCCCATCCATCAGCGCGGACAGCCGCCACAAGGCTGATGTTAGGCAGGCAGCTGAATTTCTTCGCGAGAAATTGGTAAGCGCGGGTGTCGATAAAGTTGAGATTTGCGAAACCAAAGGACATCCAATAGTCTATGCTGAAAGGATCATCGATCCATCAAAACCAACGGTTCTGGTGTATGGGCATTACGATGTTCAGCCAGCAGATCCTTTAAATCTTTGGCATTCACCTCCGTTTGAGCCCGTGATTGTGGACGGTAAGATCTATGCACGCGGTGCATGCGATGATAAGGGCCAGGTGTACATGCATGTTAAGGCTTTTGAAACGATGATGAAGCTGAATCTGCTTTCCTGCAATGTAAAGTTTATGGTGGAGGGCGAAGAGGAAGTTGGATCCGACAACCTCGGCGTGTTTGTAACAGAAAATAAATCGAAACTGAAAGCAGACATAATATTGATATCGGACACCGCGATGATCTCGCTTGATCATCCCTCGATCACAACGGGATTGCGTGGACTCAGTTATATGGAAGTCGAGGTTACGGGGCCAAACCGCGATTTGCATTCCGGTGTTTATGGCGGAGCAGTTGCTAATCCGATTAATGTTCTTTGCTCGATGGTTGCTTCTCTGCACGATGAAAATGGACGAGTGACGATTCCAGGATTCTATGACAGAGTTGTAGACCTTAAAGAAGCTGACCGCGTTGCGCTTAACAAGGCTCCATTTAATCTCACCAATTATAAAACCGAACTTGGAATTGAAGAGATCAAAGGCGAGAAGGGATTCACAACACTTGAACGCACTGGCGTACGGCCGACTCTCGACGTAAATGGGATTTGGGGCGGTTATACAGGAGAGGGAGCAAAGACGGTACTTCCATCAAAGGCATCTGCAAAAATTTCCATGCGATTAGTTCCGAATCAACGTAGCACTGAGATCACAGAACTTTTTACGAAACACTTTGAATCGATAGCACCAAAGTACGTGAAAGTAAAAGTCACCGCCCATCATGGAGGTGAGCCTGCAGTGACCGAGACCGGTTCTCCTTCATACAAAGCAGCAAGCAAAGCATTTGAAGAAGTGTTTGGCAAAACACCTATTCCCACGCGCGACGGTGGAAGCATTCCAATTGTTGCGCTTTTTAAGAGGGAACTCGGCTTAGATACAGTCCTTATGGGGTTTGGATTCGACAGCGACGCGATTCACTCACCAAACGAGCATTATGGAATCAAGAATTTTGTTCTTGGTATTGAAACCATCATCGCGTTTTTCAAAAATTATTCGAAGAGCTAATCCCTAAAAAAGGCTGAGATTTCCCCCCTTCCGAAAGGCAGTAAGGTTTAACGGAGGCATGGACCTGTCCTTGAAAAATTTTTTCTTTGATGTCTTGAAGAGTTGATGAATTATCTCAGCGAAATTTCCCTCTCCTGACATCCGTCGACCAAACTGTGAGTCATTAACGTTACCACCATGCAACTCACAGATCTGATGCCACACTTTTTCAAACCTGTCCGGAAAATTTTTGCGCAACCAGTCTTCAAAAATCTTTCCGATTGAACCATTCAACCTAACTACAGTCATACCTGCACTTTGGGCACCATGATCTGCAGCTGCCTTGAGAATCTGAGGTATCTCGTGGTGATTTAAACCTGGAATAACTGGCGCATTCATAATGCCAACGGGTATGCCAGCCTTCGCCAGTTCCTCAACAGTTGTCAGGCGTTTCCTGGCAGTTGCAGTCCTCGGTTCCATTAAGCTTCTCAGGCTCTCATCCAAGGTCGTTATGGATACGTACACATGCACAAGATTGTCTTTCGCCAGATCAGCAAGAAGATCCAGGTCGCGAAGTACGAGACTGTTTTTTGTTATCATACCTAACGGATGACGGTAGTTGGCAAACACTTTCAATAACCCACGAGTAATCTCCATTTTTCTTTCAATGGGTTGATAACAATCCCTATTGCCAATTACGCTGATGGGAACTGGGTTCCAGTCCGGATGCAGAATGAATTTTTCTAATAGGAGCGGCGCGTTCTTCTTTACAATTATTTTTGATTCGAAGTCGAGCCCGGCATTAAATCCCCAGTACTCATGAGTATTACGGGCATAACAATATATACAACCGTGCTCACATCCCTGATAGGGATTGATTGAATACATCATCCCCAAATCAGGGCTCGTTACTTTGTTCACTACTTTCTGAGGTGTTTCATAAAATATCTGCGTCGTTGGAGACGAGAATAAAGGTTCGTCCAGCCCTTCAATGTGGTCTGTGACATAACGCTCCTTTAGAAACTTGTTTTCTGTCTTGATTTGAGCGCCGCGACCCTTAAAATACTCCTCCTCCATAACTAATTCGATTAGTTTGCTCAACTAACAATATTAGTATGAAAAACTTCAAAGTCCAATTTAAAAAGGAATATTTTTGGACGAAGATTCGCAGAGTTTGCTCACGTACGCCGCTACACCAATACAGGAAATTCAGGACCAGGCAATTTTCACTGCCGGGGTCAGACTATTTATAAAACGGGAAGACCTCAATCATCCTTATGTTTCAGGCAACAAATGGTGGAAGTTGAAATACAATTTGTCCGAAGCGTTGCGATTAAAGAAAAATACGCTGCTCACTTTTGGAGGAGCATACTCAAATCATATCTATGCGACAGCTGCCGCAGCGCGCGAGGTCAGTCTGAAAGCGGTCGGGATTATCAGAGGGGAGGAACAGACCTCTGTTAATCCCGTGATCCAATTCGCAAGGCGCACCGGAATGGAACTTCATTTTATATCACGGGAAGAATACCGTAGAAAGAATGAATACGATTTCATTAAGTCATTAAAAAAGGACTTCGGCGATTATTACCTTATTCCGGAGGGTGGAAGTAATGAACTCGCGGTGGCCGGCGTCAAAGAATTTGCAACAGGTCTAATTGGCGACTTTGACTATATCTGTTGTCCTGTTGGTACAGGCGGTACACTTGCTGGACTGGTAAACGGGCTCAAAGGTTCCTCAATGATCGTTGGTTTTTCGGTCTTGAAGAATGGATCATTCCTCTGGGATGAGGTTCGTCGATTGGGCGCTGACTACGATAACTGGAAAATCATAACAGAGTATGATTTTGGCGGTTATGCAAAATCAACTCAAGGGCTATCCTCATTTATTGGAAGTTTTATAAATGACCACAACATACCTATTGAACCAGTGTATACCGGAAAGATGATGGCGGGAATTTTTGATCTCCTTAACAAGGGCTATTTCAAAAAAGGCTCCAGTATACTGGCCCTTCATACGGGTGGGATCCATCTATAAATCCTATTGAAACTTAAACTCCTGGTGAACTTCCCACACTTTGCCTGTATGTTTCAGCAAGGTTATCTTATCTGCGATGAACTCTGCCTGAAAGTTTTTCGATTTAAACTCCTCCCACGCCCGCTGGTAGTTAGGTTTCTTAAGATCACGAAAAGCTACCGTGAGATGCGGATGAAACGGCAGCTCCTTATAGTTTGAGTTAAACAGGTTGAGCACCCGTTTACAATAGCGTTGGAGATTTTTTTGAAGTCTTTCCAGTTCTTCGCTCATCACGATATTAATAAAGATCACTCGCGGCGGAAACGAAGAAAAATTATCTAATTTGACGGACACCGGTTGATTGTTTTTGGAGAACTTTTCAAGTTTTGTCGCCAGCTCCTTTTCATCCTTTTCTTTCCAACGGAACGGCATGTGCAAAGTGATATGAGGCGGAGAATTTAACGATGCTTTGCTATTATAGTGGGTTTTGAAATATTCTTTTTGCTCCCATGCTTCATCATAGATTGGTGTCGGGGGAACGATGGCAATGAAGTAGAGTTTTTCTTTTGATTCTTTAGCTTTCTTAGATGATGAAGAGGAACCCATACCATTCATAAAGATACGAATTCACAAAATCGACCCAAAGACAAGTTACTGTTGCTTCAAGCGCTTCAGTTTGCAGAAGAATTTTCGTGTCTTTTCCTATTTTTGCCCCAAACTAAAAAACTCACATGAACTACCGCATAGAAAAGGATACTATGGGCGAAGTGAAGGTCCCCTCAGACAAATACTGGGGAGCTCAAACTGAACGCTCGAGAAACAACTTCAAAATTGGTCCGGAAGCCAGTATGCCTAAGGAGATCATATATGCCTTCGCTTATCTTAAGAAGGCTGCAGCTTTGGCAAATAATGAGTTGGGTGTCTTGACTGGCGAGAAAAAAGATCTTATAACAAAAGTTTGTGACGAGATACTTTCAGGAAAACTCGACAACGAATTTCCGCTGGTAATTTGGCAGACCGGATCGGGTACGCAGAGTAACATGAACGTCAATGAAGTGGTCGCCTACCGGGCTCATGTCCTGAATGGCGGAAAGTTGGAAGATGAAAAGAAAGTACTTCATCCCAATGACGACGTAAACAAGTCTCAATCTTCAAATGATACCTTCCCCACCGCGATGCATATTGCCGCCTACAAGCTGGTAATGGAGACGACCATTACCGGAATGCTCAAACTTCGCGCAACGCTGACAAAGAAATCGCAGGAGTTTAAGAACATCGTGAAGACGGGTCGAACTCATTTTATGGATGCGACACCATTAACCCTGGGTCAGGAGTTTTCAGGATATGTTCAACAGATCGACAATAGTGTTCGTGCAATCAAGAATGCACTTGAAGCTGTGAGGGAGCTGGCGCTTGGCGGAACGGCAGTAGGCACCGGACTTAACACACCAAAAGGTTACGACGTGCTTGTTGCAAAGAAAATTGCTGATCTGACAGGATATCCTTTCATCACAGCTCCCAACAAGTTTGAGGCGTTGGCAGCCCATGATGCAATGGTTGAATTATCGGGAGCGCTTAAAAGAGCTGCGGTCGCTTTGATGAAAATCGCTAATGATGTGCGAATGTTAAGTTCCGGTCCACGATGCGGTATTGGCGAGATCATTATTCCGGACAACGAACCGGGATCGTCAATTATGCCTGGGAAAGTAAACCCCACACAACCTGAAGCTCTCACCATGGTATGCGCACAGGTTATAGGTAATGATGTCGCCGTTTCGATCGGCGGGGCTACTGGTCACTTTGAACTGAATGTATTCAAGCCTGTCATTGCAGCTAACGTGCTTCAGTCTGCAAGGCTATTGGGTGACGCTTGTGTTTCCTTCAATGACAAGTGCGCTGATGGGGTTGAAGCCAACATTGCTGTTATAAGGCAACATCTTGAAAACTCTTTAATGCTTGTAACTGCATTGAACACTCATATCGGTTATGAGAACGCCGCGAAGATTGCAAAGAAGGCGCACAAAGAGAATAAGACATTAAGAGAAGCAGCAGTTGAGCTTGGCCTACTGACCTCCGCGCAGTTTGATGAGTGGGTGAAGCCCGAGAAAATGGTGGGCAGTCTTGACTAGAGTAAGCATTTTAATAAAATATTTGTACCTTTAAAGTGATTAAAACCAATCCCACTAATGAAAAAAGGAATAATCTTCTTCTTCTGTGTTGCGTTGATGATGGCATCAACACATAGTTTTGCGCAGCTTTCTAAGAAAGAAAAGAAAGAATGGAAAAAGAAAGCAAAGGAATTTAAAAAACAACCTGAGAACCTTAAACAACTTACCGAAGACAAACAAGCAGCTGATGCCTCTGTTGCTACTTTGACGCAAAGGGTTACACAACTGGAAAACACTGTGCGTGAAAAAGACACCAGGATCGCTCAACTTGAAGACGAACTCGCTCAGATGAGAGGTCAGCTAACTGCAGCGCGTGCCGAACTTGCACAGTTAAAAGAGAATCCGGCAAACTCAATGGATTTTTCAAAAGGTGTGGTATTCAAAGTTCAGATAGGCGCTTTTAAGAACAAAAACCTGGCAAAGTATTTTGAGAACAACCCGAATTTTGGGGGCGAGGCCCGTGATAACGAACCTCAAAAACTTACAATCGGAATATTCCGCGATTATTGGGAAGCAGACGTATTTAAGAAGTACATGCGCGAAATGGGAGTCAAAGATGCATGGATCGTGCCATACAAGGACGGTCAGCGTGTAGAAATAAAAGACGTGCTTGAAGGGGTCGTGAACGAAAAACCGACTGAAAGCGCCAACTAACGACTAAGAAATTATTTTAAATTAGCTAGAGCAGTGTCTATGGCACTGCTCTTTTGTTTTCAGGAATTCCAAGAGAAAGTTAATTTTCTTAAGATTAATACTCCATTATTTTTGTGGCATGCGAGCAATCGTGCTTCTGGTTGTTATGTTGATGTCCGGGCCTCTGTTTTCTCAGGTGCGCGTTTCAAAGCTCGTAATAAAAGCTAAAGAAACTTATCATCTGGAGCAATCTGATATCCTTGTGGCTGATACGCTCATAATGTTGGATTCGTCCAGACTGGTATTAAATAAGCTAAAACCAGAGAATTTTCTTCGGATTAAAGTCGCGCGCTTCGGTAATCATTGCACAATCGACGCAAGGGGAATTGACGGCCAGGCTGGTCGAAACGGGACTCACGGCATCACACCAACAGGTCCCTGCCTTAATGGTTCTCCTGGGAAAGACGGAACACGCGGTCTGGATGGCACAAAAGCCGTTAGTCTTTTTATGTACCTCGAACGTGTAACTGTTCGAGGACAATTAATAATAGACCTCGACGGTGGTAAAGGCGGTCGCGGCGGAAATGGTGGTAACGGTGGAGGCGGAAGCCCCGGAACCATGCACTGTTACGGGGGTAATGGTGCCAATGGTGGCAAAGCGGGATCGGGTGGCAACGGAGGCAATGGAGGTGTTCTTACCGTTACGATTACACGACCTCAAACATTCAAGGACCTTATACTGGCAAAGAAAGTGATAGTAAAAAACCTCGGTGGAGACGCTGGAGCTACGGGCCGCGGTGGGTACCATGGAGGGGCCGGACTCGGACCTTCTAAGAAAAATGGAAAGGATGGAGTGCCTGGGGATTATAGTTCCAACGGAGTATCAGGTGAGAAGGGCAGTTTTGTAATTCAAGCAAATTAGTTTCATGGACAAAAGATGGCTGATGAAGGAAATACCGGGATTCGACCGGATCACAGAGCTTTCAAAAGCCATCAATATAAATTCATATCTATCAGCGATCCTTCTACAGCGTGGAATAACGGATTTTGATTCTGCGAGAAACTTTTTTCGTCCTTCATTGGATTCCCTCCACGATCCTTTTCTCATGAAAGGAATGGAGCTTGCAGTCGGACGATTGAGAAAGGCAATTGAAACTCAGGAAAAAATTCTCATATACGGCGACTACGATGTAGATGGCACAACATCGGTGGCGCTTGTCTACAGGTATCTGCGCGCATTTTATTCAAACTGCGAAGTGTATATACCTGACAGGAATGCTGAAGGTTATGGTGTATCGCTCGCGGGAATAGAATGGGCAGAAGCAAACGGCTATACTTTGGTTGTTGCTCTTGATTGTGGGATTAAATCGTCAGAGCTGATCGCACTGGCAAAACTGAAGGGAATAGATTTTATTGTTTGCGATCATCACCTACCCGATGAATTTGTTCCAGATGCAGTCGCTGTACTTGACCCTAAGCAGCACGATTGTAAATATCCCTACAAAGAGTTAAGCGGATGTGGATTGGGTTTTAAGTTCATGCAGGGATATGCAAGGAGATTTGGCAACGAGGAAAATCTCAACGATTTTCTTGATCTCGTCGCAGTAAGTATCGCATCCGACATCGTTCCTATAACCGGCGAAAACCGCATCCTCACCTTCTTCGGCTTGAAAAAGTTGAACGAAAATCCAATGCCGGGCCTTAAGGCATTAAAAGATATAGCTCAATTAAAGACTGACCTTGATGTCTCGGGAATTGTGTTTACCCTTGGACCCCGGATCAATGCTGCCGGGCGTGTAGCCCATGGTAGGAGTGCAGTGGATCTTCTCGTTGCAGAAAGTGAGGCAGAAGCGAATGCAATGGCGGAAAAAATCAATCTGAAAAATGAGGTTCGAAAGCAGTTTGACACCGACATTACAGAAGAAGCAATCGCCATGATCGAAAATAATGAAGCGTTACGGTCAGCAAAGTCCACGGTATTGTTCAAAAACACTTGGCATAAAGGAGTAATTGGCATAGTTGCTGCTAGATGTGTTGAGAAATATTATAGACCAACGGTGATCCTAACAGAATCAAATAATAAGATAACAGGATCGGCGCGTAGTGTTCATGGTTTTGATCTCTACAATGCCATTCTCGAATGCAGCGATCTTCTTGAGAAGTTCGGTGGTCACAAATATGCCGCTGGGCTAACGCTTGAACTCGATAACCTTGAATTATTTCAGAAGAAGTTTGAAAAGGTTGTCTCTTCGTCGATCACTGAGGATATGCTTCGACCAATCATTGAGCTTGATATGCCTTTGCATTTAGATGCCATTACCCCGAAGTTCCTCACAGTCCTGAAACAAATGGGACCATTTGGCCCTGAAAACCAGCGTCCGGTTTTCGAGGCTACCGGCATTTATGTTTTTAACTCTTTGTCAAGCTTCAAAGACAAACACGTCCGATTCCTCGCTGGTCAGCGAAAGAATGATAACATATTTCAGGCCGTAGGGTTTGATCTGGGTGAACATTACGGCAGGTTGTCGAAAGGTGATGAATTCAAGATGGCGTTCACTATTGAAGAGAATACTTTCAACGGTACAACGTCGATACAACTGCGGATCAAAGACATCAAATTCCACTAGTAATGGTTCTACGTGCAGAGCATTTGGTTAAAAAGTACAAGACGCGGACAGTGGTCAATGATGTGTCGGTGAAAGTGAAGCAGGGCGAAATAGTCGGGCTATTGGGTCCTAACGGAGCGGGTAAGACCACTTCGTTTTATATGATGGTCGGACTTATCAAACCCAATGAAGGTCGGATCTTTCTTGATGACGAGGAGATAACACCTCTTCCCATGTATCAAAGGGCAAGAAAAGGCATTGGATACCTCGCGCAGGAAGCTTCCGTATTTCGAAAGCTAACTGTTGAGGAGAACATCATGTCTGTTCTTGAGATGCGTGAATTCACAAAACAGCAAAGGAAGGATAAGGTTGATCAACTTATCGATGAGTTCAGCCTGCATAAGGTGCGCAAGAGCCTTGGAATGTCTCTTTCAGGGGGTGAACGTCGACGGACGGAAATAGCGCGAGCACTCGCCGTAGACCCCAGTTTTGTATTGCTTGATGAACCTTTTGCTGGCGTCGACCCGATTGCTGTCGAAGAAATACAATCAATCGTTGCCAGGCTCAAGAACAAGAATATTGGAATTCTAATTACGGACCACAATGTCGATGAGACCTTATCAATAACGGACCGTGCCTATCTTATGGTTGATGGCAAGTTGTTTAAAGATGGAACAGCTGAAGAATTAGCCAGTGATCCTCAGGTTCGCAAGGTATATCTCGGTCAAAACTTTGAGTTACGGCGATCGAAAGTGACTTTCCAAAATACTGACGACTGGCCCGATCCATCGGAGTCAATATAAAATTTGGGCATTCTTTCTCTTTATTCGGGAACAATCAAATCAAGTTGCTACTTTTGAAATTACAGCAATTGATCCATGGGCCTGATTAATTCAATATTAACTTGGGTAATGCAAAAGCGCATTCATCAGATTGAGCTTTTCATAAAATATCCCAATGAGGTTCAGGAAGAGTTATTCAAAAAGCTGTTATATACTGCCAGAAGCACAGAGTTTGGATTGCGTTATGACTTCGGCAACATCCAAAGCTATGAACAATTCAAAGAACGAATTCCTGTTCAGACCTATGAAAATATTTTTCCGAACATAGAACGAATGATGCGTGGAGAACAGAACATTCTCTGGCCATCAGAAATCAAGTGGTTTTCCAAGTCAAGCGGTACTACAAATGCGCGTAGCAAATTTATTCCAGTATCACAGGAAGCATTGGAAGACTGTCATTTTAAAGGCGGCAAAGATCTGTTGTCTATTTATGTGAATAACTTTCCCGAAACAAAACTTTTCAATGGTAAAGGTCTCGCTGTAGGTGGAAGTCATCAAATCAATGAATTAGATCCAACGGCTACCTCATACTACGGCGACGTGTCTGCAGTGATAATGAGAAACCTTCCACCCTGGGCTCAATTTATCAGAACGCCTAGTCTTGAAACCGCATTGATGGTGAACTGGGAAGAAAAGATAAATAAGCTCGCATTAGAAAGCGCAAAGGATAATGTAACAAACATCGCTGGCGTCCCCACATGGACAATCCTGCTTATTCAAAAAATTGTAGAGCTAGAGAACAAGAGTAATATCCTTGAGGTTTGGCCGAACCTCGAAGTCTTTTTTCATGGCGCGGTCGCATTTGCTCCTTATCGCAAACTTTTTCAGACACTCATCCCGTCAGACAAGATGCAATACTGGGAGACCTATAACGCAAGCGAAGGTTTTTTTGGGATCCAGGATCAAAAGAATTCCGAAGAAATGCTGCTGATGCTTGATTATGGTATTTTTTATGAATTTATCCCTACAGAGGAAATTGATTCGGATAATCCACGTGTGATACGACTTAGCGATGTAGAGCCTGACAAAAATTACGCGATGGTCATTTCTACTAACTCCGGTTTATGGCGCTACAACATCGGCGACACGATAAAATTTACATCAACGAATCCTTACCGGATCAAGATCTCTGGTCGCACAAAACATTTTATTAATGCGTTCGGAGAAGAGGTGATTGTTGAAAATGCGGAAGCCGCAGTAACCAAAGCGTGTGAATTCACCGGCGCCGTGATCGATAACTTTACGGCAGCACCCATTTACCTGGATGAAGGCAAAAAAGGCGGACACGAATGGATAATCGAATTCAAAGTTCAGCCTTCAAATCTCGAAGAATTCACAAGGATCCTTGACGAAACTCTACGAGGCATCAATTCAGACTACGACGCAAAGCGCGCTCACAACCTTGCCTTGATTGCACCCAAAGTTCACAGTGTCACAGAAGGCACTTTTTACAATTGGATGAAAAGAAGAGGAAAACTCGGAGGACAAAATAAAGTGCCACGCCTTGCCAACTCGCGTGAATACGTGGACGATATCCTAAGCATGATGAAAGAAGTTTAATCATCAACACTACTTCTTCGTAATCTTGTACGACGTGTCCGTTATGATCTCCATTGGAACGTCCATATTCTCTGGTAACACTCCGCCAGCCAAAAGAATCATCTTACCCCTTAACTCTGAATGTATGAGTAAATCAGTGGCCCACCCCGTCTTAACATTTACATTTGACTTCAACTGTTGAGCTCCGTTGAGATCGACTTTTGCTTTGATGCCATTTGGCAGATCAATTGTTCTTTCTTTATCCGTTGTCGTAAAGATCCCATCCGCATTTACTTTCGCAGTCCCACCACTCAGACTTACAAGACTCCACGAATTGTCCACTTTGATTGGAAAGTCCAGTGGAAGTTCCGTCTTGGAATTCCATTTATCGCCTTCTTTAACTTTGCCTTCAGAATAACGCACCATGGCTTGTTCTATGTTGCTCCTCAGAGCGCTGTTATCCATGAATTGTTCCAATGTTTGTTTCGCTGTAGCGGCGGTGCGATCATCGAGGTTTACTGAAGACAGGTCAGCCAACAAGTTCTCAGCACCTTCCACATTTACAATCTGACCAAATTTATTTGCAGTAACCGTAAATGGCTTGTTCATTATTGCCTTCACCATCTTGTTTTGGACTTGTTCCGCATCGCCCTCACTGTCCATTAAAACTTCGCCCAGAACTGTAACCGACTTGCTCTTCAGCTTTATGAATTGCATTTCGATCTTGGCACCATCGCCTGTGAGCTCCTTAATTTTTAACTTCATATCACCGCTGTATTCATTTTCGCCCTTCTGCTCCGTACCCATTATCGTCTGCTTTAACACCTGTTTAGTGCTTTGTGACATAACGTACTCATCACCAACATTAAAAACATATTCAAGTTTTACAGCATTTGGACGAAGAGAGAATCCAAATGCGATTGCTACAAATGATATAAAGCCGATCGTTTTCATATATACATCGTTAACGTGTTTCTCATCAATTTGTTGATCTTACAAATCACTGCCTGATTACGCCCCGTAGCCATGTCGTAATACTCCAGCGCGAAGTTTCCTCCACCAAAGTTCCGACTTCTACCGCACGATTTACTTTTTCAACGGTATAAAATGCGCTAGGCAGAATGTCTTTCAGCTTAAATAACAACACCTCAAGATTCTCTCGCTCCAAAACCGTAAATACAAGATTTTCATGTCCATCGGGCCCTTCTGCATTGACGTGTGTATAGCGTTGTTTCCGCGAATTCAAAAAGTCGATCAGCGCTTTCACGTCTCTCCTTGTTATTATCCGAACTATTACTTTTCCATAGGCAATACGTTCTTCGATGATCATCCCGATAAAAATACCGGAGGCAAATCCGGCAGGATAAGCTACGTAACACAGCCAATTATCGAGGTGTTCAAATATCTGACGAATGGCCATCAACCATATGAACGCTTCAAAGAAACCGAGCATCGTCGCTGTCCATCTTCTTCCGCCGAGCACGTAGATTATTCGGATCGTATTGATCGATACATCTGTAATGCGGGCAAGAACTATAAGTAGCGGCAATAGAATAAAACTGAAAACGTTTTCAGAAATACCTAGCGTCTGTGTGAAGAAACCTTCCATGGTTGCAATATTAGTTATCTTCTGATCAACTTTTTAATTTTATTAACTATCCAAACAGATCCTGAAATACTTCTGTAAGTTTTCCGAATGATTTCACCGCAATACGGTTCTTTTTCATGTCGAGAGATTTATGACTGTATTTCGAAATGTATATCTCCTGGAAGCCAAGCTTTTCTGCTTCTGAAATACGTTGTTCGATCTTGTTCACTGCTCTTAACTCGCCGCCCAAGCCAACTTCGGCAGCAAAGCAAACTTTGTCGGATACCGGGATCTCTTCCATCGAAGAAATTATCGAAATACATACCGCCAGATCAATCGCGGGATCCTCTACCCTGATGCCTCCGGCCATGTTGAGGAAAACATCTTGTGTGCCCATTCTGAAGCCACATCTTTTTTCAAGCACTGCCAATAACATATTCAAACGTTTCTGATCAAACCCGGTAGGAGTTCTTTGTGGTGTTCCATAAGATGCTGGGCTTACTAACGACTGTATTTCGATTAACATCGGACGGTTGCCTTCAATTGTCGCGCCGATGGTGGCTCCCGTGAGCTGGCCATCCTTTTGCGAAATGAGGATCTCAGACGGATTGGACACTTCACGCAACCCTGTGCCTAACATTTCATATATACCTATTTCCGAGGTTGAGCCAAACCGGTTCTTGGTTGTTCTCAAAATCCGGTATGCAAGGTGTCGATCACCTTCAAATTGAAGCACCGTGTCGACCATATGTTCGAGCACTTTCGGCCCCGCCAGTAAACCATCTTTTGTAATGTGCCCGATGAGAAGAACAGGGGTGTTGGTTTCTTTCGCGTATTTCATGAACTCGCCTGCACACTGACGAACCTGACCAACACTTCCTGCAATCGAATCGAGTTGTCCGGAATGTAATGTTTGTATTGAGTCGACAATAACAACATCGGGTTGTACAGATTCTATAACAAGAAAAATACTTTTTGTATCGGTCTCCGTGAGGATAAAGAATTTGTCAGAAAAATCGCCCAGCCTCTCGGCCCTCATCTTGATTTGCTGCTCGCTTTCTTCACCCGACACGTAAAGGATTCGTTTCGACTTAAGCAACAATCCGACTTGCAGCATTAAAGTTGATTTCCCTATTCCAGGTTCACCACCAATTAACACCAACGATCCCGGTACGATACCTCCGCCAAGAACGCGGTTCAACTCTTGATCCAAGGAATTGATCCTAACCTCTTTTCCAGGTTCAATTTCATCCAGTTTTTTCGCTTTGGCAGCACGTGAGCGCGTAGATTCCTGCCTCCATTCATTCTTGTTGCCTTCAGCCTTCAGGACCTCCTCAGCAAACGAATTCCATGAACCGCAGCTGGGGCATTTGCCCAGCCATTTTGATGCCTCATAGCCGCAGGACTGGCAGTAAAAAGTGCTTTTTGCTTTCGCCAATGATTAAAATTTAAAAAACCCAGTATAGCGCAGGTTACTGAATTGAACAAGTTGGTATTGAGAAAATTAGAAACATTTTTTTTATACTTACTCTATCTAATTCTTAAACCAGTTGTATGAAGACTTTTATTGCCGGGCTGATTCTTGCCCTTACGTCACAAACACTATTTGCTCAGAAAAAGGCGCCCGTCAAGTTTGGCGACATCCCCATGGAAGACTTGAAGATGGTCAGCTATGCGAAGGATACCTCCGCATCAGCGGTCATTCTTACCGATTTTGGTCAAAGTTCATTAGTCTACAATCAATCCGAGGGTTTTACACTCCTGTTTGAACGCACAACGCGAATAAAGATCCTAAGCAAGGATGGGCTTGACTGGGCAACATTCGCTATTCCTCTCTACAAGGACGGTGGCGCTAACGAAAAACTTAGCGGCCTCAAGGGCGTCACGTACAATCTTGAAAACAACAAAATCGTCGAGACCAAACTGAAGAACGATGCGGTCTTCAAAGAAAAGGTGAACGAAAACGTGGACATCATGAAATTAACTCTCCCTGGAGTCAAAGTGGGTTCAGTAGTAGAGATCTCTTATAAAGTCATGTCCGACTTCCTTTTTCATTTTCAGGATTGGGAATTTCAAAGTACCATTCCGACACGATGGAGCGAATACCGGGCCGTTATTCCTGAATATTACCACTATGACAAATATACCCAGGGTTACGTACCGCTGACAATCGTTGAAAATGAGGTCGCGTCAAATTCAATTACCTTAACATCCTCGGAGCGCTCTGGAGGGAGAGGCTTTAACTCAGTAACTACCCAATTCAACACAGACCGTATCGACTTTAAGGAAGACAGGCATCGGTGGGTCGCGCAGGATGTCCCGGCGTTCAAACCAGAGCCATATATCACTACACCGAAAGACTATATTCTTAAAATCAACTTCGAACTTGCATACAAGAAATTTCCCGGGCAGCCGATAGAACCTGTGATTGGAAGCTGGGATGACTTGAACAGGCAGTTTAGTGAAAGTGAGAGCTTTGGAAAAGAAATTACGGGCAACGGGTTCCTTAAGAAGACTGTAGAAGAAATCACTGCTGGTCTTTCTACACCCGAGCAAAAAATCTCAGCAATTAACACCTACGTTGCACGAACTATCGAATGGAACGGCAACAGCTATAAGTTTACATCAGGGTCGTTGAAAAAAGTGCTCGACGAGAAAAAGGGAAGTTCCGCTGATATAAACCTCATGCTTGGATCCATGCTTGAAAAAGCCGGGTTTAAAGTATCGCCCGTCCTCGTAAGCACGAGAGATCATGGTTTTGTAAGGGAATCGATACCTATTTCTTCACAATTTAACTATGTTGTTTGCCTTGTCAAATTGAGTGACAAATCTATACTGCTCGATGCCACCGATAAATACTTACCAACGGGAACACTACCCGAAAGGTGTCTTAACGGAAGCGGGTTTGTAATATCGCCAGACGGAGCACACGGATGGGTTCCTCTCAAGTCACCTTCAAAGTCGAGAAGATATTACAATGTTGATCTTGCTTTAAGCCATTCCGGTGAGTTACACGGAAAAGTAAACATCGACCAATCAGGATATTATGCACAATCAGGAAGAAAGAAGTTGTTAGCTAAGGGTGAAGAGGAATACGTTAAAGAAATTACCGACAGTCATTCCTGGGCAGTTGAGAAAAAGGAATTCAAGAATGTAAAAGATGTCGGTGAGGGTTTTAAAGAAGCATACGAAGTGATAATCAAGGATCACGCAATTGCAACCGATGGAGTTATTTATATCAATCCGTTTATTGCTCAGCAGGAAAAAGAGAATCCCTTTAGGTTGGAGAAACGAGAGTATCCCGTTGATTATGGAAGTCCTTTGGAGAAAATGTATCTCTGCAAATTTACTATTCCCGATGGATACGTCGTGGATGAATTACCAAAGAGTCTTGTTCTAAAACTGCCAGATAACTCTGCGAAGTACGTTTACAATCTGGTGCAGACCGGTAACGCGATTTCACTGACCAGCAATCTGCAAATTAATAGCAGCTTGTTTTCGCAGGACGAGTATCCTCACTTGCGTGAATTCTACACACAGCTGGTTGCAAAGCAGGCAGAACAAATTGTCCTAAAGAAGAAGTGATCAAATGCGCACTACTTTAACGATACTTTTCTTAGCGTTGCTATCAACAGCAACGGCCGCTGACCCGAAATATCCGGTAAGCGGAATACCCGAAGACATGAAGCAAGGCATGTATGCTGTTGTTCGCGAGAGCGAATCAAGATTTTATATCGACAACAGAGGTCAATCAAGTCTATTTGTTCGCAAAGTCATTACGATCCTTAATTCCAAAGCTAATTACCTTGCGGAAGTTGAGGTGGATTATGACAAGCTGAAAAAAATCGAGGGTCTTAAAGCAAACGTATATGACGCTGGTGGAAATCTGATAAAGAAACTTAAACAGAACGAGATAATAGATCAAAGCGCAATTTCAGGATTCAGCTTGTTTGAAGATGGCCGGATAAAGCACGCGAACCTGTCTCAAACAACCTATCCCTATACGGTTGAAGTCGAATATACTGTAACAATGCATTACCTGTATTTTATGCCCGACTTCTACCTGTACACGGACGACGAGGTTGCCACACAAAAAGAATCCTTTGTAGTCATCTACCCTAAGGAATTGAAACCGCGCTACAGGTTGTTCAAAATTGAGTCGCCAAAAATTGGTGTCGAGCCAGACAAGCGTGAATCAATGACGTGGACTTTCGAAACTGTGAAACCTATGAAGTTTGAAAAACTTGGTCCGGGTTTGGACAAAGTTGTTCCAAACATCAAACTGGCGCCCGCACTATTCGAATTCGATGGATATGTAGGTAACATGAGCACCTGGGAACAATACGGTCAATGGCAGTTACAATTGAACAAGGGTCGCGATGTATTGCCCGAGGCAACCAAGCAAAAGATAAGAGAGCTTACGAAAAACCTCACAACAACAGAGGAGAAGACGAGGGTATTGTACTCTTACCTGCAAGGCAAGACAAGATATGTCAGCATACAACTCGGCATTGGAGGCTGGCAACCGTTTGATGCTACAACTGTCGATCAGACTGGTTATGGGGACTGCAAAGCATTGTCAAATTATATGGTTGCTGTGCTTAGAGAAGCAGGCATAAAAGGATACTATGCTAAAATTATGGCGGGTGAGAACGCACCCGATATCGTGGCTGATTTTCCAAGCGTGCAGTCAAATCATATTATTGTTGCAGTGCCTAATCAGCAGGATACTCTGTGGCTGGAATGCACGAGCCAAACTAACCCGTTTGGATACATCGGCAGATTTACGGGTGATCGTAAAGCCCTGATGATAACAGAAACTGGTGGTAAGCTTGTACATACCACGCGCTACCAGGCAAACAAGAATCTTCAAACGCGATACGCGGAGGTGGAGGTTACCCGCACCGGTGACGCCAAGGCGAAGGTAAGGACAATCTATTCCGGACTTC
>Ga0111539_10003058_pt1 | contig 22169 bp, 19 predicted proteins | sample RhiMethybrSRZTD1_FD_79667 | JGI IMG/M metagenome (GOLD analysis project Ga0111539, IMG submission 79667) | Populus rhizosphere microbial communities from Tennessee, USA - Rhizosphere MetaG P. TD hybrid SRZTD1 (version 2) (version 2) | ecosystem: Host-associated > Plants > Roots > Rhizosphere >...
GGACGACGTGCGCGAGCACGTTCTGGAGTTGGCAGCGAGCGAATACTTGCCTTTTCGTTTACTGGCACTGGATCGAGGAACCCTGGTTGAGTGCTGGAACCAGGATCACGCGATTCGCCACCGACGCGAATCCCTCCGAACAGCTCTGATGCGAACATCGTCTGCGCTCGGCGACGACCTGGTCACCGGTCCGCGAACGGCCCTCTTCGAGCGGCTTCTCTCCACGGCCAGCGACCCCATCGCCGCTGACGACCTCTTTCACCTTCATCAGTGGCGCGGACGTGAAGAACTGAGCGTGCGCATGCGACGCGGGGACGCGCGCACGGTGAGCTATACCGTCGTCGAAATCCGCGAGAGGGCGATCCGCCTCGTCTACCGTCAGGCGGACGCACCCGACGCCATCTTGGTCAGTCTGGCGGCGTAATGGCGGCCTCGATCCTCGTTGGACTCGCGCTTTCAACGCTTGCTTCGGAGGACCTCGCGCTGATCGCTGGAGGGTTGCTGGCGCGTGAGGGCACCATTCCGCTGATGCACGCCGTGATCGCGTGTGGCGCCGGCGTGTACATCGGCGATCTTGGACTGTGGTGTGCCGGTCGGCTGTTCGGACGCCGTGTGCTGGCCTTGCCCTGGCTCCGTACGAAACTGAGTTCGGAATCCCTCGAGTCGATGAATCAACACGTCGACCAGCGCCTCGCGCTCGCAATTTTTCTCAGTCGATTTGTGCCCGGCACTCGCCTGCCTATGTACGTGGCGGCCGGAATCTGGGGACGCCGACCGCTGGCATTTGCAGCCTGGTCTCTCCTTGCGACGATGGCCTGGACTCCACTATTGGTCGTGTCGACGGCATATTTCGGCGACGCCGTCGTGGTAGGCATCTTTCAAAGCACGCAGGCTGGACTCTTCACTACGATTGTCACTGCGGCGGCCATGTGGACCTGTTTCAAGCTGTGGGGACGCGCGGCGGCATGGGTGGTCAGGAACGATTCAGCGAACTGAATTCGCGATCCAGCAGCGTTCGCAATGCCTGACGGGCACGGTGCAGGCGTACCTTCACAACCGTCGTCGTCGCGCCCAGAATCGCGGCGGTTTCGGCCGTATCACGCTCCTCGATGTCGCGCAACACCAGCACGGCGCGATATTTATCGGGGAGCATCGCAATCGCATGACGAACGATTGATGCGGTTTCTTTGCGCTCCAACACCGCGTCACTCCACTCGCGGGATTCGGTGGTCTGGTGTCCGTCGGTGGTAAACGTTGGCAGCAGATCGTCAATCGAGGCTTGCGGCTTGCGACGACGTTCGCGCAGCTTCATCAACGATGTCGTCACGACGATGCGGTGGAGCCACGTGTGAAGCTGTGCCCGTTCTTGGAATGTGTGGATGGCTTTGAACGCCTTGATGAAGCTCTCCTGCACTGCGTCCTCGGCGTCCTCGTTGCTCCCGAGCAGGCGTCGCGCCACCGAGAGCAGACGGCCACCATGGCCGCGCACGAGGACTTCGAACGCCGCTGGATCGCCGCGCTGAAGGCGCGTGACGAGAGAGTCGTCGTGAACGGTCGTCGGAGGAACCAAATACGTCGTCGGTGCGCGCATGGCCGTGGTCATCATGATCAAACCGCTCGCTCAGTTGATTTGCTCGGCGACAAACGCCGAACACCGCAGGTCGATGTGCTCGAGCCGACGTAACAGGCGAAGAAACTCAATGCCCTCGCGATCGACGAACGACACGTCGGTCAGATCGAGCACGATGGCCTGGTTCGACGATCCCTCGGCGATCGAACGTTCGAGCTCGCCGATCCAGGGCCCCGCCAGTCGCCCGATTGCCCTCACTGTCGTTTCGCCAACCGCGTTGTGGAGTCGCTCGATTCGCAGCATGTCGTTGTGCCTTTGCCTTGGATGAAGGCAATGGGACTGCCACACGAGACATGACTGGAGTCTGGGCGCGGTCAAACGGCCGTAAGCCGTTGATGTATCAAGGCCTTAGCAGCAGGTTGGTGAGGAAGGATTCGTAAGGGCGGCCGGTGGCCGCTACGAAATCTCGGAGGTCAGACGCCTTCGATCTTTGGTGGCAACGATATTTCGTAGCGCCCACGCTCGACACCGAGTTTCTTCATCCGGCTACGAAGCGTATTCGGGTGCATGTTGAGAATCCTGGCCGCACCGCGTGGCCCCTCGACAACCCATCCGGTTCTTGCGAGGGTGGCCGCGATGTACGCCCGCTCGACGTCTTCGAGAGAGCTCGACGTGGCCACTGGCTGAGCAGCCGGAGCATCCGGCACGTCCTGACGCGTCGCTGTGGTGACGGCAGGCGTATCGATCGTGGGGACCGGCGGGAGGAAGTCGCGGCCGACATCGAGCAGCCCGCCCGCGGAGAGGACCAGGGCGCGTTCGATGACGTTCTCCAGTTCGCGGACATTACCCGGCCAGGCATATTGCGTCAGCCGTTCCATGCTCTCTCGGGTGACGCCCTCGATGGTTCGCCCGATCCGCTTCGCGTGCCGCTGAATGAAGAACATGACGAGTTGCGGGATGTCCGTCTTCCGCTCGCGCAGCGAGGGCACGCGGATAGGCAGGACGTTCAATCGGTAATACAGGTCGGCGCGGAATCTGCCGGCCGCCACCTCCTGTTCGAGGTTGCGGTTCGTGGCCGCAATCACCCGCACATCGACCTTGACGGTACGGCTGCTTCCGACCGGTTCAAACTCGTGTTCCTGCAGTACGCGCAGCAGCTTGACCTGCATGTCGAGCGGAAGTTCGCCCACCTCGTCGAGGAAAATCGTGCCGCGGTCGGCCAGCTCGAACCGCCCCGTCCGTCGATCGAGCGCGCCCGTGAATGCGCCTTTCACGTGACCGAACAGCTCGCTCTCGATCAGGCCGGCGGCGATGGCGCCGCAGTTCATCTTGACAAGGGGATGCTTGTGCCGCGGGCTGCGACTGTGGATCGCGCGTGCAACCAGCTCTTTCCCGGTGCCGGTTTCACCAAGGATCAGAGCCGTGGTGTCGGTCGGCGCCACGCGATCGATCGTGTGCAGCACGCTCGTGAGCTGCGGGCTGGTGCCGACGATTTCTTCGAAGTTGTGCTCGCCGAGGATCTCCTCGCGAAGGTACACGTTCTCCCGTTCGAGCTGCGCTTTGAGGCGTCCGATCTCCTCGTACTCGCGCATGTTCTCCACGGACAGTGCCAGCTGGTTGGCAACCTCCTGCAACAACTCGGCTTCCGCTTCGCCGTAGCGCATCGGATGCAGACTTCCAAGGTTCAGCGTGCCAATGCTCTTGCCACGAACGATGAGGGGCAGGACGATGAGCGACCTGAAGCCCTCACGTAGAAGGATGTCCTCACCCGGGTAGGTGCGTTGCGTGGCGAGATCGGGATTGTAGAAAGGCCGCTGATGAGTGAACGTCCATCCCGCATGACTGCTGTTCAGCCTGAGTTCCATGCCGGGCACGAAGTGCTCTGTCGGAACCTCACTCTCCGCAGATACGAGGCGTAGCACCTTCTTCTGCTCGTCGAAGAGGAAAATCGTGCTCCGATCGAATTGGATGACCGGTCGCAAGGCCGTCGTGATGGCTTGAAACAGCGCGTCGCGCGTGAGATTCAGGACGACGGCATTGTTGATGGCGAGGAGCGTCCGGGCTCGATCGGCGGCCTTCCGAAGTTTTTGGTTGAGCGCGTCAATCTGACTCGTCGCGCGAAGGCGCTCGAGCTCCATGCAGGCACGCACGGCACACGTGCGCATGACCGCGCCGTTGATGGCGTCGCTGTCCATCGGTTTGACGTCCATGACGGCCAGGTGCCCGAGCACGTCACCAGTGGCATCGACCAGCGGAAGACCCAGGTAACTCTCCGCCCCGAGTTCGACCAGGCCGTGGTCGTCAGGGAATCGCGACTGCAGTTCGCGGGCGTGATAGCTCTGACTTCCCTCGATGGCCTGCTCGCACGGCGTCCCTTTCACGTCGTACTCGACGTTGTCGACGAGGCGATCGTGACTCCAGAAGGCCAATGTGCGCACGCGACTCTTGCTCGTGTCGGTGCACTCAGCGACGAATGCGTAAGGCACCTGCAGTGCCAGCGCCAATTGACGCACGAGCGCCGCAAAGAAATCGGATCCCTCGACAAACGACGTGCCGTCAAACACGGCCCAGATCGCATCGCTCGCGCGCGACCGTGTGGAGGTGTGCGAATCGCCTGGTGGGGTACGACGGTCGTCGGAGGGGGGCTGGTCCATTGCGCCGCTGGTTCGAGTTGCTCTGCCGGATCACGATATCAGATCGACTTCCCACCGACCGCGGTACACTTTTTCCGCTCTTCCCAATACGAGTAGCTTCGAGGGCTGATGGAATACCGACAACTTGGGGGATCCGGGGTGAAAGTCCCGGTCCTCAGCCTTGGCACTGCTTCGTTCGGCGGCAGCAATGAATTCTTCCAGGCGTTTGGCGGCCTGGATGCGACCCGAGCAACACGCCTCGTCGATATCTGTCTCGATGCCGGCGCGCACCTGTTCGACTCGTCGAACGCGTATTCACGCGGACAGGCGGAAGAGATCCTGGGACAGGCGCTGAAGGGCCGCCGTCATCAGGCCCTCATTTCCACAAAAGGGACGTTCCGCACCGGCCCCGGACCGAACGATCTCGGCTCGTCGCGCCATCACCTCATCAACGCCGTCGAAGGTAGTCTCCGGCGTCTCGGTACCGACTACATCGACTTGTATCAGCTGCATGGGTTCGATGCGGTGACGCCGTTGGAGGAGGCGCTCGGCACCCTCGATGACCTCGTGCGCGCCGGAAAGATCCGCTACATCGGCTGCTCGAATTTTTCCGGCTGGCACCTGATGAAATCGCTGGCGGTCTCCGACCGACGCGGCCTGACGCGGTACGTTGCCCACCAGGCGCATTACTCGTTGATCGGACGCGAGTACGAATGGGAGCTGATGCCACTCGCGATAGACCAGAACGTTGGAACTGTGGTGTGGAGTCCCCTCGGTTGGGGGCGACTGACCGGGAAGATCCGGCGAGGTGATCCGATGCCAGCGGTGAGTCGCCTCAATACAAAGGTCGCCCGCGATCTCGGTCCTCCAGTCAGTGACGAGGCCGTCTACCGCGTGGTCGATGCGATTGATCTCATTGCAAGAGAGACTGGCAAGACCGTGCCGCAAATCGCGCTGAACTGGTTGATGCGGCGTCCGTCGGTCGCCACGCTGATCACCGGCGTGCGTAACGAAACTCAACTCCGCGACAACCTTGGCGCAGTGGGCTGGACGCTGACATCGGAGCACGTGGCGGCGCTGGAGAAGGCAAGCACCGTGACGCCGGTGTATCCCTACTGGCACCAGCGCGGCTTCACGGAACGCAATCCGCCGCCTGTGTGAACCGGCTTGCCGACCGCAAGAACGCCGTCGACTCCTCCCGACCCATGTAGCGCACGAGCAGCGCTGGTTCCACGTCGACCAGATCCACGAGAACGAGACCATCGAGCACGTTCCCAAATGCGGGATCGACCGTAAAGCCAAGCAACTTCGCGTTCAGCTTGAGATACTGTCGGAGGAGCACCGGAACGTCCTTGCCATCAGCCTCGATGCGGCGAACGAGCGCGGACACCTGGTCGAGGCTGTCCACGGTCGCAGCATGAACAGCCGCATCGCGCGGCGGCGGGGGCGGGTTCTTGGCACGGACCAGACGACCAAGCTCGGCATCGAATCGCCTCGTCTGCAGAAACGTCAGCATCAGAGATCGAGACGTCGAATCGTAGCGATCGCTGATACTAACGACCCCAAACAGCCGTCGATACCGAGGAGCTCTGGCCACCACCCGCGAAATGCCCTTCCACAAGAGCAGCAGCGGGCTGAAGTCGCGCTGATAGCGTGGCTGTACGAACGATCGCCCCAGTTCGAGAGCCGGACCGATTGCATCGAGCAGGGAGCGGTCGTACGCAAAGAGGGTGTGTGTGTACAGTTCGTCGACGCGCGCCCCCCGCGCCACGACATCAGTCGCTGCCAGCCGATAGGCGCCAGCGATTTCGCGGCAATCTCGATCCCAGACAAATAGATGCTGATAGGTCTGATCGAATCGATCCAGGTCTCGGGCCAACCCGGTTCCTTCGCCAGCCTGGCGGAACGCGAGTTCACGCAGCCGTCCGATTTCCGGCAAGACGGCCGGTAGCTGCGAGGCTGCTGCGCAGATCACCTGATATTTGCCACTCTCGAGGAGCACGTCATTTTGCAGTGCAGCCACATCGTCTTCGATATCGGCGGCCGCGCCACGCTCGGCAATGGCGGCGCTGCATGGCCGGGCGATCGCCGGCGATTGCATCGCCGGCCGACCGAGCAGCTCGACACGCGAGCGGAGGAGAACGGTTTGTTCGCGAGGTGACGAAAGCACCGCGAGTTCCTCGGGTTGCACAAGCGGTCCAACACGGACTCGTACCGTCGTCCCTCTGCGCGCCCACATCTCACGGGGAAGAAGCGCCGTTCGCAGCAGCGGATGTATCCGCCCAGCCGCCCGGAAGATCGCACTGTTGCTACCCGAAAAGAAGACTGGAAGCACGGAGGCCGTCGCTCGCGACGCGAGCACCGCGGCCGTGGGCTGCCAATCGGAATCAATCGCGTTCCCTGCGGAATCGCAATCGTGCGCAACCTCGCCGGCAGGAAACAGCAGCACGCAGCCGCCGCGCGTCAGCCATCGGATCGCGCGGCGGACGGCAACGGTGTTATGGCCAACCGGGTTGCGACGACCGAACACGTCAACCTCGATCAGGTTCGGGCGGAGCTGAGGAAAGTGTTGTAGGAGGCGGTTGCCAAGCAGCTTCACGTCGGGACGCACGCGCGCAAGCAATGAAAGCAGCACAAGCCCGTCGATTGCACCGAACGGGTGATTGGCGACGACCACGAGCGGACCCGTGGGCGGTATGTGTCGCAACTGCTCGTCTGACACATCCGCTGACATACCAAGTGCATCCAGCGCGCGGGTGCTGAAGTCCAGCGGCTCATGAGCGCCGGTAGCCTTGGCATACGCCCGGCCGAATGGTGTCAGTGCAAACGTTCGAGCAACGATCGATGCGGTTCCCATAACAGCGTCGTTGTGTTGATGCCGGACGGCGTGAAGTCGTTACGAAGAGCCGTGCGGGACTGTATGTCTCAAAGCCAAACCGCGGAGACACGAGGCACAGAGACAATCTGGGGAGTTCTCTGTGTCTCGGTGCCTCGGTGTGTCGTACTGAGGTCAACGCAAGTCTTTTCTGGGACTAGTTCGTGGAGTAAGAGCCGAACGAGGCCTCGCCGAGCAACACTTCGGCATAGGCACACCAGATCTGCACCTTGGCGACGTCGGTGATGTATGAGGGAAGCGTGATCGAGCGATTCATTTTGTCTCCAACGAGACCCTTCACCGTGAGCTTCTGAAGAAGGTAGACGCGTCCCTTTCCGTCCACCACCTGCCAGTGGGGATCCGGCGTATCGGGCGTCTTGAAATCGTCGGAAAGTGTCAATACCAGCGATCCCGGATTTCCGGTGAGCGTGACCCGACCGGTGTTGGCTTTCGCGCCGGCGAACGGCGAGCTGGTGCGCCCTTGTGCCGACACGTGAGATGACGGCGCAAACGCGGCGATGATGGTGAGTGCGATCAGGGCCGTCAGCGCCTGCGCCACGATGCCCCTTCGATACCTATCTTGCATTTCTTTTTCTCCTCGTTGTGGCGCCGGCGTTGTGCCGCGCGCTGTTCTGCCACCTTCGATGACGCTGCTGACAAAAGGTTTCATCTGGCGCGCTCGAAACCACGTGGCGGGCGCTGACATCAAAGGCAAGCATGAGATATACCGAGCGCGACGAATGGCTCGAGACCGACGGTCTCGGCGGGTTTGCCAGTGGAACAGCGAGCGGGCTTCGGACACGCCGCTATCACGCCGTGCTCCTGGCCGCGACTACCCCGCCGACAGGGCGAATGGTGCTGGTGAACGGCTTCGACGCATGGATCGAGACAGCTGCGGGCACCAGCGCGCTGACCTCACAGCGCTACGAACCGGACGTCATCTCTCCTGATGGTGCTCGACGTATTACCGGCTTCACCTACGAGCCGTGGCCTCGATGGGTGTTCACGCTTGACGATGGCACCGTCATCGAACACGTGGTCATCGCGCGTCACGGTGCGCCTCTCGTCGCGCTGGCGTGGCGGCTGCTGAGCGGACCGGGTGGATCACTGCGTGTACGTCCTTTCCTGTCAGGGCGCGACTACCACTCCTTGCATCACGAGAACGGCGCATTCCGCTTCGAACCGGAACCGACAGCTGGTGGTCTCGTCTGGCGGCCGTACAACGGGGTCCCCGACATTCATACGTCGACCAACGGCCACTACCGTCATCAACCAGACTGGTACAGGAACTTCCGTTACGAGGTCGAGCGTGACCGCGGGCTCGACAGCACCGAAGACCTGGCGTCGCCCGGTGAATTCGCATGGGACCTTCGCGACGGCGAAGCGGCACTGATCTTCGGCACACGTGAGGGTGGAGCCCGGGATGCCCTGTCCCTGCTTCAGGAGATTCGCGAGGCCGAGACACAGCGTCGCGCTCAGTTCGCCTCCCCTCTTCACCGCGCCGCTGACACCTATCTGGTGAAGCGCGGATCGGGACAGACGATTGTCGCCGGCTACCCCTGGTTCACAGACTGGGGCCGGGACACATTCATCGCGCTGCGCGGGATCTGCTTCGCCGCCGATCGCATCGATGAGGCGCGCCACATCCTGCTCGAGTGGACGCGCGCGGTATCCGAGGGCATGCTGCCCAACCGCTTCCCTGACCATGGGGAACTGCCCGAGTTCAACTCAGTCGACGCGTCCCTCTGGTTCGTGATCGCGGTCTACGACCTCTTCGACGCTGCTGCGCGTTGTGGGATCGACCTCACGCTCACGGATCGAAAGGCGTTGGAGGATGGCGTCGACCGCATTCTCGACGGCTACGCGCACGGCACGCGATTCGGCATCCGTGCCGACGACGATGGCTTGCTGGCGGCGGGTGTAACCGGGGTGCAGTTGACGTGGATGGACGCCAAAGTCGGCGACTACGTCGTGACGCCGCGAATCGGTAAACCCGTCGAAGTCCAGGCGCTCTGGCTGAACGCACTGTGGCTGGCGAGCCAGCGCTCGCCGCGTTGGCGAGACTTGCTCGACCGCGGTCGATCTGCTTTCGAAGCAAAGTTCTGGAACGACGCCGCCAGCGCATTGAACGACGTCGTCGACGTCGATCACCAGCCCGGAACCATCGATTCATCGTTCCGACCCAACCAGGTCCTGGCGCTCGGCGGTTTGCCGCTCGTGTTAGTCGATGCGATGCGCGCTCGCCGCGCGCTGGATGCGATCGAGGCGCGGTTGTGGACGCCGCTCGGGTTGCGGTCTCTTGCGTCCGGCGAGCCCGGGTACATCGGCCACTACCGCGGCGGTGTGTTCGCGCGCGACACCGCATACCACCAAGGCGCCGTCTGGCCGTGGCTGTTGACGCCGTTCGTCGAGGCATGGGTCCGGGCCCGCGGCAAGACGACTGCGGTCATCGCCGAAGCGCGTCGGCGCTTTCTCCAGCCGATCGCGACTCACCTGGGCGAAGGCGGGCTGGGCCATGTGTCGGAGATCGCAGACGGCGACGCGCCTCACAGGCCAAATGGCTGCCCATTCCAGGCCTGGTCGGTCGGCGAGGCTCTCAGGCTCGATCGAATCGTCCTCGCTCCTCCCGCAAAACGTAACCGCCGCCGTCGATCGGCATCGAAGAGCGTGGAAGGAGCGACTCATGACATGGGCGTGTGATGACGCCGCGGCGTTGCGGCTGCGGATACGTGCTGAGTTCAAGGAAATGCCGGGCCTCAAGTTGACGATTGCTCAGGCTGCCCGCCTCTGGCACCTCGATCCGGCAAGCAGCCGCGAATTTCTCGACATGCTCGTTCTCGACGGAATTCTTCACAGAAAGCCAGACGGCGTGTACCTGGCGGTCTCAGACGTCTCGCAGACACGGTCTGAATCCTGACGCTGGAGCGTCGCCGTTCGTAGGGCGGGTCCTGCGCTTGGACCCGCCGTGAGGTTCGTATGGTCCATTGGCGCGAATACCTGATCGAAGCGGCCCTGCTTGCCATCTTCATGCTGTCCGCAGCGACGATGACGGTGGTCATCCAGCATCCGGCATCGCCACTGCGAGCCTTCGTGGATGACGCAATCGCGCGCCGGGTGCTCATGGGAGTGGCCATGGGGCTCACGGCGGCGGGCATCATCTACTCTCCGTGGGGACGCCGCTCGGGCGCGCACATGAACCCGGCGGTCACGCTCACCTTCTTTCGCCTGGGCAAGATCTCCGGTGGCGATGCACTCGCGTACGGCGGCGCGCAGTTCCTGGGCAGCATCGTCGGCATATTCGTGGCGTCGCTGGGACTCCTCCGCTGGATCGCCGACCCGACCGTCAACTACGTCGCCACCGCGCCAGGACCCACTGGCGACATCGTGGCATTCGCGGCAGAAGCCACGATCTCGTTCGTGCTGATGCTCGTGGTGCTCTCGGTATCGAATCAGCATCGCCTCTCGCCTTTCACGGGAGCCGTCGTTGCTGTTCTGGTTGCGACCTTCATCACCTTCGAGGCGCCGCTCTCAGGCATGAGCATGAACCCGGCTCGGACACTGGGTCCGGACGTGATTGCCGGTATCTGGCGCGGCCTCTGGATCTATTTCGCGGCGCCGCCGCTCGGCATGCTGCTGGCGGCGGAGATCTTTCTCCGTGTTCGCGGCCACCTGGCCGTTCGGTGCGCGAAGCTGCACCACGACCACGGGCCGTGCATTTTCAACTGTGGCTACTCGTAGTCACCATCCACGAATCAGGACGCGCTGCCACAAGAGAACGGACTGCATCATGTCGAACGACACACATTACGACGTCATCATCATCGGCACTGGCGCGGGCGGCGGCACCCTGGCGTACACGCTCGCGCCATCCGGTAAGCGCATCCTCATCCTCGAACGCGGCAACTACGTGCCGCGTGAAAAGGAGAATTGGAGTTCGCGTGCGGTGAATGTCGAAGCACGCTATCACACGAAGGAACTGTGGAAGGACAAAGACGGCAAGGCGCTCCATCCACATATCAACTACTATGTCGGCGGCAACACGAAATTCTACGGCGCCGCCCTGTTCCGGCTGCGTGATCGCGACTTCACCGAGATTCGCCATCACGGTGGCGTGTCACCGGCCTGGCCAATCAGTTACCAGGATCTCGAGCCGTACTACGCTCGCGCCGAGCGCCTGTACGAAGTGCACGGTCAACGCGGCGAGGATCCGACCGAGCCTCCGGCCACGAACGAGTATCCGTTTCCAGCGGTCAGCCACGAGCCACGCATTCAGGCATTGAGCGATCACTTCGCGAGCCAGGGACTGCGTCCCTTCCACGTGCCGCTCGGTATTCGCCTGAACGAAACGAACCCAGACAGCAGCCGTTGTATCCGGTGCAATACGTGTGACGGGTTCGCGTGCCTGGTGCACGCGAAATCGGATGCGCAGGTGATGTGCATCGACCCCGCGCTGCAACATCCGAACGTGACGCTGTTGACGGGGGCATACGTCTCCCGTCTGGACACCAGCGCGTCGGGACGCGAAATCACCGGCGTCCACGTCCAGCGCAACGGACAAGCCGAGCGCTACTCCGCTGACGTCGTCGTCGTGTCGTGTGGCGCGATCAATTCCGCCGCGCTGCTGCTTCGTTCGGCCAATGACAAGCACCCGCACGGATTGGGGAATTGTTCAGGCGTTGTCGGGCGTCACTACATGGGCCACATCAATTCAGTGCTCATGGCTGTATCAAAGTGCCCCAACCCGACGGTTTTTCAGAAGACGCTCGCGGTCAACGACTTCTACTTCGGCTCGAACGATTTCGAATTTCCCATGGGCCACATCTCTTTCGTGGGCAAGCTCGACGCAGTAGCCCTGTCGGCGGGAGCGCCACCGCTCACGCCCGGATTCACGCTCGACTTGATGGCGAAACACTCGCTCGACTTCTGGCTCACGTCGGAAGACCTGCCCGATCCAGAGAACCGCGTCACCCTCGATCGCGAAGGACACATAGAGCTGCGCTATACGCCAAACAACGAGGAAGGCCACAAACGGTTGATCAAGAAGCTCGAACACCTCATGCAACAGCAGTCGCACTGCGCGGAGCATGGACATTCGTGTCACCAGGGGGTGTTCGCTCGCAGTCTGTTCGTCGGCCAGCGCATTCCACTGGCGGGCGTCGCCCATCAAAACGGGACGATTCGCTTCGGCACCGATCGACGAACATCGGCGCTTGATCCGATGTGCAAATCGCACGACGTAGACAACATGTACGTCGTCGACGGCAGCTTCTTTCCGTCGAGCGGCGCGGTCAATCCTGCACTGACGATCATGGCCAACGCGCTCCGCGTGGGCGATCACCTGCTGGAGAGGATCAATTAAATGATCTCGCTATCTTCGGCTCGTAGAGGTGGGCCTTCAGGCCTGCCTTTCACAGCTGCGCTCACCATCGCGGCGCTGTGTCTGTGGCTCGCCCCGACGGCGCTCACGTCGGCGGCTGCGACACGACCACTGATTGATGCGGTCGAGCGCGTCGGTATGACCGTTTCGAATATGGACCGTTCGATGGCGTTCTTTTCGAACGTGCTGACATTCGAAACGATGTCAGATGAGGAGGTCACGGGCAGCGAATTCGAACGACTGCACGGCGTCTTCGGTGCGCGAGCGCGCATCGTGCGGATGCAACTCGGCGCCGAGGAGATCGAGCTCACTGAGTACCTCACGCCGCGCGGACGGCCGATTCCGGTGGATTCGCGCAGCAATGACGGCTGGTTCCAACACGTCGCGATCGTCGTGTCCGACATGGACCAGGCGTATGCGCGTCTGCGCCAGCACAATGTCGAGCACTCGTCGCCAGAGCCGCAACGGCTGCCAGACTGGAACAACGCTGCCGGTGGCATCAAGGCCTTTTACTTCAAGGATCCCGACGGACACCCACTCGAGATCCTGCAATTTCCCGCTGGTAAAGGTGATCCGAAGTGGCAGATGGCGAAAAGCAAGCTGTTCCTCGGGATCGACCACACGGCCATCGCTGTGACCGACACCGACACAAGCCTGAGCTTCTACCGGGATCGCCTGGGTCTTGGCGTTGCCGGCGAAAGCGTCAATTACGGGCCGGAACAAGAGCGTCTGAATAACGTGTTCGGCGCGCGCCTCCATATCACCAGCCTCCGAGCCGCAGGCGGTCCGGGCATCGAATTCCTCGAATATCTGACGCCGCGTAACGGCCGCCCGGCGACCGGCATCCAAGCCAACGACCTGGCCCATTGGGAGACCACTCTCGTGACCACCGATACGACCAAGGCATTCGAGCAGTTGCTGAATGGGCGCGCGTTCCTGGTCTCACCAGCTGTGGCGAGCCCGCAGATGCCACAACTTCGAAAAGCCCTTCTGGCGCAGGACCCGGATGGGCATCCGTTGAAGGTGATTGAGCGATGACTGCAGAAGAACGGCGACTCGAAGAATCCCGCGCCCGCCGCGTCAACTGGAAGCGCTGGGGACCGTATCTCAGCGAACGTGCATGGGGCACGGTCCGCGAAGACTACAGTGCAGGCGGGACCGCGTGGGAGTACTTCTCCCACGATCAGGCTCGCTCACGTGCCTACCGCTGGAACGAGGACGGGATCGCGGGCATCAGCGACCGGCACCAATCGATTTGCTTCGCCGTAGCGCTCTGGAACGAACAGGATCCTATCCTCAAAGAACGGCTGTTCGGATTGACCGGTAACGAGGGCAACCACGGCGAGGACGTCAAGGAGTACTACTTCTACCTCGATAGCACGCCGACGCACTCGTACATGAAATTTCTGTACAAGTATCCGCAGCGTGCATTTCCGTACTCGCAGCTCGTCGATGAGAATCGGCGGCGCAGCCGCCAGGATCCCGAGTTCGAACTTGCTGATTCAGGTGTCTTCGCGGACAACCGGTACTTCGACGTGTTTGTGGAGTACGCAAAGGGCTCCTGCAACGACATCCTGATCCGCATCACCGCCATCAATCGCGGCGATGTCGCGGCTCCGCTTCGACTGCTTCCGACAGTCTGGTTCCGCAACACGTGGTCGTGGGGACGTGACGATCAGCGCCCGGAGCTGCAAAGACCGCAGGGATCACGGGCCGCAATCGCGATCGATCATCAGCGAACCGGGCCCTATACCCTCCACTTCGACGGTGCTCCCGAGCTCCTCTTCACCGAGAACGAGACAAATAGCCACCGTCTCTTCGGTATCGACAGCGCGTCGCCGTTCGTCAAGGACGCGTTCAACGAGTACATCGTCAACGGCATCACCACGGCGGTGAACCCGGCGCAACGTGGCACGAAGGCCGCCGGTCATTACGCCGCCCTCATTGGCCCAGGCCAGTCCCTGACCGTGCGCTTGCGCCTCACGGACGGAACCATCATCGACGACGTGAACGGCGTCGGCGGTGACTTCGCCGACGTGTTCTCGCGGCGGCAGCGCGAAGCCGACGAGTTCTATACGACGGTGATTCCGGAATCGCTGTCGGATGACGCGAAGAGTGTGATGCGACAGGCCTTCGCCGGAATGATGTGGTCGAAACAGTTCTATCACTACGTCGTGCGCGATTGGCTCAGTGGCGATCCAGGGCAACCTGCCCCACCTGAGGGACATCGCGACGGCAGAAACGGACAGTGGCCACATCTCTATAACGCCGATGTGATCTCGATGCCGGACAAGTGGGAGTACCCGTGGTACGCCGCGTGGGACCTTGCCTTCCATTGCGTGCCGCTGGCACTTGTCGATTCTGAGTTCGCGAAGGAGCAGCTGATTCTGTTGCTGCGCGAGTGGTACATGCACCCCAACGGACAGCTCCCGGCGTACGAGTGGGCGTTCGGCGACGTCAACCCGCCGGTCCATGCGTGGGCGGCCTGGCGCGTCTACAAGATCGAAGAACGCCGCCGCGGCAGTGGCGATCGGCAATTTCTCGAGCGTGTGTTCCAGAAGCTCCTGATCAACTTCACCTGGTGGGTGAACCGGAAAGACGCCGAAGGCATGAACGTTTTTCAAGGGGGCTTTCTCGGCCTCGACAACATCGGCGTGTTCGACCGCAGTGCGGCGCTGCCGACGGGCGGCCACCTGGAACAGTCGGACGGCACGAGCTGGATGGGCATGTATACGCTCAACATGCTCGCCATCGCGATGGAGCTCGCGCGCGAAGACTCGACCTACGAAGACGTAGCGAGCAAGTTCTGGGAACACTTCCTCTATATCGCGGCGGCGATGAACAACCTCGGCCAGGATGGCATCTCGCTCTGGAACGAGGAGGACGGTTTCTACTACGACGTGCTGCACGCCGGCAACGGCGACCACTTCCCGCTGAAGGTTCGTTCGATGGTCGGGCTCATCCCGCTGTTCGCCGTCGAGACGCTCGAGCCCGACGTGCTCGACAAGCTCCCCGGCTTCAAGCGGCGGCTTGAATGGTTCATCGATAACCGGCCAGACCTGATCGCGAACGCCGCCTGCATGCGCACACGAGGCACTGAGGAACGACGGCTGCTGTCGATCGTCACGCGGGAGCGCTTGCGCCGCGTCCTGCAGGTGATGCTCGACGAGAACGAGTTCCTCTCGCCATACGGCATCCGCGCGCTGTCGCGGGCGCATCGCAATCGGCCCTACACATTGGAAGTCAGCGGCCAGCGCCACCAGGTGAGCTACGAACCCGGCGAGTCGACGACGGGGTTATTTGGCGGCAACTCGAACTGGCGCGGACCCATCTGGTTTCCCGTCAACTTCCTGCTGGTCGAATCACTGCAGCGGTTCCATCACTACCTCGGGGATGCCTTCACTGTGGAGTGCCCGACCGGCTCCGGCCAGTGGATGAACCTGAGCGAAGTCGCGGCGGAGCTGTCGCGACGCCTTGCACGTCCATTCTTGCGCGGCACCGACGGCACCAGACCGGTACACGGAATGCACGAACAGTTTCAGAGCGACCCTCATTGGCGCGACCTGGTGCTGTTCTACGAGTACTTCCATGGCGACAACGGCCGCGGTGTTGGCGCCAGTCATCAGACCGGCTGGACAGGTCTTGTCGCGAAGCTATTGCAGCAGGCGGGCGAGCGCGACCAGTCGGCCGCAGCCGAAGAACGCGAGCTCGAAGTCGAAATCGTTTGAGATCGGAGAGTGTCATGAAGGCATTGGCGGTGTTCCCAGGCAAACCAAACTCACTGCATCTTGCCGACCTCGATAAGCCGTCGGTGTCCGACATCCCGAACGGACGTGGCGTGCTCGTGCGTGTGCTCCGCGTTGGTGTAGACGGCACCGATAAAGAAATCAACGCGGCTGAATATGGAGCCGCCCCGGAAGGCTACGACTTCCTCGTCATCGGGCACGAAGGATTCGGCCAGGTTGAAGCGGTCGGTCCCGCGGTGACTGAACTGAAACCAGGCGATTACGTCGTCGCCACGGTTCGCCGACCCGGCAGCAGCGTCTACGATGCGATCGGCACGTCAGACATGACGACCGATGATGTCTACTTCGAGAGAGGGATCAACCTGCGACATGGCTACCTCACCGAGTACTACGTCGACAGTGCAGATTTCATTGTGAAGATTCCGAACGCCCTGCGAAATGTCGCTGTCCTGCTCGAACCGCTTACCGTTGTCGAAAAGGGCATCACTCAGGCGTACGAGATCCAGCGACGGCTCCGGGTGTGGCGCCCGAAGCGCGCGGCCGTGATGGGCGCAGGGACGATTGGCTTACTCGCGGCGCTGGTGCTCAGGCTTCGCGGCCTCGAGGTCACCGTTTTCGGATTGCAGCCGGCGCCGTATCGCAACTCGGATCTGCTCGAACAACTCGGCGCGCGTTATGTGTCAACGAAAACCAAGTGGGTCGAACACGGCGCGCTCGATTACGGCCCTTTCGACATCATCTTCGAGGCAACGGGCTTCTCCCCGATCGTCTTCGACAGCATGCGGGCATTGGCGAAGAACGGTGTGCTGGTGCTGTCGAGCGTGACCGGCGGCGATCGCCGCTACGAGATCCCGGCCGACAGGATCAACCTCGAGTTCGTGCTCGGCAACAAGGTGATGGTTGGCACCGTCAATGCCAACCGTGAGTACTTCGAACGTGGCGTCGAAGACATGGCTCTTGCGGAAGCCGATTTCGCCGGCTGGCTCGAGCAATTGCTCACGCACCCGGTCCACGGGCTCGAGAACTTTTGCGAACTCATCGACACGCTGACGAGCGCGAAAGATGCGATCAAGGTGTATTGTGAAGTAGCGCCACTCGGCGGCGACGCTCGCCAGGGTGTGGCTGTGGGGTCGCTGGCCAGTGCCGCTACACGTTGAACCGGAGGTCGTTCTGTCAACCGACCCGTATATCACGTGTCAGGAGCTCATCGATTTCATCGATAGCTACCGTGACAACGAACTGACAGCGCAACAGCGCAGCGAGTTCGAGCGCCATCTGGCCGTCTGCCCGTCGTGCGTCGCCTACTTGAAGACGTACGAGCAAACGATTTTCATCGCACGCTCAGCGGCAAACGAGCAGCCACCTGAGGACGTCCCGGAATCGCTGCTGCGAGCGATTCTTGCCGCGCGCAACCTGCCATAGAACAGTGACTCAGCGTCGCAACAGCGCCAGATTCACCGCGCCGGCCATGGCCTCGTAACCAGCATCGGTGAGATGCAGGTTGTCGGCACCCTTGAATTTCGCCAGCAACTGGAGCGGATGTCCCGGATCCCGCACGACCGTTTCGAAATCGATGACGCCGTCGTACGGCGTGCCCTTGCGGATCACCTCGTTGATTTCGCGGCGGCGCGCATCCTTCTCCGCGGAGTAATAGCCTGGAGCGATGGCCCCGAGGTTCGTGCCTTCGAACGGAAGGAACGTACCGACGATGACCTTGATGCCGTGCGTGTGTGCGCGCGCGACGATCTGCTGGTGACCGGCGAGGATCTCGGCTGCCGAGGGCAGCGCCTGTCCGTTGCCCCCGAGCCCGAGGTCGTTGATGCCCACGAGCATGATGATGTGCGTGACGCCGCTCTGCGCCAGGACATCGCGATCAAAACGGGCGAGCGCGCTCGGTCCCACGACTTCGCTCAGCACTCGATTACCGGCAATGCCTTCGTTCAGAACGCCCATAGGCCGCGCGCCTTTTCCTCGCCCTGACGGCATCAATCGCCGGGCCAGATGATCCGGCCATCGGTTGTTGCTGTCCGGCGTGGACAACGTCCCATCGGTGAGCGAGTCGCCTAACGCGACGACGGCTCCGACCTGTGCGGGGGCGCTCACGTCGACGGCTGACAGGAAGAACCAGGATTGCGTCGTAGCCGACACCGGAAATTCGGCGGCGCCAACATGATTACCGGCCGCCGACAGGTAGTTGGTCTGCAGCGCGCCGTTGTGAGTCGTCAGCGGTGACGTCGATGCCGCGGTGTCCCCGGGAAGAAACACGTCGATGGCAAGGTCGGCAAGGGCTGGCACTGTCAGGCTCACGGGATCGCTGACGGCGACAGCGCCGGCCGCGATGACCGGCGTCGCGCTGCCGCTGAATGTCAGGGGACGGTTCGATCCCGCAACGATCATCGAATCTTTCTGACGAAGTGCAACGCTTGCCGCACCCACGGCAAGGGGCGACGTACCGAACGCATTGCTCAGGACGACGCGTAGGCGGCTGCCACCGAGGCTGACGTGAACGACTTGCCGGAGCGTCTGGTTGTTGAAGTTGAGCGGCACCGCCCCTCGTCCTGGCGCTGCGCCGGGTGCGGCCTGTGGACGCGGCACGACAGCCGTCCCCCAGGTGCCCACCCAGTGTTCGCCGCCGCCGTTCTGGGCCACAGCCGCCGGGCCGGTGGTAACGATGTAAAGCGCCGTCGCGACGAGTGCGATGCGAAGGGATGTCATGTCGATGGAAGAATCAATGAGTCAACGCATACAGGACGATGTTCGTCGCCAACGCGTAACCCTCGGGTGAGAACGCCGCGAAGTATCCTGGATCCTCTCCCTCCCGCTCCATCGAGTCGCCGATGTCGGTGTTGTGGGTCATGGCCACCATGATGCGCCCATGGCCATCGGCGATGGCGCGAAAATCTGCGTGGGGACTGTCGCTTCCCCGTTCCCGCGGGTCGCTGCCGGGACCGCCCCACGAGAAGATGCTCGGCACCTGCTTGACCTCGGTGATGTTGAACAGTGCGTGGCGAATGGGATCGTCCGGCGCGACGTCCGCAATCGGGAACTCCGGCAGCACCCGCGCAATCTGGCCAGCCCACTGCTCCCATGCAGCGGTGCCCCAGAAGTCGTCCACCCAGAGGAACCCGCCCTTCAGCAGGTACTCTCGCAAGCGCTGGACCTCCGCCGTCGAGAGCGCCGCAGTGCCGACGTCCGAACCAATCAGCATCGGACAGTCGAACAACTGATCGTCGGTGAGCCGCACGACCCAGTAGTTGACGTCGTCGCCATGCCGGCTGACGTGAACCTTGGTCAGTTCCGCGAGTCGCGTGAGCAGATTGATTTCACCAAACGGATAGTCGGTGCTCCACCCGATCCCGCCGGCTTCCGACCGATCGCTGCGGAACATCCACTTGCAGATGGTGAATCCGCCGTCATTGAAGTCCTTCGGCGGAACCCGGATGCCAGCGCCGGCGCCCTCGAAGACCCGGAACCGTTGCGCAAGCGACACCGCTCCGCTGGCCAGGACGAGCGCAAGCACGACGGCGATGCGAACCCGCAGGCGGGTCATGGATGGTTACGTTACACCATCTTCTCAGGCAACCATTGCCGCTGATTTATTCTGTTCGCCCATGCGCTCGTTGAGACTCTGCATCGCTCTGGTCTGCGTCGTCACACTCACGCCGACATCGCCGACTGTCGACTTCAGTTACGACTTTCAGGATCTCCTGCTGAAGCCGAAGAAGACGCCCTGAACTGTCGCTCCATCGATTGCTGTAAGCGCTCGAGCTGCTGCGTCACGATCGAGCGGACCCTCGTGCTGACCATTCGTCGTGCGAGGCCGCCGAACATCCCGTCGAACAGATCGACGCGGGATCGATTCAGGTACACCAGGTAGGTTGCAGGCGAGGAAGTGACCGATGGATCTCGGAGCAGCAGGGTCAACCCGAGCGACGCGTCGAAATAGCGGCTCGCATAGAGTTGCTTCGACGCAATGGCATAGTCAGTGGGCCCACTCGTGGTACGTGAGATTGCCAGATGGGTGACACTCACCACCGTGCGTCGACTTGCCCGCTCCTTGGACCAATACAGAATGTCGTTCGTCCCGGGAGAATGCGTACTCGGATACTGGAGAAGATGTCGCCGCAGATCGGCGAACTGCTGCCACGTGGCGTGATCGCCCTCCATCAGCGACGCAAACTCGCGACTCGTATCGACGGCGGCACTGCGGTCCGCGTACTCCATCGACGCCGCAGCGCCGGCGATCCGGTAGTTCGTGACGTACTCGACAAGGACCTGCCCCATCAGCCGGCTGGCCTGCGATGCGGCATCTGGCCGTCGCCAGTCCACGCCCTTTCTAAACTGCGCAATCGCCTCCGCCGAAAGCTGAATACCGCAATCGCCAACCTGGCAGTCGCGGAGTCGCCCGATGTCCGAGTCGTCGAGCGTCAGCGCGGCGACATCGCGAAGATCGGGCGGGTTGCCGAAGCGTCCGATCTCCAACACGGCCTCGGTGCGTTTGAAACGAACGATGTCGGCGAGTTGCTCGACATAGAACTCCGGCGTCACCTGCACACGCACGACGCCCAGCGTCGCCACCTCGCGTGGATCGCGCGCAGGAAGCGTCCGAGCCATCACGTACCCGTGATCGATGGCCTCAATCTCCTGGCTGCTGACGCCGAACGACGATACGAGGAAGGCACGCGCGGAATCGCGAACACCATCGGCTTCCGCCGACGGAAGCAGCAGAAGCAGCACCACGCCACACAGGGAAAGTCGCATGAGCGATCACTGCACAACGGTCACGGCAAGCCGCTTGCGGCCTTGCAGTTTCTCGCGCCCGGGCGGCTCTTGAAGCTCGGGCATCGGTGGCGCGACGAACAACCTGCGTGCTGCCTTGGCCAGCCATCCGGCTCGCCGCGCTGAGCGGGCGACGCGTGCGCTGTCAGTCGCAATGCCCGTATTCGCGTACATCTGCCGATACAGCTTCGAAATGAACATGAACGCGAGCCGGGCCCGAACGGAACGCACACACGATGAGCGCTGCCAGATGGACCCAAGGGTGTAAAACTCATCCCAGACCTGTTGTGTTCGGGTCCGGATGTCTTCGGCAGACATGGATGGATGGTGTGAATAGACCCGCGGTCGTTTCGCTGCAGGAATGAGCCAGTATCGAGTCAGCGGCACTCCCTCGATGATCGGACCATCCGCTTTCGTGCGTTCCCAGGCGGCGAAGTCAACCGTCCCTGGAAACGGCGTGAGCATGACGAACTGCGCGAAGGACAGGTTGGCACGCTGGGCCAGATCCGCTGTGGCGCCAAATGTCTCTGGCGTGTCGGTCGGCAATCCAAAGATGAAGGAGCCAAGCACGTGAATGCCCGCGGATCGAAACGCCTGCAGACGGCCGACCAGTCCATCACCGGCTTCATTGAAGTTCTTGTGGACGGCTTTCAACCCTTCCGGCGTGACCGACTCGACACCGACCAGCGCACCGCGAATCCGCGCTCGCCGCATGGCCGAGAGGAACTCGGCGTCTTCGGCAGCTTCCATAGTGATTTGCGTGTAGAACACCATGTCCTCAGGCAACTGCTCCAACCGTGCCATCAACTCGAAGCGTTCACGCCGAAGCATCGTCAGTTCAATGAAGCGGCTCTTATCGGAACGACGATCTGCCGCCGCGAGGTCAGCGAATGTCACCGGGTAGAAGTTGTCATCCGCGAGCGCGATGAATCGAAATCCTCGTCGCCGGAGATCGACGATTTCGCGGACGACGGCGTCGATGTTGCGTTGTCGTGGCTTCTGTCCGTCGGTTCGCCATACCGAACAGAACGAGCAATGCTTCGGGCATCCGCGAACGGTTTGCACTGAGCCCCACATGTATCGATCAGTCGGCAGCAGATCCCATCGCGCAGGCGACAATGACTCGCCGCCCACGCGGCCGCCTTCGTATTGCGGAGAGACTTCGCCCGTTTCGCAATCCTTCAAGACC
>Ga0111539_10003059_pt1 | contig 22162 bp, 19 predicted proteins | sample RhiMethybrSRZTD1_FD_79667 | JGI IMG/M metagenome (GOLD analysis project Ga0111539, IMG submission 79667) | Populus rhizosphere microbial communities from Tennessee, USA - Rhizosphere MetaG P. TD hybrid SRZTD1 (version 2) (version 2) | ecosystem: Host-associated > Plants > Roots > Rhizosphere >...
CACGCTCGACCACTCGGCGCTCGGGCGCATCGGCGCGCGCATGCGGACGCGCGGGTTCTGGGTGATTCTCCTGCTGCGCGCGAACCCGCTCACGTCGTCGGACCTCGTGTCGTACGCCGCCGGACTCGTGGGCGTGCCGGTGTGGCAGGTCGCGCTCGGCACGCTGATCGGCATGGCGCCGCAGTGCTACGCGCAGTCCTTTCTCGCTGAGCGGCTCCTGCCGATGCTGCCCGGGTCGGCGATCCTGCTCGTATTGTGCGGCGTCGTATACGCGGCGATCGTGGTGACGCTGATCGTCCGAAGCCGTTAGGCGACTACTTGTTGTCGCCGCCCTTCGGCCGATCGATGGCGAGGCCGGTGCGGGCCTCGACGGTCTGGAGCACGCGATTCCAGTTGCTGTCGTCCAGGCGCAGCAGGAGATAACTGTCTTTCGATTGGAGCACGAGCCAGTGCTTCGACGTCCGCAGCACGCTGCCGACGTCGAGATCCTGCGGAGGGGACGGCAGCGCCGGCGCCCACTTGGGATCGCGTGCGTGCACGTACGTGGCGTGCACGACGTTCCGATACGGCACCGTGGCAATCGCACTGCCGTTGTTCTTCGCCAGCACGGAGATCTGGCCGCCGACGAAGCTCAGCAGCGCATCCTCGTCGCGTGTCTTGCGCCCGGTCACGACCAGTACCTTCACGTCACTGAATGCCTGATGCGTGTCGTCGATCGGCCCGCGGCCGGCGACGCCCGGTGTCGTCGCGGTGGCGGTCGGGCTGCCCGCGCGCCCGGCAGCCGCGGGATCGGTGGGGCGGCCGGTCGTGGCGCCAAGGGCCGTGGTGCCGCTCGTCGTCGCCGCGCCCGGCGTTGACGATCCGGACGCAGGCGGTGTGGTCCCCGGCGCTGGCGGCGTCACCGCACTTTCACTGCCCGGCAGCGGCGCCAATGCCGGCGCAGTTTCGACAGGCGTCGTTGGCGGCGGGACAGATTCTGTCGCCGGCGGGATGACCGAGTTGCGCTTCGACGCGAAGTACCACGTGCCCGCGCCCGCCAGCAGCACCACGATCGCCGCAGCGGTAATGAGGCCGATGCGGCTTTGCGTCGCGAACTTGCCCGTCTGACCCGTGGACGCCCCGAGCGACGGCAGCGCCGCCGTTTGCTGCGAGAGCGTCGCCGTCCGCGGCATCGCCGAGGCGCGAAGCGCCGCCGGCGTGTGGTCGCGCGCAGGCGACGGCCCGGCAATGGTCGGCATCTCCGAGGCGCCGGTCGCATTCGTGTTTGCAGGACCGACGCCAGGAGTTTTCTGCGTTGTCGCGGGCTGGGTACCCGTTGTGCGCGCCTGGGCCGTCGGCATCGCAACGGGCGGCGTCGGCACGTGCGGAATCGTTGCAGACGTGATCGTGCGCACGGCCCCCGTCGGCATCGCACGCGACGGCGTCATCAGGATCTCGGTGGGCGCCGACGAGTTGTACGTCGACGTCATCGGCAACCCGGCCAGACAACGCGCGAAGCCTTCGTGGAACTCGACGGCCGACTGGAATCGTTCTTCCGGATTCTTGGCGAGCGCCCGCTCCACCACCTGCTGCACCCACACCGGCAGATCTTCGCGGTACATGCCCACGGGCGTGGGCGGATCGTTCACCTGCGACTGCGCCATGGCAAACGGTGTGTCGCCCTTGAACGGCAGCTTCGAGGTCGTCAGCCGGAAGAACACGACACCCAGCGCATAGATGTCGGCGCGCGCGTCAATCTCGCGGCCCATCACCTGCTCCGGCGCCATGTAGGCCGGCGTTCCCATCATGAATCCGGCGTTGGTGAGGTGCTCGGTGCCGGCGACTCGCGCGATGCCGAAGTCCATGACCTTGATGGCTCCGGATTCGGTCACCATCATGTTCGCGGGCTTGAGGTCACGATGCACGACGCCCATGCTGTGCGCGTGCGCGAGCGCCGCTAGTACCTGCATGCACAGTTCGGCGGAGCGCTGCGGCGAGATCGGCCCCATCCGCTCGACCATGTGCTCGAGCGTCTCGCCGCGCACGAACTCCATGACCATGAGCCACTGGCCTTCGTGCTGAAACAGTTCGTAGATGGTGGCGATACCAGGATGGCTCAGGCGAGCCACGGTAATGGCCTCGGCGCGGAAGCGCTTGGCCACCTCGGGATCGCTCAGCTCCGCGTTCAGGACCTTGATCGCGACTTCGCGGTGCAGGGTCTCATCGATCGCGCGGTAGACCGTTCCCATGCCCCCGCGGCCAACGCGGTCGAGCACGCGGTATTTGCCGATGTTCTGACCGACCATTGAAAATGCGACCCCGGGGCCGCTCCTACCATATCGTAAGACGCGCCCCGCAGCCGTAGCCCTACTCGAGCGCGTAGAACTCCTGCGGGGTGCTCCGACCGCGCAGGATCCGGGCACCCAGAGGCCGGGCCGACACGCGATCCTTCACACGCGCGTAGGTGTCACCCGACATCACGATCTGGCCCGGCGCGCAGACCTCGTCCTCGATGCGCGACGCTGTATTTACGACATCTCCTAGTACAGTGAACTCCCGACGGCGCGGCGACCCGATGTCGCCCGTCAGGGCCACGCCGCTATTGATCGCAATGCGCATCTGGAGCGGCCGGGTGTCGGGCTTCGCGTTCATCTCGGCCAGCGCCTTGCGCATGCCGAGCGCCGCTTCCACGGCGCGGTAGGCGTGCTGCGGCTGGTCGAACGGCGCGCCGAACACGGCCAGCAGGGCATCTCCCAGGAACTTGTCGAGCGTCCCCTCGTGCTCGAAGACGATGTCGGTCATGCGGGTCAGGAACCCGTTCAGGAGCCCGGCGGCTTCCGCGGGCGTCAGCTTCTCGACCATCGTCGTGAAGCCGACGATGTCGCAGAACATGACGGTGACGTCGTGCTCGCGGGCTTCGAGGCCGGACTCGCTCTCGTGCGCGTTGATGATGCGGCTCACGACCGACGGCGAGTGATAGCGCTGCAGCCGCTCGCGCCGCTGCGTTTCCTGCAACAACTGGCTGGCCAGGCGCGACTGCTCGATCGCCACAGCCGCGGCGTTGGCGAGCGTGGTGAACGCGTCGAGATCGGACGGCTTGAACGTCGAGCTGCGCGGGCTGTCCACGTAGAGCACGCCGATCACGTCATCGCGGCTCCACAGCGGCGCGCACATGAACGACCGGATGTTGAAGCGCATGATGCTGTCGGTGATCCCCACGCCGGCGTCCATCGTCGCGTCGGCCGCGAGAATGGCGAGCCGCTCCCGCATCACGCGGCGGACGACCATGCGGCTGAGCGTGGGGCTTGCGGGCACGGACCCGTCGCGGTGCCGGAGCACGCGAGCGACGAGCGCTTCGTCGGCCGACTCGCGCAGCATCAGAAACGCCCGCTCGGCGGGCACGGCCTGGAACGCGAGGTCGACGACCTTGTTGAGGACGTCGCTCAGCGATTGCGTCGAAAGAAGCGTCCGCTGGACTTCGCCGAGCAGCCGAATGAGCTGGCCCTCGCTGCCGGCGACCGCCGCGGTTGGCGCCGCCGCCGTGACGGGACGATAGATGGTGCCCGGTCCTTCGGCGACGTCATGGTTCTCGGTGAGGAGGTCGCTCTCGTCAACGTGCTGCTCGAGAACGAGCGCGACCTCCCCGCATCGGATGGTCGATCCCGGTGGAACGGCGACTTCGTCCTGTACGGCGAGAATCTGCTTCTCGTCGAGGAACGTGCCGTACCGGCTGCCGACGTCCTTGACGAAGCACCGCTGTCCCTCGACGCGAATCGTCGCGTGACGGCGCGAGACGCTCGGATCGTTCAACACGAGATCCGACGTCGTCAGCCGGCCGACGACCGTCGTCCCAACCTTCAACTCGTGCGTTCGCGCAACACCGTGCTCGAAGTACCGAAGTTGCAGCATGCCGGCGCGAGTATGACAGAAGCCGTCGACGAGACTAGCCGCCGGGCTGGATTTCGAGTTCGGGATCGTAGTCGATCGAGGCCGGGCCGCGCACTTCGATCGTGTATTTGATCTTCAGCGCCTCCGACTTCGCCGGAACGGCCAGCACCACTTGTCCGACGACGATGCCGGTGGTGTCGTCCGGGATGTCCACGTTGTTGTCCACGAAGTCGAACGGTGCCACCGCCTGGTGGCCGGTCGCCTTCTTGAAGTCCTTCAGTTTCAGCTTCAGACGTTTGCCGCTGGCGTTGGTGACGAGCCACACGCCGAAGTCACCGGTGCAGAACGAGAGGAACGCCGGAGGCTCGATCAGCGTGCCGTTCGGGCCGATGACGATCTGCGTCCACTTCAGATCCTTGCCGCAGACGGCCGCGCCGGGCGCCAACGATGGCGGGAGGGTGATGCACTGAACGACGGGCTTGTGCCGCCGGCGTTTTGCCGGCTTCTTGCTCTTCGCGGTGCGCTTCATCGGGTGCCTCTTTCAGTTGCGCCGTGCCGTACCTTCTGCCACCAGGGCCTTGAAGTCGGCACGGTCCCAGAGCATGGCGATATCGAAATCTTCACGCGCGAACGCGCGAGGGTACCCCAGACCAAAGGCGCGACCAAGCGTGTCGAGTGCCGCCGCGAGATCCCCGTTCTTGGCCTGCACCACGGCGAGCTTGTAGATGACGTCGCTGTCGGCCGGCCGGATGGCCGCCGCTTCCATCGCGTGCTGTTTCGCCGGGGCTTTGCGGCCGAGCTTCGCCTCGCACAACGCGACCTGCGCGATCAGCCGCGCGTCGTTCGGGTTCACCTTCAGCATGGCCTCGGCCCGCGCGATGGCTTCCTCGAACGCGCGGCTCGCACGAGCGTTGTCGCCCAGCCGCTCGTACGTGTCGCCGATGTTGCGGTACGACGCGGGCGATGTCGCATCGAGTTTCAGCGCTTGTTCGTAATTGGCCAGGGCGTCCTTGAAGCGGCCGGTCGCGTAGTAGCTGAACGCGAGGTTCGAGTACGCCGTGGCCACGGGACCCAGGCGCAGCGCGTGTTCGTAGTTGCCAATGGCCTCGTTGGTGCGGCCGGCAAAGTGCAGCACGGTGCCGAGCGTCTGGTACCCGCCCGAGTAATCAGGTCGCAGTTCCGTGACACGGCGGAAGGGCGGGATGGCTTCCTCGTAGCGCGCGTTTTCGAAGTAGATGCGGCCGAGCGAATCGTAGTTCAGCCAGTACTCGGGGCGCAGCGAGATGGCCGCGTTCAGCTCCGCAATGCCAGCCGGCACGTCCCCGCGCGCGGCCAGAATCCTTCCCAGCAGGCGATGCGCGTCGTCGTTGCCACTGGCCAGACCGACCGCAAGACGCGCATGCTGCTCGGCGTCCTGTAGCTGGCCGGTGGTGAAGTAGACGCGCGCGAGCGACGCGTGAACCGGCGCGCGATTCGGATCGATGGTGAGCGCGCGCGAGGCGGCTTCCGCGGAACGCGTCACCCAGGCGCCGTCCCGGGTGTACGTATACATCGATCCGTAGGCCTGGCTCAGCCCGGCGTACGCCAGCGCGAAGTTCGTGTCACGCGCCACCGCCTGCTGGTAGGCCTCGATGGCGCGATCGGCGCCGGCGCGATCGGTGGCCTTGTCCAGCTCGGCCGTTCCGCGCGCGTACCCGAGCAGCGCGTCGGCATCCGACGTCGGCAGCCTCCGCAGACGCTGGCGCTCTTCCGACGTGAGGCGACGCCGGAACATGCCGGCGTCCTCGAGCGCCGTCGCCAGGTGATCGACGACCTGACGATGAATGGCGAGCGCGTCGCCGTCGAGTGAATCGCGCCAAATCGGCTCGCGCACGCCGGTGCGGATGAGCTGACCGTCGAGATGCACGAGCGTGCCCGCGCGGCGCAGTGAGAGGTCGACGACGTAGCCGGCGCCCAGCTCGCGCCCGATCGCCGGCAAATCGCGGTTCATGCCCCGGTACGTCGCCACCGCCGCCGGCGTCGCGATCGTCACCGCCGGCGCGGCCGAGAGATTGTCGATGAGCACGGACACGAGCCCGGCGCCGAGCGCCGCCGTGTCCGCATCGCCGGAGAGATTGAGCGCCGGCAGAACGGCAATCGGCGCCGGCGCCGCGGGGACACCGCGGCGCGTCCAGAACAGAATGCCGACGACGATCACCGCAGAGATCGCCGCGAGCGTGCCCAGTTGCCGCCAGCGCGCCGCGGGCGTCCTCGCAATCGATCCGGCCGTGCCCGTGCGCACGCTGTCGCGCACGGACGTGATGTTGTCGCGCAGTTCGGCCGCCGTCTGAAAACGGGCGTCGGCGTTGTGCGCCATCGCGCGCGCGATCAAATCGTCCACGGGACCGGCGGCCTCGGGCCGCCGCGCCGCGGCGCGCGGCGTGCGGCCGGTGGACACTGCGAGCGCGAGCGCCATCCAGTCGCGCGCGTGATACGGGCGCTCGCCCGTGACCAGCTCGTAGAGCAGCACGCCGGTGCTGTAGATGTCGGTGCGCGTGTCGGCCGATCGCCCGGACAGTTGCTCGGGCGCCATGTACGCCGGCGTCCCCGGGCCGGACGACCCCGACGTCTCGCCGACGGTGCGCGTCGGTCCGGCGGGATCGGACATGATCACCCGCGCCACGCCGAGATCCAGCAGCTTCACGCCGCCGTCTTTCGTGACGATGATGTTCGCCGGTTTGACGTCGCCGTGGACGATGCCCGCGCCGTGCGCGTGCGCAAGCGCGTCGGCAATCGCGCCGCCGATCGCGAGCGCGCGATCGATGTCGAGCGGGCCGCGATCGACGACCGCGCTGAGCGACTCGCCTTCGACGTACTCCATGACGAGGACGGGCACGTCCTCGTGCTCGATCACGTCGTACAGCGACGCGATGTTCGCGTGCTGCAGCCGCGCGGCCGCGCGCGCTTCGCGCAGCAATCGTCCGCGCGCTTCCGGTTCAGTCGCTTTCGTCAGGAGTTTGAGGGCCACGCGGCGGTCGAGCCGCGTGTCGTACGCGAGGAACACCGTCCCCATGCCGCCTGCGCCGAGCGACCGTAGGACCTCGAACGGCCCAATGCGCTGGCCGGGGGTAAACGGCATGCTCCGCAGGATTCTATGGCAGGGACCGGCTCAGGGCGTGGCCGGCTTCTCGATGGGCAGGTCTTCCCGATCGCCCCATTCTTTCCAGGATCCGGTGTAATTCCGCACGTCCGGATAGCCCAGCAGCCGCATGGCCACGTACGCGTGGGCCGCTCGATAACCGCCCTGGCAGTACGTCACCACGGTCTTGTCCGGCGTCACGCCGGCCGCGGCATAGCGGGCGCGCAGCACGTCCACCGGCTTGAAGTGGCCATCCGGCATGAGGTTGTGCTCCCAGTCCAGGTGCACCGCGCCGGGTATGGCGCCGCCGCGACGCGCGCGCACAAGCGTGCCGTAGTACTCGTCGCGCGATCGCGTGTCCACGATCACCGTTCCGTCGTCGTCGAGCCGATCGCGCACCTGCTGCCAGGTGGCGACCAGATCCGGATGGGCCGTGCCGTGCCAGCTGCTGGGCTTCGGCACGACGGGATCGCTCGAGATCGGCAGATCGAGGGCCTGCCACAGCGCGAAACCGCCGTCGAGCAGGCGCGCGTTCGGATGACCCAGATACTCGAGCAGCCAGAACGCACGCGCGGCACGCACGCCGGAGGTGTCTTCGTACACGACGACCGGCCGTTCGGGCGTCACGCCGCGCAGCGAGAACAGGTGACCGATCATCCAGGTGAACGCGCGGAGCGGCGCCTCGCTGGTGTCGATGAGGCTCACGCCCCACAGGTCGAGGTGCACGGCGCCGGGAATCTGACCGTGGGCGAACTGCTCAGCGGGTCTGAGATCGATGATGAGCGGCTGCAGCGCCGTGCCGATGAGGTCGTGCAGGGCACGAGGCGTGATCAACGGATCGGACGACCGTACGGACGTCATGACACCTCTCCCCCATTGTCCCTCTTTCTGCGGAAAAGAGATCCGACCCCGTAGGCCACGAGCCCGAACGCGATGCCGTTCGTGATGCTGAATGTGAACGGCATGATCACGATCGTCAGGAAGGCCGGCAGCGCCTGCGTCAGATCGTCCCACGGGATCCGCCGGACACTCTCCATCATCAGCGCACCCACCAGAATCAGCGCCGGGGCGATGATCGGATACAGCGTCACGTTGTTGTCCACCACGACGCCGCCGCCGATCATCCGGACGAGCGGCGAAAAGAACAGCGAAAGCAGGAACATCGCGGCGGTGACCACACTGGCCAGGCCGGTGCGGCCGCCGGCGGCGACGCCGGTCGAACTTTCGATGTACGCCGTGACGGTTGACGTGCCGAGGCTCGCGCCCGCGACGGTGCCGATCGCATCGGCGAGCAGCGCCTGGCGAATGCGAGGCATCGTGCCGTTCCGCACGATGCCGATGCGATTGGCGACGCCAATCAACGTGCCGATCGAATCGAACAGCGCGAGCAGGAAGAACACCAGCACCACGCCGAAGAGTTTCGGCGTGAGCGCGCCGATCACATCGAGCTTGAGGAATGTCGGCGCGATCGATGGCGGCGGCGACATCGCGCCGGTCCAGTGTGTCAGGCCCAGCGCGAGCGACGCGATCGTGGCGGCGGCCATGCCGATGAGCGCCGCGCCCGGCACGCTGCGCGCCATGAGCACGGCCGAAAGCGCGAGCGTCGCCAGCGTCACGATCGCGGGCGGTGTGACGAGCGATCCGAGCGTCACGAGCGTGCCAGGGGCAGCGACGACGATGCCGCCCCACTCGAGGCCGATGAGCGCAATGAGCAGTCCGATGCCGACCGTGATCGCGTGCTTGATCGAGTCGGGCACGATCGCGATCACGCGCTCGCGCAAGCCGATGCCGGCCGTGACGATGAAGATCGTGCCCGCGATCGCCACGGCGCCCAGGGCCACGGGCCATGGCGTGCCTCCCGCCACGACGACGGTGAAGGCGAAGAAGAAGTTGTGCCCCATCGCGGGCGCCACCGCGATCGGGTAGTTGGCCCAGAGCGCCATCACGAGCGTGGCCAGCGCGGACGCGACGCACGTGGCCGTAAACACCGCGCCCTGATCCATGCCCGCCGCGCCCAGCACGGCCGGCTGCACGAACACGATGTAGGCCATCGTGAGAAAGGTCGTGATGCCGGCGATGATCTCGGTTCGAACCGTGGTGCCGGCCCCGGACAGGCCGAAGAATCGCTCGAGCATGGCGCCGGGCAGGATACTTGACGCTTCACCCTTTGTGATGCAAAGTCTTAAGAGAGATGAGCGAGTACTCCCGGGCGCTGGCGCAGATCGAAGCCATTCACGAGCAGCTGGCCAAGACCGAGGTCTATCGCGGCTGGCGCTCCGTGCCGGTCGCCGCCTCGGGCCTGATCGGCGTCGGCGCCGCGGCGTGGCAATCGGCGCTCGGTCGTCCGGTCGAGCCGCTCGCGTTCGCGGCGTTCTGGATGGTCGTGGCGCTCGTCGCGCTCGGCGTCGGCTGCTCTGAAATCGTCTGGCACTACGTCACTGGCTCGACGGACATGGAACGGCGCCGCACGCGGCGCGTGCTGGCGCAGTTCCTGCCCGCGCTGGTGGCCGCGGCGCTCACGACGGGAGCGCTGCTGCGTCTGAGTCCCGTGCTCGTCACGCTGCTGCCCGGATTGTGGGCGTTGCTGTTTGGCGTCGGGATCTTCGCCGCTCGTCCATATGTGCCGCAGGCGAGCGGATTCGTCGCGCTCTATTACTGGACGGCGGGTCTGGCACTGCTGTGGTCCGCGCACGGCGTCGACGCGCTCTCGCCGTGGTCGGTCGGCGGCACGTTTGGTCTTGGACAGTTCGTGGCGGCCGCAGCGCTCTACTTCAGTCTCGAGCGGCCGCAGACGTTCGCGGTGGGCGACGGTGTGCACGTCGAGCGTGCCGACGCAGCGCCCGACGCTGACGAGCGCGCAGACAACGACGAGGTGATGTGATGGCGCGCAAGCGCGAGGATGCACGGGCTGAAGCCGGACGATTTGCCTACGAGGGGCTGGATCGCGTGCTCCACGAGAAGGCGCGTCTCGGCATCCTGACGTCGCTCGTCGCGCATGCCGACGGGTTGAAGTTCGGCGACCTGCGCACGATGTGCGCGCTCACCGACGGCAATCTGAGCCGGCACCTCGACGTGCTGCGCGAAGCCTCGCTGGTCGAGGTGTGGAAGGGATTCGAAGGGCGGCGCCCACAGACAGTGGTCCGTCTCACGACCGAGGGACGCCGCCGGTTCGTCGAGTACCTCGAAGAACTCGAGCGCGTCGTCCGCGACGCGCTGCCGCGCGCCGAGAGCACCCCGGCGCGCGCCAAGCAGATGCCGCCAGGCTGGCAGCCCGCGTAAGCTTCTACTGAATCACCACGTAACGCCAGAGCCGCGCGGTTTCCTGCGGGCCGACGTACTTCCCGATTTCACGATCGAACTGCTCCTTGGTTTTCCAGGGGCGGTATTCCTTGAACTCGATCGTCATCCGCCTCGCGATGCCGGGAATCGACAGGATCTGATCGTCGGTTGCGGTGTTCAGATCGATCGGAATGAAGACGTACTTCTTCAACCGGTTCGTTTCGTCTGCGCCGACGTACTTCCCGATCTCGCGATCGAACTGCGCCATCGTCTTCCACGGCCGGTACTCGGGGAACTCGATGCGCATCCGTTGCGCGATTCGCGGGACGAGCAGAATCTCGGGCACCGTGGCGGTGTTCAGGTTGAGGGGCACGAACGCCGTTTCGTAGATCGCCGTCAGCTGGGCTTGCGTCAGCTTCTGGTCGAGCAGAAACGCATTCGCGTCGACGATCGACGCAAACGGCCGCTTGGCGACGAAGGCCTTGGCGATGTCGGGCGTCATGCCGGGGAGCGCGGCCAGATCGCGCTCGGGCAGCTGGTTGAGATCGGCAATGCCGGGAGCCAGGACCTGTGGCGCGGCCGCTGGCGTGGCCGCAAATGCCCCTGGCGCGAGTGTGACGACTGCGAGAACTGCTAGCAGGCGCAGCTTCATGGAATGTCTCCTGTGGCCAACGCCGGGTGGCGATGGCAGTAAATCAATCCTAACAATCCGAGTTGAGCCATGGCGCCCGGCGCGAGCGCCGGGGGTGCCTTCGCGCGCATGATCTTCCAGAACAATTCCCACGCCGGCTGGCCGGGATCCATGTCGAGCTGCATGGCCAGATTGCCGCGATAATGCAGCACCACACCAAGCGCGCCGGCGATGAGAAAGAAACCCATCGCGACCTGTAAGGATTTTACGCTCGCCGCCGAGGGCGCGATCGCTTGCCACAAAACAATCACAAGCGCCGCCGCAATCAGAACCAGCGGGACGAGCTGATTCGCGCTCTCGTAGTGCCCGAGCAGAACCAGGTCGCACGCGGTGGCGACCAGGCCAATCGTCAGTAGAAAGAACAGGAACGATCGAAGTCTGGCGGCGTCAGCGGGCGTCATTCGACACCATTATCCTGCCCGCGCGCCCCGCTCAGCATCGCGTCCGGCACCGGATAACCATCCTCGCGCAGTTTCTCGACGTGCGCTTCGACGGTCAGCCGCGCTGCGCGACGCAAGCCCTCGGCGAGCTCCGGGTAGATGCGCGCGACGACGGCGTCGAGATCGCGGACGCCGTCCTCGAAACACTGTTTGACCTGCACTTCCCGCTCGCGGCGGTGCGTGAGGTACTGCTCGATGATCTCGGCGGGCCGATCGATGACGGGACCGTGTCCCGGGAGCAGCCGCACCGGCTTCAGCGCGGCCATCCGCTCCAACGACGACAGATACGACCGCAGGTGCCCGCCCGCGTAGGACGGGGCGACGAACGCGCTGGTCCCTAGGAACACCATGTCGCCCGAGTACAGATCGCGCCGCTCCGCGTCCCAGAAACACACGTGGTCGGCGGCGTGCCCCGGCGTGCGAATCACTTCCAGATCGTCGTCGCCGGCGGGAATGCGATCGCCGTCGTGCAGCGGCCGCCAGCCGCCGGCGGCGGCGTGGACGAAACACTTCGCCGCATCCAGATCCGGCCAGCGCGCGCGAAGCGCGGCGACGCCCGACGCGTGATCAGGATGTCCGTGTGTCACGAACACGTGGGCCAGTGCTCGCGGCTCGAGCGCACGCGCGATGGCATCGATGTGGCTCGCGTGGCCAACGCCGGCATCGATCAGCGCGGGTTGTGCGCCGTCGATCAGCCACGTGTTCGTTCCGGCGCCGGTGAGCGGGCCGGGATTGCCGGCGAGCAGCGGATCCGATCGGGGGCGCACAGCCATGACCCTACCTGATTCGCACGCGGCCGAACACAAAGTCCCGCCCGTCGAAGCGGCTCACGGTGTCGGTGCCGCTGCCAAGGAACGTGCCGGCCGACGCTTCCAGCGAGATGTGGTCGCTCGCGTTCCACGCGACGATGCCGCGCACGAAGGCCGACCGATCGCCGGGATTCACCACCGCGAAGGCGCGCGCGAGGTAGTGGTCGCGCACGAACCGGCGATCGATCGAGGCGACCACATCGACGTCCGTCTGCGCGAGCCGCGCATCGCGTTGCGACCAGTGATGATGCACGAGCACCGAACCGAAGACGTGTGACGCACCCAGGCGGCGATCGACACCGACGCCGCCGTCGATCGCGCGACCGGCCACGAGGCCGCCCTGCGACACGGCGGCGAACGTCCGCTCGACGAACACGGCCGTCTCGCCGCGAATGGCCCACGGACCGGCCGTCGTTTCGAAGTCACCGCCCACCATGGTGAAACGCGGATGACGCTCGACGAGCTGGCCGACGACCGCGGGCTGGATGTCTCCGGCCACGCCGATGACTGGTGTCACTTCGAACGTCACGGGTCCGAATCCATCGAAGCCGCGATAAACGGACGCGCCGAGATCAACGCGGCCGATGGTCGTGAGCGCGCGCCCGCCGCCAGAGACGTTCTGCCACGAGACCTGCGGCTCGATCTGCTTCACGCCCGGCGTCGTCGGCACGGCGGCCGGCAGCACCGCGTCGTGCGTGAGGTTGAACGGCGATGACCGTTCGTCCAGCTCGTCGAACACGGCGCGGCGGAATACGGGGACAAACACACCTTCGAACGTCAGCCGGTCGGACGGCATGATGCGTCCGCGCACGAAGGTCACTGCGAGCCTGGCTTCGCTGCGGCTGTCGAGCAAGAACCTCGACGCGTCGAGCGGGTTGATCACATCCGACGGCTGAATCTCGTCGAGGCGGCCCCAGATGACTCGTCCGAACCCGGCGCGGAGGTCCGCGTGCGCGCCGGCGACCTCAATCCACGCATCGCGGGCGCGTGCGATGGCCGTGGTGGTGAAGCCGCTGCGATCGGCGGCGAGCGCTTCGACCATCGCCTCGATATGGGCGCGCACCATGGCGTTCGGCTTCCACGTGGCGTCAACGGCCAGTCGCGGCCGTAGCTCCGACGCGTCCTGTTGCGGGACCACGTCACCGAGCAGTGCCGCCTCGAAGCGGGCGTCGATCTGGCGATCCGCCGGGCTGCCCGCCTGCGCGGGCGATGCTGCAGCCGGAGATGCCGGCGCTTGCGACGGCAGCAGTGCCAGCATGAACAGCTGAACAGCCGTAGCGACGCTGATCACGGCTGGGCGTCTCCGGCGGCGTGGCGCACGCCGTGCACGCGTCCGGCGTCGAACAATCGCGGCAGAAGCTTGATCGTCGCGGGAAGAATGAACGCCTCTGCGAGGAAGGCGACCAGCATGGTGAGCGCCAGCAGCCCGCCGAACCACGCCGTGGGCTTGTACTCCGAGAACGCGAGCACGGCAAACGCGCAGCTGTTGATCAGGGCGGTGGTGAGCGACGCGCGTCCCTCGTTCGCGAGCGAGGTCTCGATCGCCTCGTCGGTGCTCATCCCGCCCGCCGTCTCGCGCCGGTACCGGCTGATGAAATGAATCGTGTCGTCGTCAACGACACCCAAAGCGACGCTCGCCAGCATGATGGTCGCCACGTTGAGCGAGATGTTCAACCAACCCATGACGCCGAAGATCGCCAGCACGGGAAACAAGTTGGGAATGATGGCCAGCAACCCGAAGCGCCACGATCGGAAGATGATGAAAATCACGCCGAACACCGTGACGAACGCCGTGCCGAAGCTGCTGATCTGAGACACCACCAGATAGTGGTCCAGCGTGCTGAACAAGCGGCCAGAGCCGGTCACCGTCGGGCGGATACCCGATCCCGCGAAGATCTCCGCCGCGAGCCGCTCCGCCTCATGGATCTGCTGGAACACGAGGTCGGAGCTCATCGACGCGAGCTTCACCGTGATCTGCGCCTTCGAGTAGTCACTGGCGACGATGCGCTCCAGTTCCGCGCGTCCTCGATCGGAAAGCGAGAACACGAACAGTTCCTGCGCAATCAGGTTCTTGTCAACTGGCAGCGCGCCCGGCGCGGCGCCCGCCAGCTCGTGATGTACCCGCTTGACGTAGTCGGAGAGGCCCGTGACCTTGCGCACGAACGGCAGCGTGCGAAGCTCCTGCTCCATCCGCTCCATTCGCGCGATCGCGTCGGGCTGCTGCAGCGTGTCGGGCGGCGCTTCGAGAAACACCTGGAACGTGTAGATGCCGCCCAGCTTCGTGTCGATCACCTGCGCCGACTCGCCCAGCGGATGATGCGGGCTGAAGAAGTTGATGTGGTTCGTGTCCACGCGCAGCTTCAACAGGCCGAGCGACGCAATCACCGTCACGATGGTGGCCACGGCGAGCACCAGCGGCGCGCGACGCACGGACAGACGCGCCACCCATCGCATTGGGGCCGTGAACCACGTCTCCTGTGGCGCCTGCCTGACCTCCGGCTTCAGCCAGCCGAGCATCGTCGGCATCAGCACGAGCGAGATCGCGAAGTCCACCATCACGCCGACTGCCGATCCAATGCCGAACGCCTTGACGGCGACAACGCTGCTGGTGGCGAGTGACGCCATGCCGAGCGCCGTGGTCCCACTGGCGCCAAGCAATGGCGCCGCAAGGTGAGACACGGTGGACACGAACGCCCGCTCTTCGGTCCCGTGCCGGCGTTCCTCCGAGTAGTGCTGGATGATGTGCACGTCGTCGGCGATCGCGAGCACGACGATGAGCGGCACGATCATGCTGCTGAGGACGTTGTAACTGAAGCCCATCAGGCTGTAGAGACCAAGCGTCCACAGCACGCTCACGAGCACGGCGCCGAGCGTCAGCAGCGTGCGCCGCCACGATCGGAACATGAGGAAGATCGCGATGACCGTGAACGCCAGGATCGGCGGCGTGAACTTCGTCTGGTTCGAGAGGGTGATGCGGTTGTACGTCTCGCTGATCTCGATGCTGCCGTTGTAGTAGGCCCGAAAATCGGACGGCAGCCGTTTCTGAACGAGACCGCGAATCTCGTCGAGCACTTCGGCGCGGACCGCATCCACGCGCGCCTCGTCGAAGAACACGACGATGGCCGTCACCGTGCCGTCTTCCGACACGAGATCGCCGCGCAGGAATTCGTCGTCGAGCGCGCGGCGCGCAACCTCTTCGACCGGCTTCGACGCGAGGTCGTCCACGAGCGACCGGACGTCGAGCGTGGGGGCGTCGTCGGGCGCGGCGGCGGGACGCGCGTCAATGACGGTGGCGTCGGCGAGGCTGGTGACACGATCGACCGTGCGCACCCGCTCGATGTCGCCCGACAGCGCCTCGAGGACGCCGAAGCCTTCCCGTCCGAGGAGCCGCTCACGGCTCGGCGCCTGAATGGCGACGATCAGGCTGCGGGTGCCGCCGAACTCGTCGCGGAAACGCTCGTATTCGCGGTAGACCGGATCATCGCGCGAAAACCACGCGGTGAGGTCGTTGTCGATGCGGGTGATGTTCGCGCGCGGGGCGAGCGCGACGGCGCCAATGAGGATGAGCGCCGTGAGCACGCGGCGCCAGCGGAACAACCATACCGCGAGGACCCGGCTCACGGCACGCGGGAACCGCGCTCGAGCTGCAGGCGGCTGAAGTCGTCAGGTTTCAGACCCACGTCGTACTCCGCGCGCTCGACGACGAGCTCCGTGCGCGTCCGCTGCAGCACGTCGCTCATCACCATCTCCAGCGCCGTCCAGTACGAGGCCGTCTTCGTCGCGTTCGGCACGCGCTCGAGCCGGCGCACGTCGTACGTCTTCTGAACCTCGTCACGCTTGTTGTGAATGTCCGCGTGCACGATCACGAAGCTCTCGGCGAGCACCAGCGAGATCACGCGCGGAAACGCGGCGCCGGGATCCTTGCGCCGGGATTCGAGTCTGTAGGCCGCCTGCGACACGCCGTCGGGCGCACGCCACGTCGCATGGTCGTCGGTGAGCGCGTAGTCGTACTCGTCGAGCTCGCGCCCGCTGATGTCCTCGTACGTGAAGTCGCTGCCGACGAAGCTGTCCTGTGCTTCCGAGCCGGCGATGCGCCGTGCGCGGCCGAGCGAAGGCAGATACAGGAAGCGCTCGTCAGTGGCCGCCGGCTGCTTCCACACGAGCATGCCCGTGCCGCTGATGTCGGCGGGCTGCGTGAAGCGGATGAGCGATCGATCGCCGGGCACGGGCCGCCCGGGGCCGCCGCGAAGGCCGGTGATCGTCAGTGCGCGTTCGCGCACGCGATTCTGCCGATCGTAGAGCCGCATGCGCATGGCGACCCGCATGTCGCGACCGCTCTCGCGGTCGTCGATGCGGTGCGCGAGCCAGGCGCCCTGCTCGGCGGGGGAACCCGCCGGCCTCTGCGCGGCGGGCGATCCCGCCGGTGGTGCGTGTGGTGGAAAGAACTCGTTCCCGGCCCCGGTATTCAGGAAGAGCGAAAACAGGAAGCACGAAAGAAGGCGAGACATGTGTCTTGCGCTGACAGACGGCTTCCGGGGACGGGAAGCCGTGAGGGTCGTTACAACCGGAGGAATGGGGCCGGGAACGACCACGCAAATTATGTGAAATCTTTCACAAAGTGTCAAGCCGCCGAAAATGCCCGTAAACACGGGCCCTTTCGCCGCCCGATAGACTGGGATCACGGTGCGCCGCAAGATCCTGATTTGGGGTGTCGTCCCCGCCCTCGGCGTGTTCGCGGCGCTCGCCACGACCGGCTTCCTCCTGCTCCGGCCCGCGCACCTGCGGACCATGGTCCAACGCGGCCTCGCCGAGCACCTCAACCTCGACGTGGAAATTGGCGAGCTCGAGCTGGCCTTCTGGCCGCGCCCGCGCGTGTTCGGCAGCCACATCGCCTTTCGGATCCCCGATCGTCCCGGCCTCCCTCCGATCATCACCGTCGATCATTTTTTTGTGGATGTGGGGCCGATGTCGGCGCTCCGCAAGCACGTCGAGACCCTGCACCTCGGCGGCCTGCGCATCGTCGTGCCGCCGCCCAACGCGCGCGGCGACCTGACCGGGCCGAACGCGACTGAAGATTCGAGGTCGAAGATCATCATCGATCGCATCGAGACGCACGACGCGGAGCTGACGTTTGCGCCGAAGAAGGCCGGCGACACGCCGCTCCTGTTCGCGATTCACGATCTGACCATCCACGATGTCGGCTTCGGCCGGTCGATGCCGTACGAGGCGCGGCTGACGAATCCGATTCCGCGTGGCCTGGTCGAAGCGACCGGGCGCATCGGCCCCTGGAATCCGAGCGATCCGACGAGCACGCGGCTCGGCGGGCAATACACGTTCACCGACGCGAAGCTGGAGACCATCAACGGCATCGGCGGCATCCTGGCGTCCACGGGCACCTTCGAGGGACAGCTGACCGCCATCAACGTCACCGGCACCGCCACCGTGCCTGACTTCAGCCTCGATCTCGGCGGCAAGCCCGTGCGGCTGGATGCGTCGTTCGACACGACGGTTGACGGCACCGACGGCACCACGACGCTGCGCCGAGTGGACGCAAAGATGGCGGCGACGTCGATGCGCGTCACCGGTGCCATCGCGAACCTCGAAGGCCCCGGCCGTCACGACGTGCTCCTCGACGTGAAGATCGACGACGGTCGCATCGAAGACATCCTGGCGCTCGCGATCGATTCGCCGCGGCCGATCATGACCGGCGATCTGACGCTCGCGACGCACATGGCCCTGCCGCCGGGCAAGATACGCGTTCGCGATCGCTTGCAGCTGGCGGGAACCTTCGGGCTCGGGCGCACGAACTTCACCAGCGGTCAGGTGCAGGCGAAACTCCAGGAACTCAGCCGGCGCAGTCAGGGCAAGGATCCGGATGAAGCCATGGGACGCGTGCTGACCAACCTTCGCGGCAAGTTCGCGCTGCGGGGCGGCGTCCTGAAGCTCACGAACCTGACGTTCCAGGTGCCGGGCGCCACGGTGGCGCTCGACGGCACGTACCTGCTGGCCGATGGCGCCATGGACATGAGCGGCGAACTGCGCATGCAGGCCAGCGTGTCGAAGGCGATCGGCGGGTTCAAGTCGATCTTCATCCGTCCGTTCGATCGCCTCTTCCGGCGCAATGGTTCGGGCTCGGTCGTGCCGATCAGAATCAGCGGCACGCGCGAGGCGCCGAAGTTCGGCGTCGAGATGGGCCGTGTGTTCAAGAAGGGAAAGTAGCGGTCCGGACTACTGCTGCGGCATCGGCGCCACCAGCTTCAACTTCAGCGCCTCGTCGATGGCCACCGACTGGTTCGCGTCGTAGTCGAACCACACCTGAACCGTCTTCGCCGTGGCGACAGTGACGGAATCTGCGGCGCGGATGACGTCGTACTCGTAGATCATGCTCGATCGGCCGAAGCCGGCGAGGCGCATGCGCACTTCCAGCGTGTCGCCGTAGCGGGCCTGCGCGCGGAAGTCCACCTCGGCCCGCGCGAGGATGAAACCGCAGCCGCGCGGAGTTCCCGACGCAGGCCCCGTCGCGAGAAACCCGAGCTGCCAGCGCCACAGTTCGATCCGGGCTTCCTCGAGGTACGTCAGATAGCAGGAGTTGTTGACGTGGCCGAGCAGGTCGCAGTCGCTGAAGCGGACATCCAGGCGATGGCGCGTCAGCGTCGGGGTCACGCGCGCGCCTGCCGTTTCGCTTCCAGCCGGCGTTCCTCCTGCAAACGTTCCAGCTCGACGGCCGAGTGATCGGCGAATGTCATCGCGGCCGCGATCGCCTTGTGGCCCGCGTGCTCCGCAATCAGTGTGTGCATGCGCTGGCAGACACGGCGATAGGCGGGATGGCCGGCCGGCGCCGTGCGCAGCTCGATCACGTGCATGGCCTCGCGGGCGTTCATGTCCATGACGAAACGCACGCGATACGCCATCGCCACGGCGTACGGCGCCACGGCCGTCAGACCATCGGCCACGAGCCCGTCGTGCAGTTCGGCCGATCGTTCCATGACCTCGCGCCAGTCGGCGTCGCCGCCCGCTTCGACGACCGCCTCGGGCTGCGTGTACCCGTGGCTCGGCGACAGCGCCTGCCACTCGATCGTGAGCAGGCGATGACGCTGCAAGTCGCGGAAGGCGCCGTAATCGGTGAGCACGTCGAACCGGTAGCTCGTGCGCTCGAACGCGCGGCCGGGCTTGTGACGACGATTCGCCCGATCGCCGACGTACGCCGCGAGCACGCGCGCCCGCTCGTCGGGTCCCATGCGGCGCACGTCGTCGACGAGATCGCGATCGGCGCGTGACGACGAGGCGTACAGGGCGGCCGCGATGACCTTGGCTTCGCCGTCCGGATCGAAATCCGTGAGCGTCACTTCCTCCGCCGCCTGGCGCGAGGGCGCGACGGCATCGAGACGGGCCGCGACGGCCGCCGTGCGATCGCGGACGTCGGCGAGGTACGCGCTCCAGCGGCCGCCGCGCTCGGGCTGATCGACGCGAAGCAGAAACGCGGGGATGACCTTGCGCAACTCGGCGAGCATGGCATCGCTCACCGCCCGCACTTCCGCCAGCGGGTGCGCGCGCATGCGCAACAGCAGCGCTTCATAGGCCTGGCCGGTGCCGTACATGCCGACGTTCGACTGCGTGGCCGCCGGCAACATCCCGCGCAGCGTGTCGAGCGCCTTCGCGCGAATCGCCGCGCGATAGACGGCGTCGGAATCCGTCGGGCCCTTCGGGTACCGCTTCTCGAACCACGCGCGCATCGGCTCGATCCAGCGCGCGTAGATCTCGAACGCGGCGTTCATCGTGCGGATGAACTCGACGCGGCGTGGCGATCCGTCCAGCTCCGCCGGCACGAGGTAGCGCCAGTTCTCGCCGCGCCGCTCGGTGTACGGAATGTAGCGCGTGGACTGCTCGAGATACGCCATCAGGCGCCCGCGCTCGAGCACCTTCGTCAGCACGTTCGACGCGTCCTCGACGGCCAGGTGGACGCCGCCGAGCTGCGCGACCGAATCGTCGCCGTACTCGCTGAACACGCGCTGGTAGAGCCGCTCGGCGCGGTTGTGTCCGGCCGTCGCGTCGTGCGCCGGCGCCGCGCCCATGTCCGCCAGGAACTCGTCCACGAACAGCCGGCGGAGCGGCTTGGCCGATCGTGAGTAGCGCGCGAAGAGCGCGCCCTTCACCGTTTCCGGCAGGTTGACGAGCGCGAAGACGGAATCGTCGAGGTTGCTGAAATACGGCGCGGCGGCCGTGCGTTCGTCGGCGGTCAGCGCGAACGCGCCGGTCATTCGACTTCCTCGTGATCGCCGGGCTTCGCCCAGTGACGCCGGAACTCGTCCATGAACGTGAGCGTTTCGAACGTCGTCATGCGGTCGAAGAACAGTACACCATCGAGGTGATCGGTTTCGTGCTGGATCACGCGCGCCGGCAGGCCGTGAGCGATGAGTTCGATGCGGCGCCCGGTCCGATCGTGCGCGCGCAACCGCACGACCTGCGAGCGCGGCACCTTGCCGCGAATGTCGGGGATGCTGAGGCAGCCCTCCCAGTCCTGCTCGGTGATCTCGCCGACGGGCGCGACCTCGGGATTGATGACCGAGATCAGCGGCATGTCTTTGTCGTCGAGCATCGGCGTCACCACGTCGGCCTTGCGGAGACCGGCGACGAAGATTCTCAGTGATTCGTGCACCTGCGGCGCCGCGAGGCCGATGCCCGAGTACTCGAGCATCGTCTCGAACATGTCATCGATCAGGCGCTGGATCCTGGGCGACGTGATGTCGGAGGGAGAGACGGGTTGTGCTTTTGCCCGAAGCACGGGGTGGCCGAGGCGCGCCACCTTCAGGATGGCCATCGGCCAATTATATGTAGCCTGCAGGCGGCCCGGCCGCGAGCCGATAGGATCCAGCGGAGTTTGGTGTCTATGACTCGACGATGGCTGGCCGTGGCCCTGTGCAGCGCGATGTTGAGCGCGGGCTGCTTCGAGTTCTTCAATCAGACGAACACGAACCCGAACCCGACGATTCAGTTCCTGGGCGGGACGTGGACGTCGTCAACGAGCAACGGCGCTGCGCTGCTCAACTCGTGCACGAACTTCAAGTGGATCGTGACCGAACAGACGTCCGCAACCGTCGCCGGGAACTTCACGGCGACGTGCTTCGGCGTGCTGCAGGTGGCCGGCAACGCACACGGCACGATTTCGGGCAACACCATCAACTGGACCGCCGCCGCTCTGGCCAACGGCGGCGGCGTGAGCAACTGCGCCGTCACGCTCAACGGCAGCATGACGATCGCGAGCGATCAGATCTCGGTCCCGTACACCGGCACGACCTGCCTGGGGCCGGTAAGCGGAACTGAGATCTTGAAGAAGAGCTAGATCAAAACTAGTACGCCGCCGTCCACGGTGTGGCGGTCTTGAGCGCGGCATTGACGTTGCTGATGTTCTCGACGCCCTTGGTTTCGAGCCAGCTGCGGAACGCCGCCGCGCCCTGCTTCGCGTAGACGGCGATGCCGTCCTTCCACGTCGCGCGGCCGCACAGCACGCCGGAGTACTTCACGCCCGATTCGGCGGCAAGCGCCAGTGAGTCGGTGAACTCGTTGTTGCTCACGCCGGCCGAGAGGTAGATGAACGGCTTGGTGGCCACCTTCGCGGATTCAAGGAACAGTTGCTTCGCCTGGTCTCGCGTGTAGGCGTGTGCGCCGCCGCCCGTCGAACCCTCGACGAACTTCATGTTGATCGGCACTTCGACCTTCATGACGTCGACGCCGTATCGATCTTTCGTGAACTCTTTCATGCTGCCGGTGACCACTTCCGGCTTCTTCTTCGCGTACTCGAGCCCCTTCTCGTCGGCGCCTTCCTCGTAGCCCACGAACTCCAGGAAGAAGGGAATGTCGTTGGCGCGACACTCGTCGCCGAGCCGCTCCACCCACGCGTGCTTGACCTCGTTGACCTTCTTGGAATCGAACGGCGTGTAGTACAGCAGGATCTTGATGC
>Ga0111539_10003062_pt1 | contig 22149 bp, 15 predicted proteins | sample RhiMethybrSRZTD1_FD_79667 | JGI IMG/M metagenome (GOLD analysis project Ga0111539, IMG submission 79667) | Populus rhizosphere microbial communities from Tennessee, USA - Rhizosphere MetaG P. TD hybrid SRZTD1 (version 2) (version 2) | ecosystem: Host-associated > Plants > Roots > Rhizosphere >...
CCTTGCCACGACGGATTCGGCGCCTCTGGCAACGGGCGCCCATCCAGGAAGATCTGGCGGTACACACCGTTGTACTCGTTCAGCATCACGAGAAGATCCGGTGTGTGGACGAACTTCAGATAGTGTGGGAGCCCGTAGGCGCGTAGAAACAGATCGGGCAGGCATCGGATGTGCGGGTCATCGATCGCCTGGTTCGCGGTGCGTTCGTCCACGAGTTTGGCGAGCCAGGGCTGGTACGGCAGCCCGCCGGGCATGTCGATGCCGATGTTGAAGCTTTGCCGAGAGAAGCTGGCGGTGCGAGGAGGACACGTTCGCGAAGGAGGAATGAGCTTCAGGAGTTCGCTCACAGGCAGCGTGCCGCGGATCACACAGGCAGGTTCTGCGGTCATCCACACCCCAGACAGGTCCGCCCGACCGTTCACCAGTCGCGGCGCCGGCGCCGACAGATCGACCTCTCCCTTGGCGGTCCTCGGGGCGCGCGGACTCGGATGCTTGAACCACTGAGCCGTGAGCGATCCGGACGCACCAACTGCAACGATGGCCACCACGACCGCCATCATCTGTGCCCGCATGTGTCGCCATCTCTGGTTGTCGTGTGCCATGTCTGTCCTGTGTCGTTTTGCGATTGACTGCGGTTGACGCCCTGAAACCGATGTCCCACGCTGGCCGAACACTCGGGTTGTCGATCGAATACTGCAGGAACGCACGGTTCAACGTGTATCGATGATTGCGATACCGGTCATCGCCCAATGCGATGGTTTAGGATTCGCCAACCGATCTTGAATGATGGCTGTCAGAGCTCGGCCCATTCGGGAAGGATGATGCGATGCACAAGAGGATCGATGTTCTTGCACCCACGGTCATAGCGGTAGCGACGCTCGTGATTGGGCTGGCCGGTCAGGGAACTGCTCCGGAGCCGCAACTGGTCAGGCGCGCCGCCGATGCCCTCGGCGGCCGCGATCGTGTGATGGCCGTTAAAACGCTACAGATTGTCGGCTACGGCGAACTGGCGTACTTCAACGGCGGCGGGAACATCACCGGCGATCCAGCAGCCCCACAGAAGTGGCAGAAGGTGCTCGACTACACCCGAACGATCGATCTCGAGCATTGGCGCACGCGCGTGCAGCAGCGCCTGAAGATGGATTTCGTCTTCGCGTCGACGGTCGGACAGCTCGGGCTCAATCGAACCAACGAGACGCTGGACGACGATATCGCCTACAACGTCGGAGGAGGGTTCCTGGCGGCTCCTGAGACGGGCACGGCGCAGCCGCAGCCTGCAGGAGCCGCGGCCGCTCGGCAACGCCGCATGGAGCTTCTCGCCCATCCAATCACGATCGTGCGTGCGGCTCTTGACCCACGGACCAAGCTGTCCAACGTCCGCAAACAGGGAGACCTCCAGCTCATTGACGTCACCGTGCATCAGGGCGACACCCTGACGCTGGCGGTGCATGCGACATCGAATCTTCCCGCGTGGGTCAGTTACGTCGGCCCGAATCCCAACCTCGGCGACGTGACGTATCGAACCGCATTTGCCGGCTACGTGCCCGAGAAAGGCATTCAACTCCCGACCGGCTTCGCGACCGGCATCGACTTCCGCAACGTTGTGCAGAGCAAGCTCTACGTCGATCGCAACATCGTGGATGGAAAGATTGACGACCTCAGCGCGCCGGCATCCGTGCGTTCGGCCAGGCCCCCGCAGAATGCACCCGACGGCGCCGCGAACCTGAAGCCGATGAAAGTTGCCGACCACGTGTGGTACCTGAACGGCAACACCTTCTTCGAGTTCGACGACCACCTCACCATGGTCGAAGCCAACCGGCAGGATGCCGCGCTGCAAGCGATCCTCAAGGTGGTGAATGCATTGGTACCCGGCAAGCGGGTCACGCAGGTGATCCAGTCGCACCACCACTTCGACCATAGCGTGGGGCTCCGTGCCGCCGTCGCCGAAGGGTTGACGATCATTTCCCGCCGGGGAAACGAGGGCATCTTCCGAGAAATGGTCGCGCGTCCTGCCAAGCTGTTCCCTGACGCCTTGGGAAAGAGCCCGAAGCCGCTGAAATTCATCCCCGTCGACGATCATCTGAAGCTGAAGGACTCGACGAACGAGATCGACATCTACCACATCGTCGGCAACTACCACATGGCGGACGGCGTGATCGTCCACGTCCCGGCGTCGAACCTGCTCGTCGAGGCGGATCTCACCACGCAGAATTGGGACTTCAACTGGTGGGGTGACAGCCTGATGAACAACATCGAGTACCGCAAGATCAAGGTCGAGACGAACCTGGCCGTGCACGCGCAGAAGCCGTATGCCCTGGCCGAAGTCGTGTCGGCGATCGAAAAACAGGTTCGCAACACGCAGGCGTTCTGCCGCCGCGCCGCCGAGGCCCAGTTCTTCCAACCAGGCTGCCCGATTCAGTACAACAGACCGCTGCCGCCAAATTGAGGGACCGTTTCAACTGGAACACGCCTATGAGATCCCTGTGTGCGCTCTCAGCTGCGGTTGTCGTCGCCTGCGTTGTCGTAACGGCAGCACCGGCTCGACAACGTTCGGCGGGACGCTCCTCACAAGACGGGCCGTTGGCTCTCGTCGGCGGCACGCTGATCGACGGCACAGGCAGCGCGCCCGTTCGTAACAGCGTCGTCCTGATCCGAGGCGAGCGCATCGAGAAGATCGGAACCACCATTTCACTGCCAGTGCCGGACGGCTACGAGGCGGTGTCCACGGAAGGTCTCACCGTGCTCCCCGGCCTTTGGGACCTGCACGTCCATTTGATGTACGCGGGCCATCCCGATGCGCGCTACTGGTTCGCCACGTACACGCCACAGTTCGAACGGGTCATCATTCCCGCGTCGGCACAACAACTACTGATGGCAGGTGTGACAACTGTTCGCGATCTTGCAGCGCCGCCGCAGCCGATCCTCGCCGTCAAGAAGCGCATCGCTACTGGAGAGATCCCCGGGCCGACGCTGTACGTCGCCGGTCCGGCACTCACGAAAGGCGGGAACCCGAACGCCGTACAGACATGGAATGTCGCGGGCGCGGCCGATGCAAGAGCGAAGACCAACCAGTTGATCGATGCCGGTGTTGACTGGATCAAAGTCGTGAACGCCGAGGCGTTGACGCCGGAGGAGCTGAAGGCGATCGTCGAGACCGCGCACGCTCGGGGGCGCAAAGTGGCGGCACACGCCTTCAGCGAAGCCGAGATCCGGCTGGGGCTGATCGCTGGCGTCGACGACTTCCAGCATGTTCGGACGCAGACGACTGAATACCCTTCCGACATCGTTGCGTTGATCCGCGAGCGTGTGAGAAGCGGCCCGGCGTTGTACTGGACCGTGACAGCGGGGGCCAACGGCCAGTTGAATGCCGCATACCTGGCATCGAACCCGGAGTTCCTGGACGATCCAGCGAACTTCATCGGATTACCGCAACCCATCGTGGACGATGTGCGCACAGCGATCGCGGCCAGGATTCAGGCTGGCGCTCGCGCTGGAGGTGCGGCCCAGAGCCAAGATGAGATCAACGCGATCGTGAAACGCAAAGTCGCCCAGATCCGCGACCTCGGTGCACAGATCGTGTTCGGGACCGACGTCGGGAGCTGGGGTGAGGTCACCGGCTACGCGACCTCGATGGAGGCGGAGCTGTGGGTCCGTGAACTCGGCATGACCCCGTTGGCCGTCATCCGTGGCATGACGCTCGACGCCGCTCGCATGATGGGCGCCGACCGCGACTCAGGGTCGATCGCCGAAGGCAAGTTCGCCGATGTGATCGCCGTACGTGGCGACCCGTTGCGTCACATCGACGTACTGCGCGAGCCCAGAATCGTGATCAAGCACGGACGCCGCTTCAAGTAGGCGCTGATTCAGCGATACCCCACGGTGGTCGGCACGGGAACGTTGTTGAAGTACACCTGCCAAGTAGAGGCCGCCTTCAGGCGGCCGACCAGCGGCACGTATAATTGGCCGCCATGAATCGCTTCACTAGCCGCGTCATCGTCACCCTCGCGCTTGCGTCGCTCTCCCTCGCGCGAGGTCTTGCCCAGCAGACCGCCCTCACAAGCGAGCAGCTGAAGTCTGCCGAGATGGAAGTGCCTCGGTTGGTGCAGGTGCTGGAGCTCGAGCCCGGAATGACCGTGGCGGACGTTGGCGCGGGATTTGGCGCCTGGACGATGGCGTTCTCCAGATGGCTTGGTCCGTCGGGCCGCGTCTACGCCAGCGACATCGGCGCCGCGCAGTTGACCGCCTTACGCGACAGCGTCAAACGCGAGCGTCTGAACAACGTCACCATCGTGGAGGCTGGTGTGAATACGACGAATCTGCCTCCACTCTGCTGCGATGCCATCCTGGTTCGCGACGCGTATCACCACTTCACGAGCCCAGACGACATCGTCAAGGGTCTTGCGGCGTCGCTGAAGCCCGGCGGACGGCTGGCGGTCATCGATTTCCCGCCGCGACCGAACAGCGACGTGCCGGCGGGCGTTCGCGCCAACCGGCGTGGCCACGGCGTTCCGCCGGAGATCGTTCAGCAGGAGGTCGGTGCAGTGCTGACGCACGTCAGGACGGTGCCTGACTGGTCGCCCGAGAGCCAGCCCGCGTCGCTCTTCCTGCTCTTGTTCCGGAAGTCCTAGGCGAAAGGAGCTGCCCGCGATGGTGCGTCCTGCGCGGATCGCGCTGATCATCGGAACAGCCAGCGCGCTGATGCTGGCGGCTGCGTTGTCGGCGCAGCAGGCCAAGCCTGCCGCGCCTATGCAAATCGAGAAAGTGAAGGACGGCCTCTATCTCATACGGGGGCCCTTCAACCGCTGCGCACCCAATGGCTGCACACCGGCCTATGGCGACGATGGTCTGCTGCACGAAGCGGGCGACGTGGCCGTTCGCGTCACGTCCGAGGGGCTGATTCTCGTCGACAACAAGTACCAGGAGAACGTCGCCGAGATTCTGGAGAAGGTGAAGAGCGTCAGCCCGCTGCCGGTGAAGTACGTGCTCAACACGCATCACCATACCGACCACGCGGGCGGCGACGCGACGTTCATCACCACGACGGAGATCATCGCGCACCGGAACGTGCGCGAAAACTTCCTCCGCAACAAGCAGCCGGGCGCGCCGCGGGTGACGTTCAACGACCAGGCGTCGGTCTTCCTCGGTGGCGTGGAGGCTCGCGCCTACTACTTCGGCCGCGGTCACACCAACGGCGACGCCGTGATCTATTTCCCAGACCTGCGCGTCATCCACACCGGCGATCTGATCACCGAGGGGATGCCGGTGATGGACTACCGCAACGGCGCAAGCGCGGTGGAGTGGGTCTCCGTCCTCGACAAGATCCTCGCTCTCGACTTCGACGTCGTCATCCCCGGGCACGGACCGCTGCTCGACAAGGAGCGCATCCGTTCCGATCGACAGAAGCTGATCACGATGAACCAGCGGATGGCGGAACTCGCGAAGAAGAACGTGCCGCTCGATCAGGTGCTCGTCCAGTTGAAGCTTCAGGATCTGGGCTGGGATCACACCGTCAGCACGGTGGCGTTTACGGGCGGGTTGAGCGGCTATTACGAAGAGATGAAGTCACGCTGATGCTTTCACGCGCCGCTTCGCCGACTTACCGATAGCCGACGATCAGCCACGCACGATTCGATACGCCGTCGCCGAGTTTCGGATTCGCCGGATCGGCGAGACCGAGATTGCGAACGACAACCGGATACCGGCCTGCCGTGCGCAGCAGCGCCTCGTCGATCGTTGCCGTGATCTCCACACGGTTGTTGACGGTGGTCGGCACCGGAACGTTGTTGAAATACACCTGAGATCGCTGGAAGTAGTTGAAGCCGGTCAGCTTCAACGTGAGCGTCGGGCCACCTTCCTTCACCACGACCTTCGAGAAGTCTGGATCGGCGTAGTCGCGGCGGCCTGACTCGATTGTCTCGATCGTGGGCTGCGGCTGCCGCGCGTTGCCGAAGCCTGCCGGTAGTGGCGGCAGTGGCGGCGGCGCGGCTCCGCGGCCGCCGTCGGGTCCGGGCGGCGCGCCACCACGGCCTGGAGCCTGACGACGAACGTTGACGGCCCAGCCGATGTCGTCAACGACCGGCAGCGTGATCGGTCCGTCGCCCTGAAATGGATTCCAGTACGACGCGTGGTAGTTGCCGTCCTGAAGCGATCCATTGGCGACCACGGCAAAGATCTTTTGCAGGTTGGTGATGTCCTGCAGCGGATCGGCATCGACGATCAGCATATCGGCGAGCTTCCCGGCGGCGATCGTGCCAAGGCGTTCCTGAACGCGCATCGTTTCCGCTGGCCAGCGCGTCGCCGCCTGAATGATCTGCATCGGCGTGAGACGCATGTCCTCGGCGAACACCTGCATCTCGTGATGGACGCCGAGCCCGGGGAGCGAGAAGTTGCCGCCGTCGGTGCCCACGAGCACTCGCCCTCCGGCGGCGATCAGCATGCGATGGAAGCGGAGCGCGTTCTGGTAGCCGCGCCGGCGCACGGCGACGACATCAGGCCGCACATCCGGCGGGTCGAGGTAGTTCGAGAGAATGGTCTGTGCCCGCGCGCCAGGGTAGTACGCCATCAGGAAGGGATTGGCGAACAGGCGGCGGGCCTGCAGCTCGAAACGGTCCCATCCCGTCGGCAGCCCAGGGGCCTTCTGGATGAAGCTGGGAATGAGGGCCGTCTTCTGCTGCACCAGAAGCTTGATCAGATCGGCCGCCTTGCCCTCGTCCATCTGTGCCCACTGTTCGAGCTCGTTGGGGCCGCCGAAGCCGCCGGCGGGCGCGGCGGCAGCGGGCATGTTCGTCACTGCCGCGGCGACGCCCTGCGAGCGAGGAATGAAGTCAGCGCCGAGGAGCGCGGCGTCGCGAGCACCGATGTTGCCGCCGGCGCGAATGCCGATCGGTTTGCCAGCCGCGTGCGCCACTTCAACGGCAGCTTTGAAGATGTCTTGCGACACCGCGGCGTTCTGGAACGACACACCGTATCCGCCGAGATCGATGACGCGCTTCGTCCAGGCCCGTGCCTCTTCGACGGTCGCGATCGGATGAGGCGAGTCGAACGGGGACTCGAGCCCCGTCAGATTCCCGGCGGGTCCCTGGAAGTGCACCGGCCAGTCGAACGCACGTGGGCCGCGCAACTTGCCGCGCTTGAGTCCCTCGTCGTAGAGCACGAAGACCTCACCCATGTCGCCGATGCCGATGAACGACGTGACGCCGTTGTTGAGAAACACTTCGCCCTGGTACCAGAGGAAATTTGCGAGACCGTCCCACAAGCCGGGCACGGTGAACTTCCCGTCGGCATTCACGACCTGCGCGCCCGCAGGCGCAGGCCGACCTTTCCGGCCGACGTCGCGAATGCGACCGCCTTCGATCACCAGCTGCGCATCGCGGATCGGCGCGCCGCCACTGCCATCGATGAGCGTGCCTCCGTCTATGACGAGGACTCCTGATGCTGGAACCTGCGCGTGAACGAACCTCGGCTCCTCCGGCGCAGCGGCCAACCACATCCCGAGCAGAACGAAGATGGGCATCAGTCGCCGCAGGTGTGCGCGCGGGACGGGCACGTGTCAGTTCCCGGCCGGCGGCCGTGCCGGAAGCGCTCCGCCGCCGCCGACGAATCCGCCGGCGGCCACCACATCCTTCTGTGTGAGGGTGATGTCATCGACGACCACACCGTACGACGGGAAGTGCATCTCTTCCCACGTCTGGTCGCCGTAATAGACCGTCGCTTTCGGGTTCGGGTTGAACTTGTTTCCCGGCGAGTTGTCGTACCACGCGAGCACACGCATCTTGCTGCCTCGCGGCACCTTGATCGAGGTGTCGTACCAGAGCTGCCAGTTGAAGTCATAGCGAGGCACGTCGAGGATCGTTTCGTTCTTGCCATCCGACCGATCGAGATAGAAGCGCGCAGCCTTGCCGCGCACGTGCATATGCGGCATGAGCCCAACGATCTCGACGTCCCTGGTGAAGATGACGACCGCCGGCGGCGCCTGCCAGTTCGGCTCCATCGGCGGAATCGCGAACTGCTTCCGATCGGAGGGCGAGCTGGTGCTGAGCGCGAGGTAGCGGCGTTTCGGCGGTGTCTTCGCAACCGTGAAGCCGATCTGCACGTGATCCTTCAGCGGCTTCCCGTTTGGGGTGTAGTGCACGTTGACGGCGATGTCGGTGCCAGCGGGGATCAGCTTCGCGGCGTTGAACGGTCGAAAGTCGGCGGGCATGCGGCCCGGTTCGTAACATTCTTCGAGACCGTTACTGCGGGAAAGGATGCCGAATGGCGTGTTCAGGAAGTCTGGCGTGAGCTGCGGACCGCCGGTCCGCGCTCCGGCCGGGGCGGGCGCTCCGCCACCGGCGCCGGTGCCGCGACCGCGCGCGATCTCCACTCCGTTGTCGTCGCGCGGCACCTCCCGTGCAATCGCGGTGGAGTACTTCGTGTCGGGATGGTGCGGAATGTAAGCCAGGCACACGTGATGGGTGACGGCGAGTTCCGACGGCTTCACTTCGACCGACGTGACCCAGGTGTCTTCCTTGAAGTTGCCCGGTACGACGAACCACGTCCACTCGACGATGCCGCTGGCAGGCACATCGTAGGTCGGTCCATCGACAATGAGGTCGGGCTTGATCTGCCATCCACCATCCGGCCACGCGATTGGCGGCGGCGCATCGCTCGGGTTGCCCGCCGGCGCGCCGGCATCCGCCCACTTGACCAGCGTGTCGATCTCTGCCGGCTTCAAGGAGCGATCGTTGAGGATGTGGGCGGTGCCACCCTCAGCAAACCACGGCGGCATCTTCTTCGACAGCACCGCAGCCTTGATCGCACGCGCCCACGGACGCGTGGACTCATACGTCTGGAACGCCATCGGCGCGATCTGGCCAGGACGGTGGCACGTCTCGCAGTTCTTCTGCAGGAGAGGCGCTACGTCCTTGTAGAACGTGACCGGAGCGGTCGCGCCGGTCTGCGCCACCGCTATGTCGGTGACCCCGACAACCAACGCCACGGCTGAGAGCCACAACATCGCTGTCACCGCGGTGATTCTTCGGAGCATATCGATTCCCTCAGGCAGAAATCAGAACACCAGCTTCGCGCCGAACTGCACCTGTCGCGGCGCTCCCGCCGACGTGATCTGGCCGGCATTCGCGTTGTACGCAGCGCCGCCGTCAGCCGTGGCGACAAAGATCGCCGCGTTGGGCAGACCGTAGTTCACGCGGTTGAACAGATTGAAGACCTCGGCACGGAACTGCAAATACGCGCCGCCGGTCAGACCAACGTTCTTGCTGATACCGAGATCGACGGTGACCAGGCCGGGGCCGCGCAGCGAATTGCGATCGACGCCGGTTCCGAGCGTGCCCGGTGCCGGCAGCGTAAACAGCGTCGGATCGAAGTAGCCGGTGATGCAGCCGCACACAGTATCGAGACGTCCTCCGGTCACCGCATCGTCGAGCGAGCGTCCGGCCGCCAGGTTCGGACGCTGTGTGCCGCCGGTCTGCAGACCGGCCTGATCGAACCCGACCAGCGGGGTGAACGGCGCACCGCTGACAGCGCTCACGATGGCCGACACTAGCCAGCCGCTCACGAACGCATTCGCCTGGAATGGCAACTGGTAGATGGCGCTCGCGCGCAGGTTGTGCGTGCGGTCGATGAGGCACGGACCGAAGTCGTACTCCTCGTCGTAGGGGTTCGTCGCTGCGGTGCCCCCTTCGAACAATGAATTGCCCGAGGTCGTGTCGCGGCAGCGCGACAACGTGTAGGACAGTTGTGACTGCACGTTTGACGCAAAGCGCCGGTTCAGCGCCGCCTGCAACGACTGGTAGTCGGACTCCGCGTAGGTATTGGCGCTGACGAGCGCGGCAAACTGCGGGTTCACCCGAGGATTGGAAATCGTCTGCGCCCCATTGCGCGAACCATACACGACGGTGCCATCAGCAAGCGTGCGCGGTGTCACGGGATTCGTGTCGCGCTGGCGCTGCAGGTGATCGCCGCGGCTGCCGACGTACGCCAGCGTGATGCTGGTGCCGCTGAACACCTCACGCTGCACGTTCACGTTCCACTGATGCAGGCGGGGCGAGTCGCCCATGTCGTAGTCGAGCGCTTGCATTTGGGAGATCTGCGATGCCGCGGGATTCGGCGTTGGAAACACCGGCACCGGCGGAAACGGCAGGCGCACCTGCGCGCCGAGCGCGAACGGCGGGTTCAGCGCGTAGGCAGGCCCGAGGCGATTGGCCGTGATTGGACTGTGGAAGATGCCATAGCCGCCGCGAATCGACATCTTCTGATTCGCGGAGGGATCGAACGCCACACCGACACGCGGTTCCCAGTTGTTCAAGGTCGGGTTGCCGGAGAACGCCTGGGTAATGGTGGTGAAGCCGGTGGATTGCGCCAGGTTGACCAGCGCTGCGGCCTTGTCGAGCGTCGGAATCGATCGCGGGTCGTACCTGAGTCCGAGGTTCAGCGTGACGCGACCGCCGATGCGCCATTCATCGTGGATGTAGCTGGTGATCCGCCACTCCTCGATGTTCCGCGCCGCGTCGTTCGCCCCCGGCAGTGCTCCGAGAAACAGCGATGGCTGGTTCTGCAGGAACGCTGTCAGACTCGGAAATGTCCATGCGCCATCGCCGAACAACGGCAGATCGACGAACGTCGTCTGCCGTTCGTACTCGACGCCGAATTTGACCGAATGTCCGCCAGCTCCCCAGACGACGTCGTCACCAACGATGGTTCGGGTCTGACGCTGCCGGAAGGGCAGGACTTGATTGCCGCCGATTCCAGCCACGCCGGAGCCGGGGTTCACAGTCCCGCTCATTCGGCCGGGAAAGTACACCAGCAGCCCGTTGTCGAGGTCCGTGCGTGTGGACTTCTCCTGTGTTCTCGTCGCCCCGACTCGGAGCGTGTTGGCGATTGAGCTCTTGAGGACCTGACGCAGCTCCGCGGTGACGTAGTGATTGCTCGTCTGGTTGTCGCTGTGCCACAACGGGATCGCCGAGCCCGAGTTCGGCTCGAAGACCGATGCCAGGTCCCCCGTGTAACGCACAAACACGTTGGTCGTCCCGCTGACCGTGTAGTCGACGCGGCCGACGAAGTAATTTTCGTCGGCGGGGATCTCGTTATTCAGGTCAACGCGGCCGATACCCTGTGCCGCCTGCGCCGGCGTCTGCCGTGTCGGGAGCGGGTACAACTGCAGTACCGGCGCAATCGCCGGATCGACGCCGACGTTGACACCGTTGATGAGGCCATTGCGGGCGTTGGCGTCCGGCACATTGATGGCCTGCGTCTGTCCGAGTGTCTGACGCAAGCCCTCGAAGGTGACGAAGTAGAACGCCTTGTTCCTGACCAGCGGACCGCCAAAGCTGCCGCCGAACTGATTCTTTTCCAGTGTCGGATCCGGGCGAGCGAGGAGGGTGTCGAAGTAGTTCGAGGCGTCGAACTTGTCGTTGCGGTAATACTCGAAGAGTGAACCGTGCCATTGATTCGTGCCCGACTTCGTGATCGCATTGATCGCGACGCCGTTGCCGCCGAACTGCGCGCTGTAGGTGTTGGTCAGCACCTGGTATTCAGCAATCGCCTCCACGCCAAGCGTGGTACCCAACTGTCCGGACCCGCTGCCGCGGTTCCAGTAGTTCTGCACGTTGGTGTTGTCCATGAGGAACACCTGCCCCTCAGGACGCGCGCCGGACACGGTGTATTGCGGCTGTCGTCCGAAGAACTGCTGGAACTGTCCGCCCGCGGTGGCCGCAGGCACTTCGTTGGCGCCCGGCGCAAGGACAATCAGCTTCGAGTAACTGCGATCGATCAGCGGGAGCTCGGCCATTTGCTTCTGCTCGATCACGGTTCCGAGTGCTACCGAGACGGTGTCGACGACCGGAGCGGCCGCAGTGACGGTGATCGTTTCCTGCACTGCCGACGGTCCGAGCGTGAAGTCCACGACAGCCTGGCTGCCCACCACGAGGCGGATGCCCTGACGAAGGACCGTCTGAAACCCAGACAGCGACGCTTCGACGTTGTAGTTTGCAGGCAGCAGGTTGTTCACGGTGTAGCGACCTTGTGAATCGGCCACCGTGCTCTGAACGACGCCGGTTTCGGTGTTGGTGACATTCACGGTCGCGCCAGGCAGGACGGCGCCGGTGCGGTCCGTGACCGTTCCGAGTACCGTCGCGCGCACGGCTTGCGCTGCCGCACCGCCGCCCATGGTCAACGAGAGCGCTGTGATACACACAACGACAAGACTTCGCGTCACGATCTGTGTTCTCCTCGGAATCGATGCATCGAGCGTCGCTGCTTGCGTGCCCGGGCCACTCTGCGCTGACGCACAGGCGGACGCAAAATCGTTTGTCGAGATACCCGCCATCGCGGAGATCGATGACGCCCGCGATGGGATTGGCCGGTAGAATCCGGCCCATGCGGCATCACGTCGTCGTCGGAGTGGCACTCACATACGCGACACTCGTCGCCGGCCAGGCACCGCCGCCGCAGAATGCGGCCGCCACCGACACACCGGCGATCCGGCAGCGGCTCGACTCACTTCGCAAGACAGCGGGTTCAGAGTGGCCTGAGGCGTTCGACTTCTTCTGTGCCATGAACCCGAATCGCGCCAATCGTGCCGACGACCCCGAGATCGAACCGACACGCGTGTTCGACAACCTGGCGGTGATTGGTCGCACGAGCACGACCGTGTGGGTGGTCACGACATGACGTTCACGTTCGTGATGATTCCGGGGCACACACCGGGTTCGGTGGGAATCGTGTTCCCCGTCAAAGACGGCACGGCGACACGCATGGCTGGCCTGTTCGGTGGGAGCATCCTGATACCGACGCGGATTCCAGATGAGGGACTGCGTCAGCACATGAAGTCGATCGAGCACTGGGGCGACGTGACTCGCAGGATGAACGTCGAAGTCGAGATTCAGAATCATCCGATGTACGACGGATTCGTCGACAAGCTGCAACGTCTAAAGCAGCGGAAGCCAGGCGACGCGAATCCATTCGTCGTCGGCCGTGAAGGCTATCGGCGATTTCTCGATGTGATGTCGGGCTGCACCGACGTGCCGCTCGCGCGTCGCAGCGCCGCCTGATCACGCCATGCGGCACGTGCATTTCGTCGGCAGCGTCGCGCTCGACACGCCTGAGGAAGTGTTTGCCGCGATCGGCCAGCATTGCGGTCCGTATCTGCGACGGGTTCCGGACGGCGAACCAGGAGGCAGACGGCTGTGGATTAGCTGGCAGATTCCGGTCTTGCGAGCGAACCCCTCGCTCGCACCCGTCGGTGAAGGATTGGTGCCGTTGAAACTGGCCGACGGAGTTGTGCCCGAACAGCTGCACTTCGGCGAGCTCGGGTACTACCGTGAAGCGCGTCCTTCGTACGAAGACTTCCTCCAGGCGCGCGAGGCGGGTCACATTCCACCGACCGTACGGTTCCAGGTATCGCTGCCGACACCGTTCGCTGTCGTCATGCCGTTCTGCCGCCAGCCGGACGCGCAGCAGATCTTTCCCGCGTACGAGCAGGCAATGCTGCGGGAGGTCGAACGCATCTGCGGGGCCGTACCGCACCGTGACCTGGCGATTCAATGGGATGTCTGTATCGAGATGATTCAGTGGGACGGCCGTGTTCCGACGAGGCCGCCGTTCCCAGGCATGGAGCACGTGTTCGCCGCCAACTTTCAGCGTCTCGGTGCGACCGTGCCTGCAGACGTCGAACTCGGATTCCACTTGTGTTACGGCGATCTCGATGCCAAACACTTCATCGAGCCGGCTGATGCGACGAAGATGGTGGAGCTGGCCAACCTCATCGCTCGCAGCGTATCGCGTCCTCTCACCTGGCTGCACATGCCGGTGCCGATCGACCGGACCGACGATGCGTTTTACGCGCCGTTCGAGAACTTGCGTCTCGGCGCTGGCACCGAGCTGTACCTCGGGCTCGTGCACGCGCAGGACGGCGTGGAAGGCGCGCGCCGGCGCATCGAGACGGCGAAGAAATATGCACCGTCGTTCGGCATTGCCTCGGAATGCGGCATCTCGCGAGGGCGCGACTCCAACCTGGCGCTGCAATTCATCAAGACATACGCTGGAGCCGCCGCAGCGGCCGTGTAGCGCGTCGCTACCGCGGAGACGTCACCACCGGTTCGAGTGGTGGCAGATGGTTGCCGCGGTGGCACATATAGCAGGTCACGTAACGCTTTCCCTCCGGCACGATCGAGGACGCAGCGAAGACGATGTCGATGCTGTCCTGAGGGAACAGTGCGGCGTTGATCTCCTTGAGCATCCCGAGCATGTTTCGGGCCACGAGCTTCTTCGGACTCCCGTCGAGATGCCGCTCGTCGGCATGACCGCGCTCGTGCTTGTCGCCGAATACGTGACAGAAGTTGCACTCCACGCCAAGGGCGGCGCGAAACGCTGGCATCACCATGAACGTGTCGGCGTTCGACGGCAGATGCACCATATTCATGTGCTGCTGCGCTCCGCGTCCTGGAGGCAGCGGCGCTCCGGCAGCTGCACCGCGGCCAGGTGCGGCGTTACCTGCTGGTGGGCCAGCGCCGCGCGTGCCCGGCGCGCCTGGAGGTGATCCCGGCTCCGGTGCGCGAGCCGGTCCCTTCGGGTCCGGCGCCGCCGACACTGGCACCGCCGCGCCCTGGTGGCAGGTGAAGCACGTGACGTACTGCTTGCCCTCTGGAAAGGGCACGTAGCGGGAGTTCCGGAAGTCGTTGCCGCTGTCAGGAAAACGATCGGCAACGAGCTGCGTCATTCGCAGCATGTTGCGAGCGACGTCCTTCTTCGGATTGGCGTCGCTGGCGAAATCGTTTGCCACGTGACAGTAGGTGCATTGCACGCCGAGCGCCGCATTGAAGCGTGACATTACTCGTTGAAGATCGACGTCGGGCGTGAGGACGCGAAGGTTGCGCGGCGAGGCGGTTCCCCCCTGCGCCGCGACTGGCGCCGACGCAAGCAGCGACATGCACGACAACGCCAGCCAGACTACTGTGCTGCGGCCCATGGTTTCTGCAGCGCGTCCTTGTAGGCGACGAGCAGCCACGCGATGTTGGAACGGCCGTCGCCCCACACCGGATTCGGCGGTGGTGGCGGATTCTTCACCTGAATCTTGTAACGGCCCGGGTTCCGCAGGAATCGCTCGTCGATGATGATTTCGATCTCGCTGATGCTCTTCAGCTCGAACGGCATCGGCCGTTCGTCGAAGAAGACCTGGGTGCGCTCGAAGAAGTTGTAACCGGTCACCTTCAACCGAAGCGTCGGGCCGCCTTCACGCACCGCCACCTTGGATACGAACTCGTCGAAGAACTCCCGGCGCTGGGTGTCGATCGTCTCGATGCCCGGCTGCGCGAGACGCGCCGCGGCGACGCGTCCAACCTGCCCTTCGCGATAAACCGCGCGCTTCCTGATCAGCGTGAACGCGAGATCCTCGACGGGAGGAATGCCGACGAAGCCGTCGCCGCGGAACGGGTTCATCTCGTTGAACCAGGCGTGATAACGGCCATCCAGCACCTTGCCGTCGAACACGACCGAGGAGATGTTCTTCACGTTCGAGATGTTTTGAAGGGGATCAGCATTCAGGAGGACGAGATCTGCGATCTTTCCCACCTCCACCGTCCCGATCTCCTTGCCGACCCGCATGACGTCGGCCGGCCATTTTGTCGCCGCTTGCAGCACCTGCATCGGCGTGAGTCCGCCGTCCTCGACCAGGATTTCCATCTCGTGATGAACGGCCGGACCGGGCGTGGCCTGGTTCCCCCCATCGGTCCCGACGAGCACTTTGCCGCCGGCCTCGATGTACATCTTGTGGAATCGCAGGGCATTCCGGAACCCACGCTCCCGGCGCTCGCGCACCTGCGGACGGATGTGCGGCGGGTTCGCGTAGTTTCCGAGCAGGTTCAGCCGGCGCTCCTCCGGGTAGTAGAACTGCACCGCTTCGTTCGCAAACAGCTTCCGGTCCTCAACCTCGAATCGGCTCCATCCCTGCTGGAGCCCCATGCCCTTCTCGATGAACGCCGGAATCAGATGAACGTTGCGCGCGGCGAGGTACTTGATTTCCGCCGCCGCCTTCGCATCGTCCATGTAGGCCCAGATATCGAGATCGTCTGGCGGCGGCGGAACGAATGGCGCGATCTCGCCTGGCTTCACCACTTGCCGCTGCAGATTGGGATCCGGCAGCGGCGGCATCGAGTCGCTGGCGACTTCCTCAGATACGCCGATGGAGAGTGGAATGGCGTCGGCGCCGAGATCGGCGGCCTTCCGCGGGAAGATCTCGGGTCCCGTCGCGCGAATGAATGCCGGCTTGCCGGCGCGATGTCCTTCCTCGAACGCCGTGCGCACGACGTCGTCCTTCGCCCGGCCGGTCTGAAACATCACGGCGTCCGCTCCCAGCGCGAGAATGCGACGCGTCCATTCACGTGCCTCGTCAGCGGCGTTCACAACTTTCAGGTTGAAGTACGGCGACTCGAGACCGTTCAGGTTCGCAAACTCCTGGAAGTGCACCGGCGCGTCCCACGGGCGCGGTTGCAGGATGCGACCCTTCAGCACGCCCTCGCGCATGAACACGCCGACCTCGCCGTTGTTGCCGATGCCGACGAACGAGGTCACGCCGTGATTCAGCATTGCCTCGCCGTGATGCGAGTAGAAATTGAGCTGCGCGTCCCACAGGCCAGGGATGATGAACTTCCCGTCAGCGACGACGACACGCGCGCCGGGCGGCGCCGCGCCGCCGCGTCGGCCAATCGCCGCGATGCGGTTGCCTCGCACGACGATCTGGACATCCCGGATCGGAGCGCCGCCGTTGCCGTCAATGAGTGTGCCGCCGTCGATGACCAGAACGTTTGCCGGCGCCTGCCCATCGACGATTCCCGTGCTCAGGGCGAGAAGGATTGACGCGAACAGAAGTCCCGCCCGATGGATCGTCATCACGGCACGAATCGTATGCGTCCGCAGAGGGTACGGCAAAATCGTTCCCGTAAATGGCGCGTATCGACAGGCTGGATGGCGCCAGCGTCCCTTGCTGCCGATTGATCCGAGCGATTGGCCCTATCGCGGATAACGATTTGGAGTTGACGGGCGGCCGCAGGCATAGTCTTGGCGCGACTCATTGTCCAGCCCGGAGTGAATCATGAGACTGGGCCTTATCACCAAGGCCGCTCTGCTGCTTGCAGTCCTGCCCGCGTTTGGGTTCAACGTCCTCGTTCATGCGCAACGGGGGGGACGCGGGGGGCCGGGGGCGGCGCCGACGCCGCGCGCCTCAGCACCCTTCGATCTCGCCGGTCAATGGGTGTCGCTCATTACCGAGGACTGGCGTCATCGTCAGTTCACGCCGCCGAAGGGCGACTACGCGGCCCTGCCGCTGTCGCCTGGCGGACGAAAGCTGGCCGACAGTTGGGACCCGGCACGAGACGAAGCCGCCGGCGAGCAGTGCAGGGCGTATGGGGCCGCGGGGCTCCTGCGGCTGCCGACCCGGATTCGGATCGCGTGGCAGGACGACACGACGCTGAAGCTGGAAGCCGACGCCGGAACGCAGACGCGGATGTTCTACTTCGGCGCTCCCCAGGGAAGCGGCGGCGACTGGCAGGGGCTCTCGTCAGCGACGTGGCATGCGCCGCGGGCCCCCTTCCCGGGTCGCGGTGGTGGAGCCGCATCCGGCGGATCGCTCAAGGTCGTGACCACCCGAATGAAGCCTGGCTACCTGCGGAAGAACGGCGTTCCGTACGGAGCGAACGCCGTCTTGACCGAGTACTTCGACCGTTTTGATGTTCCCGGCGGCGATTCGCTGCTCGTAATCACGAGCGAGCTCGTCGACACTGAAAATCTGCTGACGCCGTATTGGACGAGCCAGCAGTTCAAGCGTGAGGACGGAAAGACGGGCTGGAATCCGACGCCGTGTGCGGCGCGTTAGGACCGACATGAAAAGCGTTCAAGCTTCGATCTGCGCAGGGCTCACACTGCTCTGCGTCACAGTGAGTGGTCAGGCGCCGCAGATCCCCACCGCGATCCCGGGACAGGCTCCGCCGGTTGATCTCAGCGGCTACTGGTCGCCAGTCCTGCACGAGGACCTGATGGAGCGCGGCGCCGGGTCGGAGCTGGCCGACTACGGCGGCTTTCCACTCAACGAGGCCGGCCGACTGTGGGCGCTGTCCTACGACCCGTCGCGCGTGACGCTGCGACACCATCAATGCGAGGCCTATCTCGCACCGTATCAGATGCGAGCCCTCGGCAACTTCCGCATCTGGGAAGAGCGCGAGGAACACACCCAACGCCTGGTGGCGATCCATGTATGGGCGCAGACAACCGAAGGACATCGGGTCATCTGGATGGACGGGCGTCCTCACCCGCCCGCATGGGCTCCCCACACCTTCCGGGGGTTCTCGACCGGCCAGTTCGTGGGGAGTGCCCTCGTGGTTCGCACGACACATATGAAGAACGGCGCCCTTCGCCGAGGCAACGGCGTCCCACAAAGCGATCAGGCAACGCTGATCGAGTACTTCGTCCGGCACGACGACCATCTGACAGACGTCACGGTGGTCACCGATCCGGTGTTCCTGAGCGAACCGATCGTTCGCAGCAACGATTTCTACCGGCAGCCGGTCGATCCCGGCGCCTGGCTCTATGCGTGCGACGATGGCGAGCAGATCCTCGATCGCGCCAAGGACGATGTGCCGCACTACCCATTTGGCAAGCAGCCCTTCGCCCGCGAGTTTGCCGCGCGCTACAAGCTGCCCCTTGCCTCGAGTCTGCTGGGTGGAGTGACGATGTATCCCGAACTCGCGGCCAGGCTGCGCACGGTCAACGATGCAGAGGCCAACGCTTTATTCGCACCCGCTCGTGGCCGCGCGGCCGAAACGAGCACAGGCGTGGATCCCGAGCCGCACGACGGCAACATCCACATCTGGCCGGTCCGCGAGAACGTCTACATGCTGGTCGGCGACGGCGGCAACATCGTCGTGCAGACAGGCGATCAAGGCGCGTTCGTGGTGGACACGGGAGCGGGCACACTCTCAGGCAAAGTGATCGCCGCGATTCGCTCGCTGACGAATCAGCCGATCCAGTTCATTGCCAACACGAACTTCCGACCCGAACACACCGGCGGCAATGCCGCGCTCGGCGCTGCCGGTCAGGATCCCAGCCTGCCGGGGTCCTTCTTCTTCGTCCAGTCACCGCGCGCTGTGACGGGCTTCTTCGACGACCCGCTCAAGCACGCGACGATGATGGCGCATGCGAACGTGCAAGTGCGGATGCAGGCGGCCGGCGCACCCGCCGACGCCGTCCCAGCGGATACCTATCTCGAGGATCGGCGCCGCAAGTTCCACAACGGCGACGCGATTGAGCTCTTTTTCCAGCCGAACGCCGTGACCGATGGCGACAGCCTCGTGTACTTCCGCCGCGCTGACGTCATCGTGGCGGGCGACATCTTCACGACGACGCAGTACCCCGTGATCGACGTGAAGACCGGCGGATCCGTGCAGGGGCTGATCGCGGCGTTGAACAACATTCTCGACCGGACGGTGTACCGACATCAGGGTGAAGGCGGCACCTACATCGTGCCTGGGCACGGCTACCTTGCGGACGAACACGAGGTCGTCGAGTATCGCGACATGGTGGTCATCGTCCGCGATCGCGTCAAGGCGTTGATCGGCGCTGGAGCGTCGCTTCAGCAAGTGAAGGCCGCTCGTGTCACGGCCGATTACGACACGCAGTTCGGCGCGAATACCGGGGCATGGACGACGGACATGTTCGTCGAGGCGGTCTATACGAGCCTGAGGACCGCGACTGCGAAGCGGTAAACGCCGCGCGGGTCACATCGTCGCGACCGGGGCCGCGCGGCGCGGTCCGCGCCGTCGCTTGTTGCTCGGCGAGCGTGTCTGCCGGTTCTTGCCGCTGCCGCGGATCGATGGCGGCTCGTGCGGCAGATCGCTGACGCCTTCTTTCAGCAACCGTCGGAACCACTGACTCGCGGGATCGTAGTCGTGAACTTTGTGCCACTGAAGCATCTCGACCATCGGCGGTATGGCGATGGGCATCGGAATGAGCTTCAGCGGTAAAGTCTGCGCGCACTTCACGGCCAGCCGTGTCGTAATCGTTGCCACGCGGCCGGTACCGACGACCAGCTGCGGCGCCAGGCTGAATGTGGGCACCGAGATCTCCACCCGACGCTTGAAGTTGGAGCGCCGCAGGAATTGCTCGTCGTAGTTGCCCGGCTGCTCGGCGCCAGCCACGTTGACGACGACGTGTCCGAGGTTGAGGTATTCCTCGAGCGTCAGCGACGTGCCGATCGACTCGTTGCCGGTCCACGCTACGCAGGTGTAGGTGTCTTCGAACAACACGTCCGTTGGGTGGTTCGGCGATACGTACCCTTCCGGTGAGATGAGGAAGTCGAGCTCTCCGCTCTCGAGATCCTCTGTGGCGCGCCGGCCGACGCCGCGCAGCTCGAACGTCATGTGCGGCGCCTCGTGGCGTGCGCGCCGCAGCACGTCAGCGATCAGGATGTCGGCGACGTAGTCGCTCACCGCGAGCGACATGTGGCGAGTGGCTGTCAGCGGATCGAACTGTGGCTTCGACCCGAGTGTGCCTCGAATTCGCAGGAGGATGTCGCGAACCGGTTCGACGAGCCCGTCGGCCACTGGGGTCAGGGCCATTTGGCGCCCAACCGGTACGAGCAGCTCGTCGTGGAAGTAATGCCGCAACCGGGCCAGCGCTCCGCTCATCGCGGACTGACTGAGATTGAGTCTATTGCCGGCGCGCGTGACATTGCGCTCGGTCAACAGCGCGTCGAGGGCGACGAGGAGATTCAGATCGAAGAGATGCAGGTCCATAGATGCACCGGGCGGCTGAGACTAAGAGCCCGTCGCGCCGGTTGTCAACCTGCATTCAGCATCTGCCTCCAGACGTCACCGCCCGTTCAGCCCTCGCGCGGTCAGCGCCTCGCGCAGAATCTGGGCTGACCCGGGCGAGGTCTTGTGGGCATTCGCGATGTACAGGCCGCCCGCCATCATCAGCGGCGTCCACCCAAGCCGGTTCTTCGCGTTCACCTCGGCGCCCTGCTCGATCAAATACTTCACGATTGACGGCTGGTTGCAGATCACCGCGCCGTGCAGCGCGGTCATCTCGGCGAAGCGCGGGTCGCCCATGCCCAGATCGATCAGGTCCTGAAAGTTGTCCGGATAGCGCAGGAGCGTGGCCTCCGGCGTGCCGATCATCTTGTAATCGCCGAAGGTGGTGCGGGCGTTGATCTTGTTGCCCAGCGCGAGCGCGAGCTTCACGGCTTCCAGCCGCTGGGATTCTGGAACGCCCGAAAAGGGTCCGGCGGTCTCGCCTTCGTAGTAGTCAAGGCAGGCGGCGGCCATCAACGGCGTGACGCCGAAGCGGTTTGACTTCACGGGATCGACGCCTCCAGCAACCAGCACGCGCATCATCGGTTCGTCGCCATTGCGCGCTGCCAGGTAGAACGGGGTGGCGCCTTCGTAGGTCAGATAATGCCGGCCGATGTTCAGGTTGACCGGGCTTCGCGCCACCCCGGCGCTGTTGAAGCGGCGGTCGCCCCACGTGATCGTGGCATTTGGATCGGCGCCCTTCTCGAGCAACTTCTTCGCGATGTCGAGATGCGACAGCTTGCCGCGGGGACGCGGGACCGGCCGCGGATCCTCGCCGTTCATGGCGAAGTCCGGCGGCGCGCCCGGCTGGTGCAACCAGACGACCACGTGCAGCGGATGACCACGCGGATCGGGCACGTTCGGGTCGGCGCCAGAGTCCAGCAGCATCGCGGCCAGATCGAAGTCGGCGTTCAGGATCGCGATGCTCAGCGCCGACGTGCCGTCGGGTATTTTGTCGTTGACGTTGGCGCCCTGCTCCAACAGGAACTTGACCGTCGCCTGCCGGTTGTTCCTCACGGCGAAGAGCAGCGGCGTGTAGCCTCCCTTGGAGCGCTCGTTCAGCTTCGCACCGAACTCGAGCAGCAGCCTGGCGGCGTCCGTGTTGCCTTCGCCGGCCGCGAACATCAGCGCCGTCTGTCCGCGGAAGGATTCTTGTAACCCGGCCTGCGCGCCGCGCTTCAGCAGCGCGCGCACCACGGCGATGTTGCCGTTGCGCGCCGCGGTCATGAGCGCTGTCTGTCCCTCTTCCGACGCCGTATCAGGATTGGCGCCAGCAGCCAGCAGCCGCTCGACGAGCGCGGCGTTGCCATTCTGC
>Ga0111539_10003063_pt1 | contig 22145 bp, 16 predicted proteins | sample RhiMethybrSRZTD1_FD_79667 | JGI IMG/M metagenome (GOLD analysis project Ga0111539, IMG submission 79667) | Populus rhizosphere microbial communities from Tennessee, USA - Rhizosphere MetaG P. TD hybrid SRZTD1 (version 2) (version 2) | ecosystem: Host-associated > Plants > Roots > Rhizosphere >...
CGGCACGTACCTCGTGCGGGTGATCGCCAGCGACGCGCTGTCGAACCCGAGCGGCATGGCGCTCACCGCCGAGAAGATCTCCCCGCCGTTCGACGTGGACAACACGCCGCCGCGCATCGACCGCCTCAAGGCGCAGCTCGATCACGGGACGATCAAGGTGTCGTTCGAGGCGAACGACGGCTTCAGCGTGGTGCGGGAGGCCTCCTACTCGATGGACGCCGGGGAGTGGATGCCGGCGCGGCCGGAGGACGGCCTGAGCGACTCGGCCGCCGAGGCCTTCGCGATCGAGATCCCGACGCCGCCGTCGGGCGAGTGCAGCATCGTGGTGCGCGCGGTGGACGGCGCCGGGAACGTCGGCTCCGGCCGGACGGTCATCGACGTCCCGCCGCCCCCGCAGTCCTCGTCGCGCTGAGGCGGCGCGGTCCGCCCGCTATTCCCGCTGCAGCCAGTGGAAGATCCGCTTCGCCCATGAGGTGAAGGGGCGATCGTGCTGGCACGCCTCGGCCGGCGCGCTTCCCTGGATGAACAGCTCGTCCACCGAGTCGGGGCAGCGCCAGCCGGCGAGGAGGCCGGTCGTGGGGTCGACCTCTTCCCGCACCAGCCCCTCCGGCTCCTCGAAGCGGGCCTGCGGATCGAGCCCCGCCCCGGCGGCGAAATCGGCCCAGATCGGCAGCGCCAGGGCCGACCCTCCCAGCCGCAGCGGCCGGTTGTTGTCGAATCCCACCCAGGCGAGCGCCAGCACCTCCGGGTTGAAGCCGAGGAACCAGGCGTCCCGTCCCTCGTCCGTCGTGCCGGTCTTGCCGGCGAGATCCGCCTCGATCCCCCAGGCGCCGATCCCGGCGGCGGTCCCCTCGCGCACCACGTCGCGCATCAGGTCGAGAGTCAGGTAGGCGGCCTGGGGCGTCGCCGCGACGCGGTGCTCCGGATCCGGCAGGTCGCGACGCTTGCCGCGGCCGTCCACGATCGCCTCGATGGCGCGCGGCGCCCGCCGCTCCCCATCGTTGGCGAAGGTGGTGAATGCCGCGGCGATCTCGAGCGGCGTGACCTCGAACGTCCCGAGCGCGATCGACGGGACCGGCTCGAGCGGGCTGGTGATGCCGCAGCGTCGCGCCGCCTGGATCACCTCGCGCAGGCCGATCTGCTCCGCCGCCCGGATGGTCGGGATGTTGAGGCTGTGCGTGAGGGCCTGGCGCGCCGTCACCGGTCCGCGGAACTCCTCGTCGAAGTTGTGCGGCGCCCACAGCGTCCCCGCGACCTCCTCTTCGAAGGGGGAGTCGTCGAGGACGGTGGCCGGCGTGAAGCTCGCCTCCCCCTCCTCCTGCGCGCGCTGGAAGCCGGCGAGGTAAACGAACGGCTTGAAGAGGGAGCCCGGCTGGCGATGCGCCTGCACCACGCGATTGAACTGCGAGTGCCCGTAGTCGCGGCCGCCGACCATCGCGAGCACCGCGCCGTCTTTGGGGCGGAGCGCCAGGAGCGCTCCCTGCAGGCTCCCGCCGGGCAGCGGCCGCAGCTGCTTCCAGGTCTTCTCGTCCTTCGCGAGGCGGCCCTCGAGCGCCCGCTCGGCCCGGGCCTGCAGCAGCGGGTCGAGGGTGGTGAAGACGGTCAGGCCCGAGGCGCTGTCGTCGTCGATGCCGGCGCGGCGCAGCTCCTCGGCGACGTAGTCGGCGAAGTACGGGGCCTGCCGCGGATCGTGCGACGGCTCCGGCCGGAGCCGCAGCGGCGCCGCCGAGGCCGTCTTACGCTCCTCCTCGGTGATGAAGCCGGCCTCCAGCATCAGGCCGAGCACGACGTCGCGCCGCTGGTGCGCCGCGTCCGGATGCCGGTAGGGATGGTAGTGGCCCGGCGACTGGATGAGCCCGGCGAGCAGGGCCGCCTCCGGCAGATCGAGGTAGCGCACCTCCTTGCCGAAGTAGTGCTGCGAGGCGGCGCCGATGCCGACGATCGCCATCGGCCCGCGCTGCGCCAGGTACACCTCGTTGAGGTAGCGCTCGAGGATGGCGTCCTTGGTGCGGGTCATCTCGAGGCTGATGGCCGCGAGCGTCTCCCAGATCTTCCGCGCCACGGTGCGCTTGTCCCCGGCGTGGTAGAGGTTCTTGGCGAGTTGCTGGGTGATCGTGCTCCCGCCCTGCACCACCTCCCCCTGGCGCAGGTTGGCGATCAGGGCGCGCAGGATACCGAGCGGGTCGAACCCGGGGTGGCTCAGGAAGCGCCGGTCCTCGACCGCGATGACCGCGTGCTTCAGGAGATCCGGCACGTCGGCGATCGGCGTGCGCCGCCGCTCCTCGTGCGCGTCCCCCGACAGGAACCCGAGCGGCTCCGGCTCGAGCCGGAAATCCCCGATGTCGCGGCCGGTCTCGGCGTTCTCCACGTTGCCGACGCGCGACGAGCCCAGCCGGACGCGCACGAGGAGCGGCTCGACCGGCCCGTCGGGGCCGTCGAAGCGGTTCCGGTCGATCTCGACCGAGCGGAAGCGCAGCGCATATTCCCCCGGCGTCGTCGGCCGGCCGTCCACCTGGTGGTAGCCGAGCCGCTGCAGGCGGGCGACGAGGTCCTCGCGCGACAGCCGCATCCCCTCGCGGAGGGGGTACGAGGCGGACAGCAGCCGGACCGGGGGCGAGGGAATCTGGCGCGAGAAGCGCCAGTTGGCGTCGATGAAGGCGATGGTGAGGGCGCCGAGCACCAGCGCGAGTCCGGCGAGAGGTACGCCCCAAAAGAGAGTCCGGCGGGAGGACCCGGTGCGCTTCCTGGTGCGCGTGCTGCGTGCGGCTGCGGCCATCAGGGCTCCACCGCGGCTCCCGCGAACCGCTTCCGGAGTCTATCACCCGGCGCGCCGGCCGCCCGGCGGCGGCCGGCCAGGGGCGCGGACATCGTCTCCCGGGCCTAGAAATCGTCGCCGGGAGGTGGGATCGCGGGGCCGTCCTCGTAGGAGGCTTTGAAGATGGTGGAGAGATCCCCTTCGAGGATGTCGCCGGGGATCGAGGCGCGATCGAGGATGACCTTGTTGCGGGTCGTCTGCTTCGCCCGGTAGAGCGCCTCGTCGGCGGCGCGCAGGAGGTCCGCCTCGGTGTGGACCGCGGCATTGGCCGGCACCGACGCGAGCCCGATGCTCACCGTCATGCGTACGAGGAACTCCCTGTAGCGGTAGACGTGGTCCTCCGCCGCCTTGCGCACCCGCTCGGCCACGACCGCGGCGCGGATGCCGTCGGTGTTCGGCAGGATGATGAGGAACTCCTCCCCGCCGTAGCGCCCGACGATGTCGATCTCTCGCGCGTTGTCCACGAGGATCTTCGCGAACTCGGCGAGCACCTGGTCGCCGCAGTCGTGCCCGTACTTGTCGTTCACCTGCTTGAAGTGGTCGAGGTCGAGGAGCATGACGGTGAGCGGCGCGCCGTAGCGCCGCGCCCGCTTGAACTCCTCCGCCAGCCGCCGCTTCAGGTAGCGATCGTTGAGCAGGTTGGTACGGTCGTCGGTGACCGACAGCTTGGTGAGCTTCTCGTTGGCGTCGCGCAGCTGCCGGTTCGCCTTCTCGAGCGAGGTGTACAGGTAGCGCTTCTTGAGCGAGGCGCGCATCACCGCATCCAGCTCGTCGAAGTGGAACGGCTTGACGATGAAGTCGTCCGCCCCGGTCCGCAGCGCCTCGATCTTCGTCTTGACGTCGCGCTTGACGGTCATGACGACGATCGGCACGGTGGACATGGCGCGGTCCCGCTTCACCGTCCGGATCACCTGGAGCCCCTCGGGGGCCGGGATGATCAGGTCGAGGAGGACGAGGTCGGGGCGCTCGGCGGCGATGCGCTGCAGCGCCTCGGCGCCGTCCTTCGCCGTCGTGACGTCGTAGCCTTCCATCGCCAGCCAGCGGTTGAGCAGGTCCACGCTGTCGGTGTCGTCGTCCACCACCAGGACGCGGAAGCGCCGCGTGGGGGGGGCGGGGCGGGCCGGCGGGAGGCCGGGGGCTGTCGGATCTCTGTCGTTCATGACGAGGAGCCGCGCGGGCCGTGGGTCGGGCGGCCATGCATGATATACCACCGCGCGGCGGGGCGGGCAACGGGAAAAGCCATGCGCCGCAACGGTTTCCCGGGATTCTTCGACGGCGTCACGCCGCCGCCGCGGGCGTCAGCGGGCGGTCGCGCCGGCCCCCCACGATTGCAGGAACGCGCGCTCGCGTGTCCAGGCGTCGAACACTTTCTGGTTGTCGATCGCCTGAACGTTCAGCGAGCCGAGCACCGGGACCCACTCCGGCTTCGGGATCCCCAGCTCGTTGACCGGCAGAAGGCTGATGAGGGCGCAGTCGTTCTGCCCGATCGCCCAGACGGCATCGGTGGAGAAGAGGTAGCCGATGAGCCCGCGCGCCTGGTCCGGGTTCGGCGCCCCCTTGAAGAGGGCGATCACCTCCGGGATCGCGACCGCCCCCATCCCGAGCCGGTCCGGGAAGATGATCGACACCGGCTCCCCCTGGCGCTTCGAGCAGATCGCCCGGTCGAGATCGATGAGCCCCCAGTCCCGCTCCCCGGCAACCACGAGCCGCCGCACCTCGTCGTCGCTCTCGACGGCGAGATTGCCGGCTTTTGCGGCCCGCTCGAAGAACTCCCGGGCGCGGGCGGCCCCGAGCCAGGCGAACAGGGCCGCGGCCTGGAACGCCGCCGTCCCCTCCACGGGACGCGTCAGGGCGGCCTTGCCGGCCCAGGCCCCCTCCACGAGGTCCTCGAGCCCCGTGGGAGGACGGGCGCGCACCGCGTCGCTGTCGTGCGCCAGGATCACCCGCGGGTTCACCGCGAAGCCGATCCAGCGGTAGGAGCGATCGTGGTACTGCGGCGGCACCGGCCGCGCCCCCGCCGGACGGAACGGCACCAGGAGGTCCTTCGCCTGGAGCGTGAGCGCCGCCAGCGGGCTCGCGCCCCACAGCACGTCGGCTTTCTTCTCCGCCGCCGCGGCCTCCGCCTGATCGAGGAATCGGGGGCCCGCCTCCTCGCGGTAGGTCGCCTCGACCGCGATGCCGGTCTGTTCGCTGAACATCTTGAGGATCGGACCGGCGACGTAGCGGGGGGCCTCGACGAAGACGACCACCTTCCCCTCGGCAGGGACGCGCACAGCCACCTCGGGGGGGATCGGCGGCCCGCCGGCGCCGCAGGCGGCGAGCAGGAGCGGCGCGAGGCCGACCAGAAGCCGCGGGAGGAGGCGCATCGGGCGGCTACAGTAGCCGCATCCCCCCGTGGCCGCAACCAGAGGTCCGGGGCGACCGGCGAATCCTTGCTAGAATACCCGGGCCATGAGCGCCATCGACCCGGACAAGGCCGCCGCGATGCACGGGATGCGCGTGGTCGATCCCCCCTCGGACGCGCCGGCCCCGGAGGCGGGCGGCGAGGCGAAGCGGCCGATCGAGATCCTCCGCTGTTCCTACCGTCCGCCGGGCGCCGACTTCTACTGCTGGAAGTACGGGGTCTGGTACAACCTCATGGAATGCTGCCTGCGGCACGACGAGAACACTTACGAGGGGTGCGGCGACTGCGGCCAGGGGCGCAACAACCTCAAGGCGAATCTGTCCCGCTACCTCGACGACCGGAAGCGCCGCACCCAGTTCGGACCGAAAAGCCTGGCCTGAGACGACGTGCTCGATCTGATCCTCGCCGACGCCGAGGTGCTCGACGGGACCGGACGGTCCCGCCGCCGCATGGACGTCGCCCTCCAGAATGATCGGATCGCCGCCATCGCCCCCCGGATCGAGGCCGGGGCGCGGAAGCGGCTCGACCTGCGCGGTCTCGCCCTGGCCCCCGGCTTCATCGACCTGCACTCGCACCACGACCTCGTGCTGGCGCTGCCGCCGGCGCGCCAGGAGGCGCTCCTCGAGGGGCGCCTGCGGCAGGGGATCACGACCGAGGTGGTCGGCAACTGCGGCATCGGCGTCGCCCCGGTGGAGCCGGCGCACGCGGACCAGGTCCGCAAGGTCTGCGGTTTCATCACGCCCGACGGCGTCGAGTGGGAGTGGCGGACGATCGCCGAGTGGCTCGATCGGGTCGAGCGCCAGGGGGTGCTGGTGAACGTCGCGACGCTCGCCGCGCATGGGCCGGCGCGGGCGGCCGTCATGGGCGGGCGTTCCGGGCGGCCGGGGCGATCCGAGCAGGAGCGCATCGAGCGGCTGCTGCGCGAGGCGGTCGAGGCGGGTGCCTTCGGCATCTCGTTCGGCCTCATCTACCCGCCGGGGCAGTTCGCCGACACCGATGAGGTCGCGGGCTGCGCCGCCGCGGCCGCCGCGGCGGGCGGGTTCGCCGCGTTCCACCAGCGCGGCAGCAGCCGGCCGACCCTCCTCCCGGCGGTGCGCGAGCTGATCGAGGTCGGCCGGCGCAGCCGGGCGGCGATCCACCATTCGCACGTCGAGACGGTCGGGCCGCGCGCCTGGCCCGGGACGGAGGAGGTCCTGCGTCTGCACGCCGAGGCGGAGCGGGACGGCGCGGCTCTGAGCGGCGACGTCATTCCGTACACGGCGGTCTGCACGACGCTCCTCGCCCTGCTCCCGCCGTGGTCCCTCGACGGCGGCGTCCCGGCGCTGCTCGATCGGCTGCGCGATGAGGCGACGCGCCGCCGGATGGCGGCGGAGGTGGAAGAGCTGGACGCGGCGTGGCCCCCCTGGGAAGACCCCGCCCGCTTCACCATGAACATCGCGAAGGAATGCGGCTGGGAGCGGATCCGCCTGGCGCACGTGGACGGCGACGCCAACAAGCGGTTCGAGGGGCGCCCGCTCGCCGCCATCGCCCGCGACCGGGGCGTGACGCCGTTCGACGCGCTCGCCGACCTCCTGCTGGAGGAGCAGGGGGTGGCGACCCAGCTCATCTTCGGCATCTCCGGCGACGACCGGGGAGACGAGCACCTCGTGCCATTCCTGCGGGCGCCGCACCTGGCGTTCGTCAGCGACGCGTGGGAGATCGGCAAGGGAGCGCCTCATCCCGGCGCGTACGGCGCGTTCCCGCGGGTGCTCGGGCACTACGTGCGCGAGCGGCGGCTCCTGGGCCTCGAGGAGGCGGTGCGCCGCATGACGTCGCTGCCGGCGGAACGCCTCGGCCTGCGCGACCGCGGCGTGGTGCGCGAAGGGGCGAAGGCCGATCTCGTGGCGTTCGATCCGGAGCGCGTCGGCGCGCTTTCCGACTACGCGGCGCCGCGGCGCATGCCGGCCGGCATCGAGCACGTCTTCGTCAACGGCCGGCCGCAGATCGAAGCGGGGGTCTACCGGCCGTCGGCCGCCGGCCAGGTCCTGAGGCGCGCGGCATGAGGAGCGCGCGCGGGCCGCTGCTGCGCCTCATGGCGGTCGTCCTGTCGGCGGCGGCGTGCTCGAGCGGGGCGTCGCCGCGCGAGGCCGCCGGCGGTGCTGTCGACACCGAGGCCCTGTTCGCCGCCAACAACCGCGGCGCGGCGCTGATGGAGCAGTACAAGCCGGCGCAGGCGCTCGAGGAGTTCGTCAAGGTCACGACCCTGGCCCCCGGCTGGGCGCCGGGGCATGCCAACCTCGGGCTGGCCGCGCTCTACGCGCGGCAGATGGATCGGGCCCGGCAGGGGTTCCGCGAGGCGATCCGCCTCGATCCGTCGCTCGTCGCCGGACACTTCGGCCTGGCGACGCTCGAGAAGGGGCAGGGGCAGAGCGCCGAGGCGCTCGCGGAGTTCGAGGCGGCGCAGAAGCTCGACCCGAACGACGCCGACATCCACTACAACATCGGGCTCCTCTACGGACGGCAGCGGCAGTTCGATCGCGCCATCGAGGCGCTGCGGCAGGCGCGGGAGATCGACCCGAACAACATGTCGGTGCGCTACCAGCTGGCGCGGGCGTATCTGCAGTCGGGCAAGACGGCGGAAGGGGAGAAGGAGATGGCGGTCTATCAGAAGCTCGCCGCCAACCCGAAGTTCGCCGTGCCGACCGGCAACCAGTACGCGGAGGCCGGCCGTTACGCCCTCGTCATCACCGACTACACCGCGCTCGTTTCCGCCGCCCCGCCGGCCCCCGCCGTGGCGGTCCGGTTCCGCGATGGCGCCGCCGGCGCCGGAGTCGCGTTCCGCCATGCCGGACCCGGCGGCGAGGCGAAGCCGGGCGACGCCGCACGGCTCGGGTCCGGAGTCACGGTCGGAGATCTCGACGGCGACGGCCTGCCGGATCTCGTCTTCGCCAACGCCGCGGCGGACGCGAAGGCGGCCCCGCCGGCGATCCTCCGCAACAAAGGGAAGGGGATGTTCGAGGACGTCACGGTCGCCGCGGGCGTGACCTTCGCGTCCGCCGGGCTCGGGGCCGCGCTCGCCGACTACGACAACGACGGCGACCTCGATCTGTCCCTGACCGGTCAGCGCGGCCTGGCCCTCTACCGCAACGACGGCCGGGGAGCGTTCAAGGAGGTCACCGCCGAGGCGCACGCCTCGGTCGCGGGACTCCTGGCCGGTGCCGCGTGGGGGGATCTCGATCACGACGGCGATCTCGATCTCATCGTCACCCGGCCCTCGCCGCAGCCGGGAAAGGCCCGCGTCGTCCTCCTGCGCAATCGCGGCGACGGTGCCTTCGAGGACGCCACCTCGACGCTGCCGATCAAACCGGGATCGGGCGGCGCGATCGGAGCGGTCTTCTCCGATCTCGATCTCGATCGGGATCTCGACGTCGTGGTCGCGGGGACCGGCGCGCCGGACGTCCTCCTCGACAACCGGCGCGAGGAGGGGTTCGCCGACGCCGGGGCGAAGGCCGGGCTGCGGGCCGCGGGGGGCGGGCGCGGCGTCGCGGTCGGGGACGTCAACGGCGACGGTCGCCCCGATCTGGTCTTCCCGGCCGCCGCCCCCGAGAGCACGGCGCTCTTCCTCGGGACCGCCGGCAGCGGGTTCGCCCGGCGCGATCTCCCTGCGTTCCCCGGCGGATCGGCGTACGGCGCCGTCCTGTTCGACGCCGACAACGACGGCGATCTCGATCTCTATCTCGCGGGCAGCGGCCAGGCGCTGCTGCTCAACGACGGCAAGGGGACCTTCGCGGACGCGGGGCCGTCGGCCGGACTCGCGGCGATCCCGGTGAAGGACGGCCGCGGCGCCGCCGCCGCCGATCTCGACGGCGACGGCGACCTCGATCTCGTCGTCTCCACCAACGGCGGCCGGCCGCTCCTGCTGATGAACGACACGCCGTCGCAGAACCGCTGGGTGGAGATCGCTCCGCGCGGCCTCAATTCCAATCGGCAGGCGGTGGGGACGAAGGTCGAGGTGCAGGCGGGCCCGGCCTGGCAGCGCCGCGAGGTGACCGCGGGCTCCGGCTACCTGTCGTCGTCGGCAGTGCCGCTGCACGCCGGGCTCGGGGCGCGCCCGGTCGCGGACGTGGTGCGGCTGGTGTGGCCGGGGGGCGTGCTGCAGGCGGAGCTCGACGTCTCCGCCGGGCAGCGGCTCGAGCCCCAGGAGCTGGATCGCAAGGGATCCTCGTGCCCCCTGCTGTTCGCCTGGGACGGCGGCGGCTGGCGGTTCATCACCGACGTCCTCGGCGTCGGCGGCCTCGGCATGTGGCTGGCCCCCGGGAAGTACGGCACACCGGTGCCGGACGAGTCGCTCCTCATCCCCTCGACCTGGCTGCAGCCGCTCGATGGGGCGTACTACTTCCAGATGCTCGAGAACCTGGAGGAGGTGACCTACCTCGACGCGGCGAAGCTGCAGGTGATCGATCACCCGAAGGACGTCGAGGTCTATCCCAACATGAACTTCGGCGGCGCACCGCGTGGCGCGCCGCGGCTGTATGCGGTCGACAAGGCGGCGCGCATCTTCCCGGCGCGGGCGACCGACCATCACGGCCGCAGCGTGATCGACCGGCTGCTCAAGGTGGACCGCACCTACCCGGACGAGTTCCGGAAGCTGAGCCTCGCAGGTTACGCCGAGATGCACGACGTGACGCTGGAGTTCCCGGCGTCGATCCTCGACCAGGAAGGGCTCGTCCTGTTCCTCAACGGCTGGACCGACTTCGAGTACTCCTCCAGTAACTATGCGGCATCCCAGCAGGAGCTGACGATGACGCTGCCGGTCCTCGAGATGGAGGACGCCGACGGCATCTTCAAGCCGGTCCTCGAGCCGATGGGCTTCCCGCCCGGGATGGCGCGGACCATCGCCGTCGATCTCGCGTCGCTCGGGCCGCTCAAGGGACGGCGCATGCGCCTGCGGACCAACATGCGGGTGTACTGGGACCAGATCTTCCTCGCGCGTCCCTTCGACGAGGCGACGATGGCGGCGCGCCTCCAGGTGTCCGAGGCGAAGGCGGCCGCCGCCCACCTGCACCGCCGCGGCTTCCCGCGCGAGCACAGCCCGGACGGGAAGGAGCCGCGTCTGTACGACTACCGCATCATGGACAACACGCAGCCGTTCCGGGTGATGACCGGCGACTACACCCGCCTCGGGCGCGTCACCGATCTCGTCACCGACGCCGACGATCGCGTCGTCATCTTCGGCAAGGGGGAGGAGGTGACGCTGGAGTTCCCGGTCAAGGGGCTGCCGCCGCAGCCCAAGGGGACGATCCGCTCCTTCGTCCTCCACCTGAGCGGCTGGTGCAAGGACATGGACCCGCACACGGCGCACGGCGAGACGGTCGAGCCGCTGCCATTCCGGAGCATGACCTCGTATCCGTACGCCGAGGGGGAGACGTACCCCGACGACGCGGAACACAAGGGCTGGCGCGCCACCTGGAACACGCGGCGGCTCGAGGGGCGCTGATGGCCACGGCGGATGCCCCCGGCCCTTCGCCCGCCTCCGCGACGCCGGCGATCCGGCTGACCCAGGTCGGGAAGACCTACATCAAGCGCCGCTCCCTCCTCGAGATGACGCTCCATCCCTGGCGCCGCGCCGAGCGGGTGGAAGGGCTCGTCGACGTGGACCTCACCGTCCCGCGGGGGACGCTCTATGGCCTGCTCGGCCCGAACGGCGCCGGCAAGACGACCCTCCTCAAGATCCTTTCGTGCCTCATCCTGCCGAATCGCGGCCGGGCGGAGGTGGACGGCCGCGATGTTGCGACCGAGGACCGGGAGGTGAAGCAGGCCATCGGCTTCGTCACATCCGACGAGCGGTCGTTCTACTGGCGCCTCACCGGGGAGCAGAACCTCGAGTTCTTCGCGCGTCTCTACGGGTTGTCGGCTTCGGACGCGCGCCGCCGGACGCGCGAACTCCTCGGCTCCATGGAACTCGACGAGGTGGCGAAGCGCCAGTTCATGTCCTACTCCTCCGGGATGAAGCAGCGGCTGGCGATCTGCCGGGCGCTCCTTCACGACCCGCCCATCCTCTGCCTCGACGAGCCGACCCGCTCGCTCGACCCGATCGCCGCCAAGCACCTGCGCCAGTTCATCCGCGGGCGGCTGCACCGGGAGCGCGGTAAGACGATCCTGCTGGCGACGCACAACCTGCAGGAGGCGGAGGATCTCTGCCAGAGGCTCGCGGTCCTGCACCGCGGTCGGGTCCTGCGCGAGGGGTCGCTGCACGAGATCGCGGCGCGCCTGCCGGGCCGGGAGCAGTACTTCATCGACGTGACCGGCCTCGCCGCGCCCCCGGACGATCCGCGCTGGACGCTCGAGCCGGAGCCGCGCGACGGCTATGTGCGCCTCGCCGCCGCCGTCGATCGCGGCGGCCGGCCGCTGTCCGATCTCCTCAAGACGCTGTTGTCCGGGGGCGCCACCATCGTGGCCTGCACGCGCCGCGAGCCGGGGCTCCAGGAGGTGTTCGACCAGATGGAGCGGGAGGGAGTTCGGTGAGCGCCCCACGGAGAACCGACCGGTGAAGACGCTCGGCATCCTCTTCGCCTTCGTGAAGCGCGATCTCCTGGTCGAGACGTCCTATCGCACGATGTTCGTCCTGCAGTTCACCGGCATCATCATGTCGGTCCTGATCTGGCGCTTCGTGTCGGCGGTGGTGAAGGCGCCGGCGGACACCCCCGGCCTCGAAGGGATGGACTACTTCGCGTACGTCCTGCTCGGCCTGGCGTTTTTCCACTACCTGTCGTCGGCCCTCGGTTCGTTCGCGCAGAAGATCCGGCAGGAGCAGATGACCGGCACGCTCGAGGCGATCCTGGTGACCCCGACCGGCCCGGGGACGGTGGTGCTCGGTTCGGCGCTGTGGGAGTTCGTGATGTCCAGCGTGAAAGTTGCCATTTACCTCGCCGTCGGCTGGGCGTTCGGGGTGGCGATCCGCTTCGAGAACCTGCCGCTGTGCTTCGTCGTCCTGGCGATCACCGTACTCGCCTTCTCGGGCATCGGCATCCTCGCGGCGGCGTTCATCTTCTACCTGAAGCGCGGCGACCCGATCACCTATCTCGTGTCGAGCGCTTCGGTCCTGCTCGGCGGCGTGTTCTACCCGCCCCAGGACATGTGGCCGTGGCTGGGGGCGCTCTCGCGCTTCCTGCCGATCACCTACGCCCTGCACGCCTGGCGGAGCGCGCTCCTCAAAGGGGCGACCTTCCGGGACCTGCTGCCGGACATCGCCGCCCTCCTGGTCTTCGTGGCGATTCTCCTGCCGATCGGAACCCTCGCGTTCCGTTTCGCCATCCGCAAGGCGCGCCAGGAAGGTTCGCTGGTACAGTACTGACGCTCATGCAATTCGAGAAGCTGCATCCCCCGGCCGAGGGGAATCCCCTGCGCTACGAGGACGGGCGCTGCGTCGCGCCCTCCGACCCGATCCTGCCCTTCATCGAGGGGGACGGGGTGGGGCCGGAGATCGTCGCGGTGGCGCGCCGGGTCCTCGACGCGGCGGTGGCGCGCGCCTATGCCGGCGAGCGGCGCCTCGTCTGGTTCGAGTTGTACGCGGGGGGCAAGGCGTGGGAGCGCTACGGCGAGTGGCTCCCGAACGACACCCTCGACGCCATCGCGCATTTCGGCATCGCGCTGAAGGGGCCGCTGACCACGCCGGTCGGCGGCGGGTTCAAGAGTCTCAACTCGACGCTGCGCCAGGAGCTGGAGCTGTACGCCTGCCTGCGGCCGGTGCGCTGGTTCCCGGGGGCCCCGTCCCCCATGAAGCACCCGGAGCGGGTGAACCTGACGATCTACCGCGAGAACACCGAGGACGTGTACGCGGGGATCGAGTGGCGCGAGAAGACGGGGGGCAGCCGGCGGGTGATCGAGTTCCTCAACCGCGAGATGGGGTGTGATCTGCCGGCGGAGACCGCGCTCGGGATCAAGCCGATGAGCGCGCGGCGCAGCCAGGCGCTGGTGCGCCGGGCGATCCAGCACGCGCTCGACCACGGGCAGCCGAGCGTCACCCTGGTGCACAAGGGGAACATCATGAAGTTCACCGAAGGGGCGTTCCGCGACTGGGGGTACGCCGTGGCGCGCGAGGAGTTCGGCGACGTCACCGTCACCGAGGAGGAGCTCGCGCGTGCCGGCGGGGTCCCGGACGGCCGCATCATTCTCAAGGACCGGATCCTCGACTCGATGTTCCAGCAGCTGGTGACGCGCCCCGAGGACTACTCGGTCCTCGCGACGACCAACCTCAACGGCGACTACCTGTCGTACGCGGCCGCCGGCCTCGTCGGCGGGCTCGGACTGGCCCCCAGCGCGAACTTCGGGGACGAGGTGGCGGTGTTCGAGGCGACGCACGGCACCGCGGCGGCGCACGCCGGGCGCGACGACGTCAACCCGGGGGCGCTCATCCTGTCCGGCGCGATGCTCCTCGAGCACCTGGGCTGGGAGGAGTCGGCGCGGCTGGTCGTCGAGGGGGTGCGGCAGGCGATCGCCGCGCGGCGCGTGACCTACGATCTGGCGCGGCAGATGGTGGAGGCGCAGACGGTGCGCTGCTCCGAGTTCGCCGACGTCGTCATCGGCCGCATGCAGGCGGCCTCGTAACCGGTTCCGGGGAGGAGGAGCGATGCGCAGGAAGGTCTCGATCATCGGCGCGGGGAACGTCGGCGCCTCGGCGGCGGAGCGGATCGTCATGCGGCGGCTGGCCGACGTCGTCCTGGTGGACATCGTCGAGGGGATGCCGCAGGGGAAGAGCCTCGACCTCAACGAGGCGGGGCCGGTGGACAACTACGACATGCGCCTGACCGGCGCCAACGGCTACGACCCCACCGCCGGGTCGGATGTCGTCGTGATCACCTCCGGCCTGCCGCGCAAGCCCGGGATGAGCCGTGACGACCTCCTGGCGAAGAACTTCGAGATCGTCAAGCAGGTCACGACCGAGGTGGCGAAGCGCTCGCCGAACGCCGTCCTCATCATCGTCAGCAACCCGCTCGACGCCATGGCCCACACCGCCCTCAAGGTGAGCGGGTTCCCGCGCCAGCGGGTGCTCGGGATGGCCGGGGTGCTCGACTCGGCCCGCATGCGCTTCTTCATCTCCGAGGCGCTCGGCGTGTCGGTCGCCGACACGCACGCGTTCGTCCTCGGCGGGCACGGCGACACGATGGTGCCGCTGCCGCGCTACTCGACGGTCGCCGGCGTCCCGATCACCGAGTTGCTCTCGAAGGACAAGGTGGACGCCATCGTGCAGCGCACCCGCGACGGCGGCGTGGAGGTGGTGAACCTCCTCAAGAGCGGCTCCGCCTACTACGCCCCGGCGTCGTCGGTCGTACAGATGGTGCAGGCGATCCTGCTCGACGAGCACCGCATCCTGCCGTGCGCCGCGTACCTCGAGGGGGAGTACGGCTACAAGGGGTTGTTCCTCGGGGTCCCGGTGCAGCTCGGCGAGAAGGGGCTCGAGAAGGTCATCGAGATCACGCTGACGGCCGAGGAGAAGTCGGCGCTCGATCGCTCCGCCGCCGCGGTGCGCGAGCTGGTCGAGAAGCTGCCGCTCTGAGCCCCGGGGCACCCGCGGGTCCGCTGCGGACGCCGAGGCGGGAGCTCAGGGGGACGGCAGGTTCGCCTGCTTGACCGTGCCCGTGCCGGAATCCTTGAGGTTGGCGAGGCGGTTGCCGTAGCAGATGTTGTTGATGAGCGACGCCCCGGTGCTGCCGGAGCCGTTGTAGATCCCGTATTCGCCGTTGGTGTGAACGGTGTTCTGGATCGCCGCCGCGCCGGTCGCCGAGTAGTCGATCCGCAGGCCGGAGCGGGCGTTGTCGCGGGCGAGGTTGTTGTGGGCGATGTTGCCGGTGCCGCCGTTCATGTCGATGCCGTATCCGGTCACGGAGCTGTAGACCTCGGTGAACCGGATGATGTTGTTCCCGGCCCCGCCCAGGATCTGGATGTTGCTGCCGGTGCTGTCGTACACCGCCGCGTTGTCGATGATGTTGTGGCTGCTCCAGATGTTGAAGCCGGACTGCGCCCCTCCCGGGGCGCCGCATTGGTGCACCTTCACGCGGACGAACTCGTGGTGCCCGCCGTCGCTCGGGCCGAGCTTGACGCAGCCGGCGGCGCCGGCGCGGATCTCGGAGTCCGTCACGCGGATGTGATTCGCCCCCCCTTCGAAGACCACCGTATTGAAGTAGCCGCCGTTGCCGGCGTCGAGGACGAGGCCGCTCAGAACGATGTACTGCGAGGCCGATCCGGAGAAGTACGCCGGGTTGCCGGACGGCGGCTTGATCACCACCTCCTCGCCCGGCGCGGCCATGACCGTCACCGCCTCCGCCCAGGAGGCGCCTCCGCCGGTGGGCCGGTTGCTCAGCCCTTCCGCGTACACCCCGGCCCGGATGACCAGCGTGTCGCCCAGGGCCAGCCGCGACAGCCCGCGGTAGAGGGTCTTGCAGGGAAGCGCCTCGGTGCAGGGGTTGGCGTCGGACGAGCCGCTCTTGGAGACGTAGTAGGTGGCGGCGCCGGCCGGGACCGCACCGCCGAAGAGTGCCGCGGCCAGGACCGCGCCGGCCGGCATCAGGCTCCGCCGGAGCGCCCGCTTCCTCGACTGCGACCGAACCCTCACGCTCACCTCGATGTCTCGCGGCCTACGGCTGCGGATAGTTGAAGCCCTGCACGGTTCCGACGGCGGTCGGCGCCACGATGATGTCCTGCTGGCTCCCCTCGGTGTGATAGGCGACGTTGCCGTAGAGCGTCGTGTCGAAGACGCTGTACACCGAGATGTACCCGACGGTGATGCCGCGCCCCCCGTTGTTCCAGGAGATGTTGTCGTACAGGGCTGTGCCCCGCGCCAGGTAGTCCACGCGGAGCCCGTTCAGCGCGTTGTCGTGCGTGCGGGTGCCGGCCACGAGGTTGCCGGTGCCGCAGCTCACGAGGATCCCGTCCTTGCCGCGGCTGCGGTACGCCTCGGTGTCCCGCACCACGTTGTAGCTCGCCTCGCAGCGGTGCGGGTCGGCGGCATCGCAGCAGATCGCCGGGCCGCCGGGGGTGCACGCGGGCTCGAGGTACCACTGGCTGTAGATGTGGATGCCGTAGCCGCGCGTGTCGTGGAACCGGCTGTTCTCGATGCGGTTGTAGCTGGTCCCCAGGTACAACCCGTGCGGATTGAGGTTGATCGACTGCAGCCCGCAGTCGTGCACGTCGAGGTTCAAAAGCTCGTTGTAGTCGCTGTAGGCGTTGCCGGCGATGTGCCCGTGAGAGATGAGGATGCAGTTGTCGACGAGGGCGTTGCGCACCTCCGAGTTGGAGATGCGGATATGGTGCGAGCCGTCCTTGATGCTGACGGCGGATCGGCTGACGTATGTCGCGTCCAGCACGAGGTTGTCCACGACGATGTAGGAGTTGGCGCCCAGGCACGCCCCGGTCGCGGCGAACGCCACCACGTTGCCGACGTCGGCCAGCGGCATGAGGACGACCCGGGGCCCCGGCAGGCCGCGTATGACGGTCGGGCGCTCCCAGCTCGCACCGCTCGGGACGTTGCACAGGTAGTCGTTGTAAGAGCCGCCCGGGATCCCTTCGATCTCGAGCGTGTCCCCCGACGCGATCCGGGTGACCGCGGAGGTCACCGTCTTCCACGGGGCGGCGGCCGAGCCGTTCCCGGTCTGGTCCGATCCGCGCGTGCCGGACACCGTGTACGTCGCCGCAGCGAGCAGCGACGGCAGGGCCAGCGCCAAGAGCGCGCCGAGCGCGGCGCGAAAGGGCAGAAGGCACGAGGAGCGCACGATTCCTCCGGCGGAGCGATTGACGCCGGACTCAGCACGAGCAAATGCTGGGAAGGTCGGCCGTGTCGGAGTCACGTTGGTAATACTGTACGCGGGGCGCCGGTGTCAAGGCGAACCCGAGACGGGGCGCGGCTTTCGGGCCTCAGCGCTCGGATGGCGCCGGGGCCGTCAGGTCGGCGTCCCGGCTGGCGGCGATCGCGTCCACGAGACGGTCGAGCGAGCGATGCACCGCCTCGAGCGTGCCGCGCGGCTGGTTGGCGAAGATCGCAAAGGCCAGCACGTGCCCGTCGCGGTTGCTGGCGTAGCCGGCGAGAGTGACGGCGCCGGCGACGCGTCCGGTCTTCGCGCGCACCCGCCGGCGCCCCTCCTCGGAGGCGAAGCGGTCGCTCAGGGTGCCGTCGGCCCCGCCGATCGGCAGGGATGCGACCAGCTCCGGCCCGACCTCGAAATCCTGCCGCGCCCTGGCGAGGACCTCCACCATCAGCATCGCCGGCATCCGATCGAGATCGGAGAGACCCGAACCGTCCACGAGGCGCAGGTCGGCCGGGTCGAGTCCGAGGCCGGCGAGGTAGGCGCGCACCATCTCCAGCCCCCCCTCGGACGTGCCGGGGGTGGCCACGAACTGCGCCCCGAGCGTCTTCAGCAGCATCTCGGCCATGAAGTTGTTGCTGTTCTTGTTCATGTCCTGCACCAGCGCCGCGAGCGGGCGGGACTCGTGCCGGGCGAGCAGGCGCGCCCCGGCCGGCACGACGCCGGTCTCGAGGCGGCCGCCGATCTCGATGCCGCAGCTGCCGGCGATCTCCCGGAAGGCGTGCAGCGACCAGAGGGCCGGCTCCTCGACCGAGCGGTTGACGATCTCCGTGCCGCCGCCGCGCCGCACCGTCCCGGCGACGAGCAGCCGGTTCCGGCCCTCCTCGAACAGGCGATCGACCCGCAGATCGGTCGGCTGCGCGCCGGTGGTGGCGCGGTTGAGTACCTGGAAGTAGGAGGACGCCGGGTCGAGGTTGAGGTCCGGCCGCCCTCCGAGCATCGGCGAGGGGGAGACGCGCACCGTGACCACGTTGAAGTTGCACGACAACGCCCCTTGCGGCGCGTTGTACCAGGAGTCGGCGCCGGGCGCGGGCCAGCCGGGGGGACGGCGCACCGGGTCGAAATACGACTCGTCGGCCACCAGGTTCCCCGCCACCCGCTTCAGCCCGAGCGCGGCGAGGCGGCGCGCCATCAGCCACCACGACTCACCGACGAGATCGGGCGCGCCGCGCCCCTGGAGGTACAGGTTTCCCGCCAGCACCCCCGACGCATCGATCTCGGCGTCGGCGTAGATCGGCGTCCCGTAGACGAACTCGGGGCGCAGGAGCGCGAGCGCCGCCGCGGTCGTGAGGATCTTGAGGGTCGAGGCCGGCTTGAGAGGCCGATCGGCCTGGCGGGCGAACACCACCCGGCGCTCCGGGAGCGCCATCACGACGATGCCGGTCTCGACCGGGTGCAACACGGCGGACGCGGCGAGATCGCCGAGTGTTGTGGCGAGCGCCGGCGGCGCCGCCTTCGGATCCACCGCAACGGGGGGGACGGAGGCCGCCGCGCCGAAGAGGATCGCGGCGCAGGGGGCGAGCCAGGCGACGCGGACCCGGGGGGACATGAAGGCGGCGGATTCTCGCACAGCGTGCAAGGGCTGTCAAAACAAGGGTTTGACACTCCCGGAAGGGGGTGATAGAAAGCCCTTTCCCCGGAGGGCCCGGTGAAGATCCACGAATATCAGGCGAAGCTCCTGCTGCGCGGCCACGGCATCGACGTCCCGAAAGGGGACGTCGCCTTCAGCCCGCGCGAGGCCGCCGCGCAGGCGGCCAGCCTCGGCGGGCGCGTCGTCCTGAAGGCCCAGGTGCACGCGGGCGGGCGCGGCAAGGGGGGCGGCATCAAGGTGGCGGCCGACGCGGTCGAGGCCGCGGCCCTCGCCGAAAAGATGATCGGCATGACGCTGGTCACGCCGCAGACCGGTGCCGTGGGGAAGAAGGTTCGGCGGCTCCTGGTCGAGGAGACGCTCGAGATCGCCCGCGAGCTGTACCTGGGGATCACGCTCGACCGCGGGCGCGGTTGCCCGGTTGTGATGGCCTGCGCCGAGGGGGGCATGGACATCGAGGAGGTTGCCGCGAAGGACCCCGGGGCGATCCTCGTCGAGCCGATCGATCCGCTCCTCGGGCTGCGCCCCTTCCAGGCGCGCAAGATCGCCTACTTCCTCGGTCTCGAGGGGGACCAGGTGGCGCGCGGCGTCGCCCTCGTCTCGGCGCTCGGCCGCATGTACGAGGCGATCGACGCCTCCCTCGTCGAGATCAACCCGCTCGTGGTCACGAAGAGCGGTCTTCTGGTGGCGCTCGACGCCAAGATGACCTTCGACGACAATGCCCTGTACCGCCACCCGCGCATCCGCGAGCTGCGTGACCCGGACGAGGAGGAGCCGCTCGAGGTCGAGGCCTCCGCCCACTCGCTCAACTACATCAAGCTCGAGGGGAGCGTCGGCTGCATGGTCAACGGCGCCGGCCTGGCGATGGCGACGATGGACATCATCCACCACGTCGGCGGCGCCCCGGCGAACTTCCTCGACGTCGGCGGAGGGGCGTCGGCCGAGCAGGTGGCCGCGGCGTTCCGCATCCTCGTCGCCGATCCCAACGTCAAGGCGGTCCTGATCAACATCTTCGGCGGCATCCTGCGCGTGGACGTGCTGGCGCGCGGCCTCATCGAGGCGGTGCACACGGTCGGCGTGAAGGTGCCGATCGTCGTCCGCCTCGAGGGGACGAACGTCGAGGAGGGGAAGCGGCTGATCGCCGAGGCGAAGCTGAACGTCACCGTCGGCGACGGCATGCTCGACGCGGCGAAGAAGGTCGTGGCGCTGGCGCAGGCGGGGGGCCGATGAGCGTTCTGGTCGGGGCATCGAGCCGGGTCGTCGTCCAGGGCCTCACCGGGCGCGAGGGATCCTTCCACGCCCGCCAGTGCATGGAGTACGGCACGAAGGTCGTCGCCGGCGTGACGCCCGGGCGCGGCGGCCAGAAGCACGAAGGCGTCCCGGTGTTCAACACCGTGGCCGAGGCGGTGTCGAAGACCGGCTGCGATGTGTCGCTGGTGTTCGTCCCGCCCCCGGCGGCCGCCGACGCGGTGCTCGAGGCGGCCGATGCGGGCGTCAGGCTCGTCGTCTGCATCACCGAGGGGATCCCCGCCGCCGACATGGTGCGGGTGCGCCCGTTCGTGGCGTCGAAGGGGGCGCGGCTCATCGGTCCGAACTGCCCCGGGATCATCACCCCGGGGCAGTGCAAGGTCGGGATCATGCCGGGCTACATCCACAAGCCGGGGTCGGTCGGCGTCGTGTCCCGCAGCGGCACCCTCACCTACGAGGCGGTGGCGCAGTTGACGCGGCGCGGCATCGGGCAGTCCACCTGCATCGGCATCGGCGGCGACCCGATCATCGGCACGACCTTCCAGGACGCCCTCGCCCTGTTCCACGCCGACGCGGAGACGCGCGCCATCGTCCTCATCGGCGAGATCGGCGGCGGCATGGAGGAGGAGGCCGCGGCCTATGCGAAGGCGACCGTGAAGAAGCCGATCGTCGCCTTCATCGCCGGCCAGACCGCGCCCCCCGGGCGGCGCATGGGGCACGCCGGCGCGATCATCGCGGGAGGCAAGGGGACGGCGGCCGACAAGATGGCGGCGCTCGCGGCCGCCGGGGCGACGGTGCTCAAGACGCCGGCGGAGATTGGTGAAACCGTCGAGCGGCTGCTCGGCGCAACCGGAGGGGGACGATGACCGAAAGGACGCTCTCGATCGTGAAGCCGGACGGCGTGAAGAAGAACGTCGTCGGCGAGGTGATCCGGCGCTTCGAGGCGGCCGGGCTGAAGATCGTCGCGCTCAAGATGACGCGGCTCGACGCCGCCGGGGCCTCCGGCTTCTACCACGTCCACCGCGAGCGGCCGTTCTTCCAGTCCCTGGTGTCGTTCATGACCTCCGGCCCGATCGTGCCGATGATCGTCGAGGGGCCGGAGGCGATCGCCACGGTGCGCCGCATCATGGGGGCGACCGACCCGGCGAAGGCGGAGGCCGGCACCATCCGCAAGGACCTGGCCTCGTCGATCGAGCAGAACATCGTGCACGGCTCCGACGGCAAGGAGACGGCGGCCCTCGAAACCGCCTACTTCTTCAGCGCGCTCGAGGTCCCGCCCCGTTAGAATCGGCTCCATGCCGGCGGGAGCGGCACCATGAAGGACCTGCTGCGGCTGGTCCAGTACGTCCGGCCTTACTGGCACCGGATGGCCGCCGCCATCTTTTCAGCGGTGATGATCTCGGTCTGCTTCCTCGCCCTCCTGGGGCTGGTGCAGCCGATCCTCGACGAGGTCCTGCCGAAGAGCATCGCCACGCCCACCGCCACCGCCGGCAAGTTCCACCTGCTCGAGCAGGTCCGCGGCTTCATCGACGCGGGGGCGCCCCGCTCCGAGCTGCTCGCCCGCTGGTCGGCGGCGCTGCACGACGGCTCCCGGGGCACGACCATCCTGGTCGCGGTCCTGATCGTCTTCATCTTCCTGCTCAAGGGCGTCTTCACGTATCTCACCGCCTACTTCACGCGCTGGACCGGCCTGCAGGCGGTGCGCGACCTGCGCGCCGACCTGTACTCGCGCATCCAGCGCCAGTCGCTCGCCTTCTTCTCGGAGCACTCCACCGGGCACCTCATCTCCCGCATCCTGGGAGACGTTGGCCGGCTGCAGCGGACCGTGGCGGGGGACCTGGCGGAGGTGTTCCGCCTCTGCGCGATCGTGCTCGGCCAGGCGATCGGCCTCTTCTACCTGAACTGGCGCCTTGCCGGCTTCTGCCTCGTGCTCCTGCCGATCCTCGTCGCGCCGGTGGCGCGCATCGGGCGGCGCCTGAAGGAGGCGAGCCGCGGCAGCATGCAGAAGTCGGGGGACGCCGCCCTCATCATGAAGGAAGGGCTCGCCGGCGCCCGCATCGTGCAGGCGTTCGGGATGGAGGACTTCGAGGTCGGGCGCTTCGTCCGGGCGCTCGACCGGGTCCAGCGGGCGGAGAAGCGGGCGGCGCGACTGCAGTCGATCACCGCCCCGGTGATGGAGACGCTCGGGGCGCTCGGCGCCGCCGCCCTGTTCGTCTGGGCGGGACACCGCATCGCCCTGGGCAAGCTGTCGGC
>Ga0111539_10003066_pt1 | contig 22142 bp, 22 predicted proteins | sample RhiMethybrSRZTD1_FD_79667 | JGI IMG/M metagenome (GOLD analysis project Ga0111539, IMG submission 79667) | Populus rhizosphere microbial communities from Tennessee, USA - Rhizosphere MetaG P. TD hybrid SRZTD1 (version 2) (version 2) | ecosystem: Host-associated > Plants > Roots > Rhizosphere >...
ACCTTCCCTCCATACTCGACTGGCGGCACTCTAACTTGTTTGAAGCAAGTCAGGACGCCTGTCTCGATCTGCGCACTCCTTCACGAAGGCGGCGATCCCGATGCCTAGTTCTGCTGATTGCCGTTTTCCGCTTGCTGTTGCACTACGCTTCGATCCGTCCTGGTCTGACGAGGACGGTCAACTCGGGGGTCACTGCCCGCACTGCGTCCGCACTGCGCCCTTCAATCGCCTGCCTCGTAGCTCGGTTCGAGCATGGACGGTTTGGTTCCCCTGGTGAGACCGAATCCAGAAAGGAAACAGATGATCAAGCGAGTGACCGCGGGGGCCGCCAGTCTGGCACTGACGCTTGGGAGCGTCGCTCTGGCCGCAGCGCCGGCACACGCGCTCACCGGCGCATCTTGCGAGGAGGGAGCCTGGAGCTGGTCAATCGCCAACCCGGCCCGCTACCAGGCAGGCCCGCACGAGGCCGTTATCGGACTGTCCGCCGCTGTCCGAACCGTCACCATCAAGGCGCCCACCGGTTGCACCGTTGACGCCGGGGACACCTGGCGCGTATACAACAGCTACTTCAGCGCCGAGGGCACCTTCAACGCTGACGAAGCGGCGGCCGGTAAGGATACTGACCGGGTTTCGATAAAGGTGCCGAACTCGAACGCCGTGGCTGGCGATGAGATTCCGGTCAAGCTGAAGGTGAACGACTCCTCAGCCGGAATCCCGGGCGTATGGGATGTGGACAAGTCGAATGCTGGCTCGCTGGTGCTGCTGCGTCGCACGCTGTTCAAGTACAAGGGCGTCACCGATTGGATGAACTTCATCAACGAGCCCTACATGTGCCGTGAGCATGTCGAGGGTGCAGCCGCGCTGCTTCGGGCATCGTGGACCACCAAGCGGTACCTGGGTTATGCCGATCGCACCGTCCGCATGGAGTACCGGATGACCGACGGGCCGGATAACGACTGGGCCAATCGGTTCCTCTTCAACGACCGAACCGACGAGAGTGGCTATGTCGAGTTGATCGATTTCCTTGGTGGAGAAGAGGAGGGGCCGGGTGGGGTGACGCCTGACGACGGTCCGCCTTGCGGTGGAACGATTGTCTTTCGTGGCCACTACGGCGGCAACCGCACCAGTTCAGGCACCTGGTCCAACGGGGATGCGATAGCAGAAGCAAAGATCGCCTGGGAGAAGTACCGCCCAGGCCTTAAAGAAGAGATCGATGCAGCGGGCACGGCCAAGGACTGCGCCAAACTTGAGAAGCTGGGCTATGAAGTGACCCACCCACTTCGGGACGAGGCGTTGTGGCACTACGTGTATTGGCTGGGTGTAGATACCGGATGCTGGGAGGACGACTGATCGTCACCGCGGGTCATCCCAAGATGGCAAACGGGTGCCTGATCGACGCATCAGGCACTTGTCTGCCGTCTTCAGATGACAAACGTGGCCGATGGCATCGTCGTGGGATGGCGATGTTCGGCCTTGCCTATTCCGGAGCAAGGTCGCCGAACCGGTAGGCGGCGGTGACTCCACCGTCCATGAGGAAGTCGCTGCCAGTAATGAACGCACCGTCAGAGCCCATGAGGAGCGCGGCCACGGTACCTACCTCGTCCGGAGTTCCCGCACGGCCCGCCGGGGACAGCTCGATCATGCGCCGGTAACCTTCCGCGCGCGGCCCGGTCAGTTCATCCTTCGCCAGCGGGGTGATGATGATGCCGGGACTGATCGTGTTGACCCGCGCGCCACGCCTGCCCCACCGCACAGCTTCGGCCATCACCCGCAGCGCATTTCCGCGTTTGGACAGTTGGTACGCGTGCAGGGAGTCCTTCACCTGGTCTGGCTGAAGCATCGGCAGGGCGAGCAGCTCATCGGCGGGTGTCATCGCAAGAGCCGCGTCATGCTCGGCCGTCAGCGCACCCAGCCGGTGCCCGGACTGTGACGCGATTACAACACCGGCACCGCCGGTGGCAACGACATTGCCGAATTCCTCGAGCACCAATGCGGTGCCGTACAGATCAACCGAGAGGATTGTTTGCGGCGATGCCTGGCTGGGAGATACGCCAGCAGCGTGGATGAGGCCGGTGACCTCGCCGAACGCTGTGGCGGTCTCGATGAGCGCGTGCACTGACTCGCGTGACGAGACATCGACGGTCGCGGTGCTCACGTCGAATCCCGCATCGCTCAGTATCCCGGCAGCCGCGTCCGCGTTCTCCGGGCGCAGATCAGCCAGCAGGACATGCTTGCCCGCGCTCACCCGCCGCGCGATCGCTTGGCCGATGGATCCCGGTCCGACGACGACAATGACGTCACTCATGACGATGCCCTCTCATGATTCAGGCGTCGATGTCGGTGCTTGTCGTCAGGTGTTCCCACTCCTTGATGCTGTCGAGCCTGGCTTCGGCGAGCCGGCGGTAGGTGACGAGCGCATCGTTGCCCAGCAGCAGGAACGCAGGTGGCTCGTCGGACTCGACGGCCGTGATGATCGCCTTGGCTGCCTTGACCGGGTCGCCGGGCTGTGTGCCGTGCACTGTGTCGTGTTCCTTGCGACGCTTGCCGGCGGTGTCGGCGTAGTCGTCAATGACTGTGCTCGACTGGGCCAGCGATCGGCCGGCGAAGTCGGTGCGGAAGCCGCCAGGCTCGACGAGGGTGACAGAGATACCGAGCGGCTTCAACTCGCCGTAGAGCGCCCCGGACATGCCTTCGAGCGCGGCCTTCGACGCGGCGTAGTAGCCGGAGCCGACGGGCATGATCTGGACGCCGATCGTAGAGATGTTGACGATCGCGCCCGAGCGGCGCCCCCGCATTTCGGGAAGTACGGCCTTGATCATCGCGACCGGACCGAAGAACTGGGTCTCGAACAGTTGCCGGATGTCGGAGTCGTCGCCTTCCTCGACGGCCGCGCGGTAGCCGTAGCCGGCATTGTTGACCAGGACGTCGATGCCGCCGAACGTCTCGTCGGCCTGACCAACCGCGTTCGTAATTTGGGTGAGGTCGGTGACGTCGAGGGAGAGTGGGAGAACGCGGTCCGTGTCGCCGTCGGCGAGGTCCGCGACCTTCGCTACGTCACGCGCGGTGACGACCGCGTTGTGACCTGCGGCAATAACGGCCTCCGCAAGCGCACGACCCAGTCCGGTGGAACATCCGGTGATGAGCCAGGTGGACATGTGATGGTTTCCCCTTCTGCGGATGGAAGCTCTTTCTTTCGACCGATCATGACGCTAGGGCGTCTTCTGCCACTGCAGGGGGTCTGCCAGTAGCGAAACCAGCGCGGCCTCCGCGGGCCGTATCCCGTGGTGTTGGCTAGGTGCATGCAAGGAGCCATCTTGTACGCCCGCGGCGATGTGCGCTGTGAAGAGCGACCCGACCCGACGATCGTTGAACCGACCGACGCCATCGTCCGAACCGTCGCCACGTGTGTCTGCGGGTCAGACCTATGGCCGTACCGAGGCATTGATCCAGTAAAGAAGGCGCGACCGATCGGGCACGAATTCTGCGGCATCGTTGAGGAGGTCGGGGAGGCGGTCGCAGACGTCAGGCCCGAAGAATTCGTGGTCGGAGGGTTCTCGGCTTCCGATAACACCTGCCCCCACTGCCGCTACGGATTTCAGGTCAGTTGCGTCAACGGCACTGGTTATGACGGCTGTCAGTCCGAGCTGATCCGGATACCGCTGGCGGACGGTGACATATTGATCCCGAGCGCCTGGAGCGCAGGACCAACGGTCTAACCAAGCCAGAACTAAGGAAGATCAACGATGGAGTACACCCGTCTCGGCAATTCGGGGTTGAAGGTCAGTCGGATCGCGCTCGGCTGCATGAGCTTCGGTGAGCTAAGAGGATTCAGCGAATGGTCCTTGAGCGAGGAGGACGCCGGGCCCTTCTTCAAGCAAGCGGTCGAGCTCGGCATCACCTTCTGGGACACCGCCAACGTCTACCAGCTAGGTAGCTCGGAGGAAATCGTCGGTCGCGCGATCAAGAAGTACAGCCGCCGCGAGGACATCATCCTGGCGACCAAAGTGCACTATCCGATGCACGAGGGCCCGGGGGGATCGGGCTTATCGCGTAAGGCGATCATCGAACAGATCGACGCCTCACTCACCCGCCTGGATACCGACTTCGTCGACCTCTATCAAACCCATCGCTTCGACCCGAACACACCGGTCGAAGAGGTCATGGAAGCGCTCCACGATGTCGTCAAGGCCGGCAAGGCGCGCTATATCGGCGCCTCGTCGATGTGGGCCTGGCAGTTCGCAAAGATGCAATACATCGCCGAGCTGCACGGTTGGACGAAGTTTGTATCGATGCAGGACTTGTACAACCTGATGCAACGCGAAGAAGAGCGCGAGATGTTCGGGCTGCTAGCCGATCAGGCTGTCGGCAGCCTTCCTTGGAGTCCGTTGGCAAAGGGACGACTTGCGCGACCTTGGGGCGAACACACCCCACGATTTGATCATGACCCAGTTGGGCAGCGCTTCTTCGGCGACGGCGATCGAGCCATCGTGGACGCGGTCCAGCGGATAGCCGAGGCCCGCGGCATTTCCATGGCGCAGGTGGCGCTTGCTTGGGTCCTGAAGAATCCCGTTGTCACCGCCCCCATCGTGGGGGCTACAAAGCCGCACCATCTCCCGGACGCCGTAGCCGCGGTCGATGTGCACCTCACTGACGATGAGGTCCGGGCCCTTGAAGAGCCGTACACACCTCGGCTGCCGGCCGGCTTCTAACGTGAAGCGCGTCTCTGTGGACCTTTTCAGCGCGACGTGATCCGTGCAGGCTCGGCAGCGGGTGCTCCCCGCCGCGATGAGTTTCGGCCGGATCGAGGGTCTGTCCTAGCGTTGTAGGGCGTCGTATGACGCTGTCCGACTAGACGCCATGGAGGACACCATGACGACCACGCCAACTGACCCGACCACCGCGCTGCCCGGCCGTCCGCCTGTCGTTGATCTAGCCACGTGGCAGGCCGCCCGTGACGAGCTTCTGCTCCGCGAGAAGGCCCACACCCGTGAGGGCGACGCCATCGCCGCAGCCCGCCGCAGGCTGCCGATGGTGGAACTCGACGGGACGGTCGAGGTCGTCGGACCCGACGGCCCGGTCCCGTTCCTGAACCTGTTCCAGGGCCGCAAGGAGCTCCTGGTCTACCACTCCATGTGGTACGACGGCGCGCCGTACCAAGGCCAGTGCGAGGGTTGCACTTTCAACCTTTGGCACCTGAAGGACGCCGTCTACCTCAACGCCCGCGGCGTCTCGTTTGCCGTCCTGACCTCTGGCCGGTGGGACGAGGTGGCTCCCTACCTGGAGTTCATGGGCTACACGCAGCCCTGGTATTCGGTGCGGGGCGTGGAGGCGCCGCTCCTTACCGAGGAGGGGCACACCATCTGTTTCCTGCGCGACGGCGACCGTGTGTTCCTCACCTACTCCACGACGGGCCGGGGCAACGAGCCTGCCGACGGGTCCCTCGGTCTGCTCGACATGACGCCGTACGGCCGCCGCGAGGCGTGGCAGGACAACCCGGAGGGCTGGCCAGAGGCGCCTCATGCCGACTCGCCGGTTGGTGGGCACGGCTCGCCCATCTGCTGGTACTGGCGCTCGGATGCCGACGGCGTCGCCACCTGGGGTCCGACCAGCCGGCCCGTGCCGCAGTGGACACGCCCCGGCGCGACCCCTGTGGAGACCCTCGGCCGGCACAGCCACCACCACTGACGGGCCTTCGTCGACGGCGTCGGTGAGGGCGTTGTCAGGTGCTCGTCAAGATGACGAGTTGCTGAGTTGCGCGGGTCATCGCGACGTACCGGTCGACGCTTCCTTCAATGCCTGTCCCGAAGCTCGCTGGGTTGCTGAGGACGACAAGGTCGAACTCGAGGCCCTTCGTGTGCTCCGGGATCAGCGACTGGACGCGTGGCATGCCGTTGAACGTGGGGTCGCCGACGACGCAGGCGATGCCCTCGGCGTGGGTGCTCAGCCAGGCGTCGAGGATCGAGTCCAAGTCGGACGTTGATCCGTGGAGGACGGGCACGCCGCTTCGGCGGACGGATGTCGGTACGTTGGCGTCCGGAAAGACGGCTCGGATCACCGGCTCCGCTTCTACCATTACCTCTTCCGGGGTCCGGTAGTTGATGCTCAGACGAGCCTGGGTGATGTCGTCCAAGCCGATCCGCTCCAGCCGTTCCTCCCACGACTCCGTGAACCCGTGCCTGGCCTGGGCGCGGTCGCCGACGATGGTGAAACTCCGGGACGGGCAGCGGCGCAGCAGCATCTGCCACTCGGCGTCGGTGAGCTCCTGGGCCTCGTCGACGATGATGTGCGCGAACGGGCCGGCGAGTCGGTCCGGGTCGTTCCTGGGGAGTCCCGCCTCGTCGATCAAAGCGTCCTGCAGGTCCTGCCCCTTCAGCATGATCACGTCGTCACCCCAGTCGTCGACGGCGTCGAGGATGTCTTCGGTGACCCGCTCTCGGTATTCCCGTTCGGCGGCAACCGCGGCTTCACGTCGGCGCCGACGTCGTGACACCTCGGGGTCCCCAAGCCGCTGCCGAGCCGCATCCAGGAGCGGTAGGTCGGACACCGTCCAGGCCTGGGCGTCCTCGCGTTGCAGCTTGCCCACCTCCTCGCGATCGAGCCATGGAGCACACCGGCGCAGGTAGGCGGGTACGGACCACAGGTCACCGACCAGATCGGCGGCTTCGATCAAGGTCCAGGCCCTGGTAAAGGTTCTGGTTAGCTCCCAGTTCTGCAGCAGGGAAGCGCGCAGCCCGTCGAGTGACACGTCGGAATCGTCGAGGTTGTCGTACAGGATCGCCACCAGCGCCTCCCAAACCTGATCGCGAGCCTCATTGTGTGGGGTGTCGGGCTCGGCAGCGTCGAACCCCTCCGCCCAGTCGGCCGGGCTGAGCCACACGTCGGACCAGTAGGTCTCGACCAGCGTCTTGTTGGCAGGCGGCTCTTCGTACAACGCCACTGCCGGCTCGATCGCCTGCACCATGTCCACGGACGATTTGAGCCGCGCGACGTCGGGGTCAGTCTCCACTGTGGCCGCGGCCCCCTCGGTGACCAGGTCCCGGAGGGTGCAGATCTGCACGCCATCCTCGCCGAGATTGGGAAGAACATCGGCGACATATGCCAGGTACGGGCGGTGTGGCCCGATGAACAACACGCCGCCGCGGCGGTCATTGACGTGTGGGTCCGAGTAGAGGAGATAAGCGGCGCGGTGCAGGGCGACGACGGTCTTTCCGGTGCCCGGACCGCCTTCGACGACGAGCGCCCCGCGCGAACTGGCCCTGATGATTGCGTCCTGGTCGGCCTGGATGGTGTTCAGCACGTCACGCATCCGCGGCGATCGGCTGCTGCCAAGGCTGGCGATGAAGGCGGATTGGTCGTCAAGAGCCGCGTTGCCCTCAAGTCCGTCCGGGGTGAAGACCTCGTCCCAGTAGTCGCTGATCCGACCGCTGGTCCAGCGATATCTACGGCGGCTGGCCAGACCCATGGGGTTGGCGTGGGTCGCTGCGAAGAACGGCTCGGCCGCCGGAGCGCGCCAGTCGATGAGGAGCCGGCGACCGGCGCTGTCGGTCAGGCCGATCCGCCCGATGTAGTCGGGCGCGGGGCCGTCCGAGTACACAATGCGGCCGAGGCAGACATTCATCCCAAACCGGTGCAGCACGCGCAGCCGAGCGCTCAGCCGGTGGATCTCCAGGTCTCGGTCGGACGCTCTGCGGCCGGTTTTGGCGGGGGCTTTCCGCAAGGCATCCAGACGTTCGGACAGGACGGCGATCTGCTGCTCGAGGCACTCCGCCACGGCCGCGACGTGCTGCTGGTCATTGGCGATCAGTGCCGGGTCCGCCTTCACGGTGAGGCGCTCCGGCAGGTCAAACACATTGGTGGTCACGAGAGTCATGGCATTCGCTCCGGTATCAAGGTGAGCTCGGGTGCAGAGATCGGGCGTACGGGAACCGGGTCGGCACGGCGGCTCCATGACGTGGCGGCGCGCAGACAGAGATCACTACTTGGAGGCATGGCGGCGCGGCAGCCCTGGAGCGACGCGGCGGGGTTCGACGATCGAGCTCTGCCAACTGGTGGCTTCGAGATCACGATTGTGCACCGCGCCCTGGGTCTTGCCGCAAGCCCCGGGGTCAGCTATACGTTCGAAGTGGCAGGCATGTGTGCGGACTTATCCGTTGCGTAATGACAAGGACTGCCCGGCCGCACATCAGGGCCAGCTGTACCAGACTTTCCACATGGCTTACTACCTGCTGGAATACGCACTGGTTGATGACTATCTAGCTCGGCGAGCGGCCTTCCGCGAGGAGCATCTAGCGCTCGCTCGTGAAGCCCGTGGGCGTGGGGACCTTATCCTCGCAGGCGCCCTTGCTGAACCGCCTGATCGAGCGGTCCTCGTTTGGCGCACCGACGATCGCTCTGTCGTTGAGCGCTTCATTGACGGCGATCCTTACGTTCGCAAGGGCTTGGTCAGCTCATGGACCATTCGGCCTTGGACTGTCGTCATCGGCGAGGGAGCTGGACAGACTGATGCCTAGCCACTGTCCAAATCCGAAGGTCCGGAGATCCGCGACGGACCACTGACCTCAACCAGGACCTTGCCGGAAATCTCCGGGTTCGCGGCGATCGCAAATGCCTCATCGACCTCCTCAATGGGCAGTACGTGAGTAACCACTTGCTCGATCTGCGGGTTCTCATCGAGCAGCGTGATCGCGGCATCGATCTCGTTGTTGAAGCGGAAGGTACCCCGCAGCTGTATCTCTTTCGATACCAAGGGAGCCAGGTTGATTGGTCGAGTCTCGTCGGGCAGATTGCCAACTTGGACGAGGATGCCGGCCCGGCGAGTGGCAAGGAGCAGCCCGTGAAGGGCCTGCGGCACTCCGGCACATTCCAACGTCACATCGAAGTACGAGTCCGGCAGTTCCTCGACGCCGATCTGTACGGTTCCTATCGGCAGCGGGCTTGCCTCACCTAGCAACCGCGCACGCTGCAACGGTCCCGCAAGCAGGTCGGCACACACCACCTCTGCCGCTCCCTCGGCCGCCGTGGCAGCAGCGGCTAGCAGCCCGATTGGACCCGATCCAGATATCAGGACGCGCTTGCCCCGAATTCCGCCAGCGACCGCCAGGGCGTGCAGGCCGACGGCCAGCGGCTCCGCCAGCGCCGCCCGCTTGATCGGCAGTGAGGTCGGCAGTCGGCGGACTTGATCGCGGCGAACGACTAGATGCTCGGCCAGGGCACCAGCGGTATGGGGCCATGTCGACGCACTGCCCAAGTAACCGCCACCCGGCCAGAGGTTTCGCTGCTCGTCGCTCAGATCCGGCTGCGCGGTACCCCACGTTGCGGGATGCACCGTCACTTGCGCACCCGTTTCGAACGTTCCCGTCGGGTCGAGATCTACCACCCCGGACACTTCGTGGCCTGGGATCAGCGGTTCACGGATAGCGAAAATGCCCGCAGCACCGTCGGCGTAGTAGTGCAGGTCAGATCCACAAATTCCGACGTAGCCCACCCGCAGCCGCACTTCGCCGGCACCTGGCTCCGGACTTGGAACCTGCTCGGTCCGCATGTCCTGCTTGGCGTGGATCCTGACGGCCCGCACACGGTCATGATCTCATTCGCCGAGGGCGTTGATGCGCTGCACATGGCCTTGGGTGACGACCGCGGCATCTGGGGTTGTCGCAGGAGGATGAACAGCTCTGGAAGTGCGGCGACGTTTGCCGTCGCAAGCCGGCCAACGCGTGTCTCCGCTGGGATTTGGACCCACTTTTGCCGTCTCAGGACGGCTCGCGTTATCCACTGGTACGGAAGGAACTTCCCGCAAGGGGTGACCACAACGCGGTTCTCGTGCTCATGTTGCCGCGGCAGCGTCGTTTTGTGCGGACTTTACTCGGAGGGCATCTGCAGCCGACGGCACGCTGCGATGAATTCCGAGACGATGAATCGCCCGGCATTGCCGACAACTCCCGTGAGAGATTACTACGACAAACTGAAGAATCAGCACGGCCCGTCAACGGCTGGGGCCCTATCCGAGAGGAGACTCAAAGATGAGCACCACGAACCTGTCCCGACTGCAGCTGGGAATCGCACCGGACTCGTGGGGAGTGTGGTTTCCCGAGGATCCAGACCAGGTGACATGGCGGCAGTACCTAGACGAGATCGCCAGAGCAGGCTACGTGTGGACTGAGCTTGGCCCGCAGGGCTTCCTGCCGCAGGATCCAGCGCGGCTACGCGACGAATTGGACACCCGAGGCTTGCGTGCCTGTGGCGGTACCGTCTTTGCTGGCCTCCACCGCGGTAAAGAGGCCCTGGACAAGGCGATCGAGGACTTCCGCCGCGAGGCCCGGTTGCTCACTGCCGTTGGTGCGAGCTACCTCATTCAATTGCCCGAGCAGTACACCGATATGCACACTGGTGAGGCCACCGAATCAGGGGACATCGATCCGGAACAGTGGAAGAACTTGATCACCGGCACCAACGAGCTCGGCCGGGTGATGCTCGATGAGTTCGGTGTCAAGCTGGCCTTCCACCCGCATGTCGACACCCATGTCGACACCCAGGAGCGGATCGAGCGCTTCCTGACCGACACCGACCCACAGTTTGTGAATCTGTGCTTGGACACCGGACACATCGCCTACTGCGACGGAGACAACGTCGACATCGTCCGCAAGTTCCCCGACCGGATCACCTACGTCCACCTCAAGCAGGTCGATCCCGAGGTCCGCGACCGCGCGCGCGCCGAAAAGCTTCCTCTCTCGGACGCCGTGAAGCTCGGCGCCATGGTCGAACCCCCCTATGGAGAACCGGCCATGCCACCCCTGCTCGACGCCCTCGGCGACCTCGACGCCGACATCTATGCGGTGATCGAACAAGACCTTTACCCCGTCGAACCCGATATCCCACTGCCCATCGGAGCTCGCACCGCTGGCTACTACGTCGCGTATGGCCTTGGCCCGGTACGCCGGTGGCCGTACTGATCAAGCACCTCGCGGGTCAAACTCGCAGAGAGGCTGAGCTACCCCGGATAACGAGTTGAGGATTCAGGATGGACTCTCGTCGACGCGTCCGGCGCGTTTCCAGGCGCTCAACCGCGGCCTTGACCGCCCGGCCGGCCAGCTTCGCAGCATCCTGGCGCACGCTGGTCAAATCGATCGTGGTCAGCTGAGCCAGGGGAGAATCGTCGTAGCCAGTCACCGAGATGTCCTGGGGAATCCTGAGTCCCGATCGGCTCAGCGTGTCGATGACGCCAAGCGCGCAGTGGTCATTGAAGGCGGCGACTGCCGTAGGCAGCTCAGGGCGCCGCAGCAACTGCTGTCCAGCCCACCGTCCATCAGCTTCGCTGCGGCCGCCGCGCAGCATGATGGCGCGACTGAGGATTCGGTGCCGTCGCAGGCCCTGTTCGAAGCCGGCTCGCCGAGCGGCAGCGATCTCTCCTAATCCACCGTCGATGTGGGCGATCCTGCGATGGCCGAGTTCGACAAGGTGGTTGACAACCTGCTCCATTCCCCGATCTTCTGCACTGCGAACGACATCGACATGGGCAAGTTCCATGTGGCGGCCGATGCACACCACAGGTGTGCCGCGGGTTAGCTGGGCAAGCGCCTCGGCATCCAGCTCGGGTCCTACGAGGAGCAATGCCTCGCAGCGGAATTCGAGCGCGGTGGTGATTGCCCGCGTTTCTTCATGGGTGGTTGTTTGCGGGCTAAGCACGATCTGATAGCCCGCGTTGTCGGCTGCGGCTAGCGCCGCATCCACAAGATCGGCGTGAAAGGCATTGTGCAGGTCGACAACCATCCCGAGCTGACGGGTACGACTGCTGGCCAGCAGGCTGGCAGTGCGGTTGGTCTGATAACCCAGTCGATCTGCGGCTGCGAAGACGCGTTCGCGAGTCTGCTCGCTGGCTCCCGCAGCGCCCCGGAAGATGATGGAGACCAGCGCTCTCGAGACGCCAGCCTCGAAAGCGACATCTTGCATCGTTGGTCGGGCGCCGTCGTACGTTGCGGTGACCACAACCTCTCCTTTGTCTTGACATATCTGTTACTGCGTCCGGAGTCTAGAGCGATCTACTAGAGCGATCTAGTAGTTGCTGATGTGGAGGACGACTTATGGTGCGGATCGGTCTCATGGGGTGCGGCCGGATGGTCGGGTTCACGCTGATTCGATCAACGTCCGCCCACAAGCCGAGCTGGCCCGGGTTTTCGATCCCTTCGAGGACGCCGCCCGAAATGTGGGAACGCGATTCGACGCTCCCTGGACCACCAACGTCGAGGACGTGATCACCGATCCGGCGATCGATGCCGTGGTTGTGGCTTCCCCGACACCCACTCATATTGATCTTCTGTCGCGCTCCTTGCGGGCAGGAAAGGCGGTGCTGTGCGAAAAGCCCATCGATCTGGACCTGGAGCGAGTTGACACCTGCCAGGCGGAGATCGGTGCGCTGGCTGATCGGGTGATGCTGGGGTTCAACCGGCGATTCGACCCGTCCTTCGGTGACATTCGCGCCCGGGTGGCGGCCGGTGAGATCGGTGACTTGGAGCAGCTGGTGATCATCAGTCGTGATCCCGCCCCGCCGCCTGCCGACTACGTGGCTACATCGGGCGGGCTGTTCGGGGACATGACCATCCACGATTTCGACATGGCCCGCTTCTTCCTGGGTGAGGTGGTGGAGGTTACGGCCACCGGCGCGAACCTGATCTCGCCAGACATCACCGCCGCCGGGGACATCGACGGTGCCATCGTCGTGCTGCGCGGAGCTTCTGGTGCGTTATGTTCGATCACCAACTCCCGACGCTGCGCTTTCGGCTATGACCAACGGCTGGAGGCGTTCGGCGCGCTGGGCATGCTCGCTGCAGCGAACCAGTTGCCGACAAGCGTGCGGTTTTACGGCGCCCAGAGCACCGAGGTCGCTGCGCCGTACCACAACTTCTTCCTCGATCGGTACACCCCGGCCTACCGGGCGGAGATAGATCATTTCGTGAATGCCGTGGAGACGGATTCGGTGCCGGTGCCGGGCTTTGCCGACGGCCGGGCGGCGCTGGTGCTGGCGGACGCCGCGAACGAGAGCCTGCGTACGGCTGCGACAGTGAAGGTGAACGCATGACGGTCCGGTGGGGAATGCTGTCGACTGCCGGAATCGGCCGCGTGGTGGCCGAAGCGGTCCGTGATTCGGAGGAAGCGGAGTTCGTCGCCATTGCGGGTCGGAGCGGTGATCGCGCTCAGGCTTATGCCGCCGAGTTCGGCATCCCGCGCAGTTTCGGCAGCTATGCCGAATTGCTGGCCGACCGCGGTGTAGATGCGGTCTATGTTCCGCTGCCTATCGCGCTGCATACCGAATAGACGATCCGGGCACTGCAGGCGGGCAAGCACGTGCTGTGTGAGAAGCCGTTCGCGATCACCGCCGCGGACGCTGCGGCATGCTTCGACGCGGCCGAAGTTGCCGACCGGCTCTGCATCGAAGGTCTCATGTGGCGGCATCACCCGCAGACGCGGCTGGCTCAGCAGCTGGTGGACGACGGGGCGATCGGGCGGCTCAGCCACATCCGTGCCGCGCTCAGCGTGAATGTCGCGCCGGGAGACATCCGGCGGATCGGAAAGTTGGGCGGCGGTGCGGTATTGGATCTGGGCTGTTACTGCATCAGCGGGGATCCGGCTGTTCGGCGGCCAGCCGCTGCGCGTCAGCGCCGCTCAGGTCGTTGACACAGCCGAGGGCGCCGACGGCGGCGATCTGCGTCTCGCCGCGACGTTCGCGCTGCCCGGCGACGCGCTCGCTCAGTTCGACGTGGCGCTGGATTTCCCTCGCCGCGACGAGCTGGAACTGATCGGCGCCAACGGCAAGATCACCATTCCCGACCCGTGGCTGTGCCGATACGGCTACCTCGAGCTGGAACGCGGCGGCGTGTCCGAGCGACTGTCAGCCGACCCATCCGGACGGTTCCGACTGTCCTCGCATTTCGACAACGATGATGCCTATCGCATCGAGTTCCAGAACGCCTCACTGCAGATCACCGGCGGAACTGCACCCACTTTCGGCCGAGCCGACGCGATCGACCAAGCAGCCGCGATCGAGGCCGTTCGGCAGGCAGCGACCACCGGCACGTGGATCGCCATGCCTGCTCCGACCGCTCCCAACACGTCAACGCACGGAGAACCGTCATGACCGGACGCCTTCGGGTTGGCATCATCGGGTGCGGCAACGTCGCCTTGAACTTCCACCTGCCCGCTTATCAAGCCCTGCCTGATCAATTCACGGTGGCCGGTCTGGTGGACCCGACCCCGGAGCGCCTCGAAACGGGCCGCTCGGCTGCCGGCCTGAGCGACAGCCAAGTCCACCTCGATGCCGCTGCCGTGCTGGCGCGAGATGACATCGACGTCGTCGACATCTGTACGCCGCAACACCTCCACCGGGATCTAGTCATTGCGGCCGCGGCGGCCGGCAAGCACGTTGAGTGAGAAGCCCCTTGCCGCTGTACCGGCCGACGCGGCGGCGATGGTGGCCGCCGCCAAGCAGGCCGATGTGGTCCTGGCCGTCGTGCACAACTACCTGTTCTTCCCCGAGGTGGTCGCCCTGCGGGCGCTGATCGACGCCGATGAATTGGGAGAGGTACGTACCGTCACCGTCGACATGCTCGGCGTAGTCGACTCTCCCGGTGCGGCGGGTTACCAGCCACGGTGGCGACATGATCCCGCGGCATCCGGCGGCGGCGTACTTATCGACATGCTGCATGGGGTGTATGTGGCCGAGCACCTCCTGGGCGCACCCATTGACGCGGTATCCGCCACGGTTGACAGCACAACCGACGGCGACGCGGTGGAAGGCCTCGCCCTGTGCCGGCTCGAGGCCGGTCGCCGCATTGGCATGGTCAACATCGGCTGGGGCCTCGGACCGGGCGGGATCACCGTCAACGGAACCAAGGGTCGAGCCGTCGCCCACAACCAAGCCGACGGCACCATGCCGTGGGCACCCTTCGAGCACCTTTCCGTGACCACCGCCGAAGGCAGCCGGACACTTGACCTTCCGCCGGGTCAAGATCTAGTCCCGTTGGTCGCCGACGCGATGCTTGAAGCCGTCGCCGACCTCGCCGCCGCGATCACTGACCGACGGGCACCGGCCGCGGACGGTTCCACTGCACTGCGGATTCTTGACGCCACCGTCGCCGCGTACACCTCCGCCGCACTCCGCAGCACCGTTGACCTCCCACTTCCGACCGACAGCCCTCTGCACCGCGTCGGAGTGGTCGGCCTTCGTGACCTCGATCTTCCGGATACCTCGCCGGTCCGCCGCCGCGGCCTGTTTGGCCTTTCCAGCAACGGAGCCTGATATGCAGATTGGCCTGCTTACCGACAGCCTCTCCACGCTCACCCGCGCCGAAGCGCTCGACACCGCCGCCGAACTGGGCGTCGAGACCGTTGAGATCGGGCTCGGGGGACCTCACGGTGGCTGGTCGCCGGCACCACACGCAGACCTGATCGAGCTGCTCAACGACTCTGCCGCACGGACGACACTCCGCCGGGACATCACATCGCGCGGCCTGCGACTGAGGCGTTCAATGCGGCCGGCAACCCTCTGCACCCGGTCAGCGGCGACCGCGACGATCAGGACCTCCGTAGCGCGCTGCAACTCGCCGAGGAATTCGAGATCAACACTGTCGTCACCATGTCCGGGCTTCCCGCGGCCCCCGGAGACAGGTTCCCTGCCTGGATCACCACGGTGTGGCCGCCGGAGAACCTCCAACTCCTGGAACATCAGTAGAGCATCGCGCTCGACTACTGGGGTGAACTGGCCGCGCAAGCCAAACGACGCGGAGTTCGCCTCGCCATCGAGATGCACGCCAACCAACTCATCTACAACGTGCCAAACCTGCTCCGACTCCGGGAGGCTGTCGGGGATACCGTCGGCGCCAACTTCAACCCCAGCCACCTGCTGTGGATGGGCGCCGACCCTATCGCCGCCATCGCCGCGCTGGACGGTGCCATCCACCACGTCCACGCCAGGACACCCGCATCGAGAAACGAGCTGCGGCCACCTCTCGCCTGGAAACGCTTTCCAATGAACAGGTCGATGAGCGAGCCTGGAATTTCGTCGCCGTCGGTGCGGGCCACCCCGACGGAGTCGCCTTCTGGGAGCGGTTCATCGAGGCGCTGCGCGCTGCCGGGTACGACGGCCCGCTGTCGATCGAGAACGAGGACTATTCGCTTGGCCAGCGCGAGTCAGTGTCCCTGGCAGTCCGGACCCTGCAGTCCGCGTCTCGCGGTGATCGTGAGTCGATCGGCGGCGCGATCACCGGGCGAAGGTCAACGGCCCCCGGTTCCCAGTCCCGCGATCAGGTTGACGGTGGCGGCCAAGATCACCGCACCGAAGAGGTACGACAACAGTGCGTGTCTGAGTGCGGTGGCACGGATCGCAGGCTTCTCAAGATCTGTGTCGGACACCTGGAATGTCATCCCGATCGTGAAGGCGAGGTAGGCAAAGTCGAGGTAGCGGGGAGGGGCGTCTTGGTTAAAGTTCACGCCACCGTCTGGGCCGATGTAGTACAGCTGCGCGTAGCGGAGCATGAACAACGTGTGCACCGTGAACCAGGACAACGCAACGCTGACGACGGCGAGCAGCTCTAGCTCGTCCTGTTGCACACCCCTGCTCGAGTTGGCTAGAACGAGCACGGCGCTGATCGCTGCAAGGCTGGCGACCGCCGCAATGATCACAATGAGGTCGCTGACCGTCCGGCCGGGGTTCTCACGGGTGGCGTGCACGGCGGTGTCCGAGAAATCCATCCGGCCTACAGCCAGCCACACCCAAAGCGTGAAGACGACGGCGGCGGTGTCCCATCCATACAGGGGCGCGTAAATCCATTTACCGAATAGCGCGACCGCGGTGCCTACGATGAGACCTGCGGTGAGCATTGCAACGAGGCGAACGCGTGCACCGGCCAACACCCAACGTGGTTGCGGCAGCGTTGCCACAGCGCCATTGCTGTCCATGCTCTCCATGCTGCCCGGCGGCAGAAGGAATAGCGCCGATTAAGGTGCTCACTCTGGCTGGTTGTCGGCGGATCCGGCGATCCGATACGGCGTGTCGAATCCCTCGTACATGAGGTGCGCAACCATGCCTTGGGCAGCGTGTTTGAGGTTGTGGCAGTGATCCATCCAGATACCAGGATTGTTTGCCACGAACGCGATGTCGTACGTCTCGCCGGGCAGCACGTTGAGCGAGTCGACCCACCACGGGCTTCCGGTGGCAGCCACATCATCGCGAGCCAGCACGACCACATGGTGGCCGTGGAGGTGCATCGGATGCACTTCGCCACTGTGATTCTCGATGCGCATCACAACCACGTCTCCCTGCCGCACCACATACATCGGGACGTTGGGGAAGAGGTGGCCGTTGATCGACCACCACATACCTGGCAGGCCCTTCACGAAGCCGGGTCGACGGCCAATGTGATAGTCGAATCGTCGCGTCGCGTGCGTGGGATCAAAGCTGAGTGCGGTTGGTGAACCGTACGACAGCAAGTCAAGATCAGCATCGGGTTGCGCGGGTGCGGGTACGTCGGCGCCCCGGGGCCCAACAACCACTGCGGTCGACTTGGACAGCTGAACTCTGACCTCGCTCCCGTCATCGGGCACCCTCACCTCCAGATCGAGCCGGGCGCCAGCGGTGAGGGTTACCGATTGACCAGACACCTCGGTCGGTCGATGCACATCTGTACCGTCTACAGCGAGCAGCCGGTATGGGCCGCTGGTCCAGACCTTCATAGGCCCGTTGTCGGTATTGGTGACCCGGACACGTACCCGCTGGCCGGCTTGCGCCGGTACGCGCAGATCCTCGGCCTTGCCATTGATGGTCCGAATTCCCTCGTAGCTGTGCGCCATCGCAGTGACATCGACGTGCTGGGCGATGCCTGATCTCGGCGTTACCACGAGTGAGCCGAGCAACCCTCCAGCGACCTGAGGGTTGGAGACCTGGTGCGAGTGATACCAGAACGAGCCAGCCTGTTTCGCGACGAAACGATAGGTGAACTCACCTCCGATCGGCACCGCGTCCTGAGTTACACCCGCTACTCCGTCCATGGCGTTGGGGACATCGACGCCGTGCCAATGCAATGTCACACCGTCGGCGACCGATTCGTTGTGCAAATGCACTTCGATCAACTGTCCCTGCCTGGCGCGGATCTCCGGACCAGGGGAGGTGCCATTAACACTGAATCCGGCGATTGATCGGTCACCAACGGTCAACATCTGTTGCCGAGTCACTAGATCAACTCGTACGTCTGCGGGTCGTGCCGGGTCGACGATCATGTCGCTGACAAGCCGTCGCGACGCCGATTGATCATCGTGCATATCGCCCTGCATGTGGCCCGCGTGGCCCCCGGCGTTGGGATCAGTCGTGGCTCCCAGGCCGTAATCGAGGTAGCCCATATCCATGATCGAATACGCGGACGGCACTCGGCTGGCTTGCCACAGCCACGCCAGAGGGGCAATGATCAACGCGGTTGCCAGCACCGGTAGGGCGAAACGGGTCAGCCGGGAGCTGCCAGTCATGACACCGGCGTGGCGGTATGTGCATCGGGCTGCTTCTCGCCAACCGAGATCACCGGGCGCACCCGACGAGCGGCGTAGAGCGCCACGGCAAAAATCGCGAAGGCGTTAAGCCCGTGCAGCAGACCTGCCAAAGGGAAGTCATGACCCAGGAAGCCGATCTGGCCTTGCGCGACCACGAGCACGAACACAACGACTGCCCACTTGATCGCGCCACGCATCTTCGTAAAGAACGACACGATCAGCAACAGCAGCGCGAGGCCCGGGATCGCAAACATCCCGTTCATACCGTGCACCAGGATGCCAAGGACCTCCGGGAATGGCATCGCCGAGTCATCCCCTTCAATGACCGCCTTGTCGAACACTCCACCGCTGTCGACCCATTTGCCAAGTCCGGCAATCGCCCAGACGATGACCATTGCCTGGACGGCCACTTCGGCAGCCACCAGGTAAGCGAGCACCTTGTACGCGGTCCTCATCACATTGCCTCCTCTTCCACGCGTCAGGCGAATCTCGTCTCAACGGTTGCCTGATACCTCGCCGAGTGGAATGAGGTAGACCGCAAAGGGCATGGAGGCTTGCCTCGGGGTGATAGTGGTAGGCCGACCCCGTACCAGCGGAGCAGCATTCGGCGGATCATGGACGTGTGACTATGGCGCGGCTCCGGTTCTACGCGCTGACGACCGTGGGCGGGATGTTCCTCGCGTACGAGCTGCTCGCGGGGGCAATGTCACCTGATGGCCCGTCTTTCTCGAGTCTCCTGTGGACCCTTCTCGTCATCCCGATGTACGCGGTCGGCGGCTGGCTAACGTGGCGGCTGCCAAGCCATCCGCAACCGGTTCGATTACTTGTCGGCGGGACCGGCGCTATAGCGACCGGAGCATTAGGGTTGCTCATCGCTGACCAGCCACAGTTGACCAACTCAGCGTGGTTCCCCGTGCTCAGCACGCTGAGCCTTGAGATAGAAGCGGTTACGGCGCTGGCATTGACACTGCTCGTCGGGAGCTATCCAGACGGCTTCGTCGAACGCACCTGGCAGCGGCTGACGCTGGGCTTCTCGTGGGCCGTTCTTATCGGCCCGCCGCTGGCACTGCTGGCATCACCCGTCGTGCCCGTGTCGCCCTGGGTTACAGAGGGTCTCGTTGTTGCCAATCCCTATGCGGCGAGCTCGCTTGCCTGGCTCGCGGAGCCGGCTTATTGGTTAGCACTGAACAGCTGGTGGGCCTTTGTCATCGGTGTGCTGGTCATGTGTGCACGGTTTGTCGCGGCCGATGCCGCCGGCCGGGCGCGAATGCGAGTTTTGCTCGTTGCCGTGGTCGGACTGTCGCTCTATGTCATAGGTGTTCTGGCGGCCGCACTCGGCGCACCCGAAGACTCGGCTGTGGTCGTCACCCTGCTCTTATTTGGATCGCTATCGGCGCTTCTCTTTCCGGGAGCAATCATCTATGGGATTCTGCGCCACCGGCTCTTCGATCTGGATCTTGTGGTCCGCAAGTCCGTCGCTTACGGCGCAGCGTCGTTGCTCATCGCCGCGGCGTATGCAGTCATCGCCGCTACGCCAGGCCTGATGCTGGGCAACCAAATACCGGTGGCCCTCGCCGTTGTTATCACCATTGCCGCGGCTCTCGCCTTCCAGCCGCTCCGCCGACGGCTCGAAGCCGCAGTCAGCAGAAGGCTGTTCGGCGACCGCGTACAGCAGTTTCAGCTACTGAAGAATCTCGGCACAACGATGGAGCAAACCTCCGAACTCGACGAACTGCTCCCTCGACTCGCAACCGCCGTCCGTGACGGAATCGGCGCCGGCTGGGTGCGAGTCCGGCTGAGTGAAGCGGATGGCGGCTGGCTCGACGAACCGGTAGGTGTGGCCGGTGAAGTGACCGGCGAGAACGCAACCAGCGTTGACCTGGTCCACGCCGGCGAGCAGGTGGGACGAATTGATCTTGGTCCGAAGCCGGGTGGCTATGCCGAAGCTGATCTTGACGTGCTGACCACCGTGGCCGCGCAGGCTACTACAGCAGTCGCCAACGTACGGCTCGCGACTCAGCTGAAGGAAGGACTCGAAGAGCTGTCGAAATCTCGCGGTCGGCTCATCGCCGCACAAGATGCGGAGCGTCGCCGCATTGAACGCGACCTGCACGACGGCATCCAGCAGGAGGTCGTAGCCCTCATCGCGGGCCTACGACTCGCTCGCAACCGGCTCGGCCGTGACCAGCTCAGGGTGGACGAGCTCACCGAGCTGCAAGACCAAGCTCGTGAAATGCTTCGTGACCTGCGGGAGCTTGCCCACGGCATCCACCCGCCGGTACTGACCGACAACGGCCTCGTTGCCGCACTGGAGTCCCGGGTCAGCAGATTTCCTATTCCTGTGGAGATCATTGCTGACGACGGCCTGCGTGACGAGCGGTTCTCTGAAGACGTGGAAGGCACGGCCTACTTCCTCGCCTGCGAATCTCTTACGAATGTGGCCAAGCACGCTGGCACCGACGGCGCCAGGATACGGCTGTCGCGTTTTTCCAACCTGTTGTGCCTAGCCGTGGAGGACAGCGGTCGAGGCTTCCAGCCCAACGGCGCGCGTTCCGGTGGGCTTGCCAACATCCGTGATCGCGTCGAAGCGTTGCACGGGCGGTTGACCATCGAGAGTGAACTGGGTGCCGGTACGAGCATCCATGCCGAACTCCCGCTGTCGCGACGAGGCTCTGGTGTCTGAGCAGCTGAAGGTCGTCATTGCCGAAGACAACTACCTCGTCCGCGAAGGCGTACGCCGCCTGCTGGAGGATTCCGGAGAGGTCGAAGTCGTCGCGTGCGTTGGTAATGCAACCGAGCTACTCGATGCAGTTCGACGACTGACCCCGAGCGCCGTTCTCACCGATATCCGAATGCCGCCGGGTCATCACATGGAGGGCATCGAGGCGGCCCGCTTGATACGTGCCGAGCACCCCAGCATCGGGGTCGTAGTGCTGTCGCAACACACAGATGAGAGCTACGCGCGAGCGCTTTTCAGCAACGGCTCCGCCGGTTTGGCGTACTTGCTGAAAGATCGCGTCGGCGAGCTCGAGGACCTGGTACGCGCGCTCAACGAGGTGGCATCTGGTGGCTCGGTCGTCGATCCGCTGATCATTGACACCCTGGTCGCGCGACAGCAGACACGCGCATCAAGCCCGCTCAGCTCGCTGACTCCACGTGAGCTCGATGTCCTCCGCGAGATGGCCCAGGGCAAAACCAACCTAGGCATTGAGCAAGCCTTGTTTCTTTCCGAATCGACAGTGGAGAAACACGTCAACGCGATCTTCACCAAATTGGGCATTTCGGCCGCGCCGGTGCACCGCCGGGTCGTCGCCGTACTCGCATTCCTCGAGAATGCAGCGCCCAGTTCAGTTGACGGAGCCCGGACGCGTCCGTAACACCGCCATCCGGCCGATGAGTTTCCGGGCCGGAGATCGTCATTTCGTAGAGTCGAGTCTTTAGACGAAGAAAGGAGTCGCTGTGTCAACGCCACAATCCCAAAATATTTCGATTCCCGATCTCCGTTCTGAGCTGAAGGGCGAAGTCATCGGCCCCGACGATGCGGGATACGACGAGGCGCGCCAACCGCCTGGGTTGAGACCGGGAGCACAGCGGGTGAGTACACCAACGCCGTC
>Ga0111539_10003068_pt1 | contig 22135 bp, 25 predicted proteins | sample RhiMethybrSRZTD1_FD_79667 | JGI IMG/M metagenome (GOLD analysis project Ga0111539, IMG submission 79667) | Populus rhizosphere microbial communities from Tennessee, USA - Rhizosphere MetaG P. TD hybrid SRZTD1 (version 2) (version 2) | ecosystem: Host-associated > Plants > Roots > Rhizosphere >...
AGACCCACGTCGGGAGGGATCGATTCCGCATCACGGGAAGTCCTTTCAGCGCTTCGGCACCTGGGCTTCCGCGAAGCCGATGCCGCCCGGATTGTGGATGTCGGGTCCCTGGTAGCGCAAGTCCTGGAAGCGCACGATCCAGCGGTCGGGCCGCTCCTCGACGGTCCAGTGTGGATAGCGCATCCACGTCGCGAACCCGCGCACCGATTCATGCGCGAGCGCCGCCTTCACGATGGCGTCGGGCTCGCGCCGCGGCAGGGTGAACACCGCACCCTCGCGCGTCACGATTCGATAGGTGCCCTGCTCGACGATGATCACCCGGTGGGCCCATGGCACGCCGGGAGCGGGGTTGGCTTGAATCTCGCGAGCGGTGGCGAACCGCTGGGCGAGCCCGCTTTCCGCGAGCCGCGCGAAGCCGAACGCGAGGCCCACGTAGAGCGCCAGGGTCGCGAGAGCCGCCCTCGCGAAAGCTTGCTGCGCCGCGATCGCGGGCATGCGCCAACGAAGTGCGGCGATAGTCGCGATTCCCGCGACCCATCCTGCCTTCACGCCGGGGCCCACGACCTCGGTCGTGATCACGAGCCAGCTTGCCAACGCCGCCAGCACGAGCCAGCCCGCGACGGCACGCGCGCTTCCCGATCGCGCGAGCACGGCACCTGCCGCGGCGAGCAGCCAGAACCAGGGATCGATGATGAAGAGCGCGTCGCCGTAGAACCAGCGCTCGTCGAACGGCATCAGCAGGCGCACGCCGTAGGTGTTGAGCCAGTCGAGCGCGGGATGCGTGAGCACCGACAGGAAGGCGAGCGCCACGATCGCGCGCGGCCGGAAGTGGGGCGCATCGACGGCCGCAGCCGTGGACCCTCGCCATCGATGCCACAACCAGACGACGGCCGCGAGGGCGAGCGGCAGTGCCAGCATCGCGAGCACGCCGTGCGTCACGCCGCGGCGCGAGTGCAGCGCCGCGTCCGCGCCCCAGAAGTTGGCCACGGCGTCGATGTCGGGCAGGTTCGCGCCGATGAGAAGCGTGGCGGTGGCGTAACGCGAGCGGCGCTTCAGGCCACTCTCGGCGAGGGTGGCGCCGAGCAGGGTGTGGGCGAGCGGGTCCATGGGACCGAATCATGCCGGAAGGTTGCCCGCGGTCTAGACTTGTCCCGTCATTTGCCGAGTCGGATAGCCGTGGGTGCATACCTTTCAGCGGAACAGCTGGCCGCGTACCGCCGCGACGGATTCCTCGTGATTCCGGACTTCGCGGACGCGGCGCGCTGCCTTGCGCTTCGCGAGCAGGCGCTCCTGTTGGCGCGCGAGCACGTGCCGCCGCCGGAACAGGCGACGGTATTCACCGCGGACGGCGGCGAGCGCCACGTGGCGGAGCGCTACTTCCTGACCAGCGGCGAGGCGATCCGCTGCTTCTTCGAGAAGGACGCCTTCGACGCCGCGGGACGCCTGCGCGGCGAGGCGCACCTGTCGCTAAACAAGCTGGGGCACGCGCTGCATGACCTCGATTCCGTCTTCGACGGATTCAGCCGGCGGCCTGAGCTCGCCGCCATCGCCGGGGATATCGGCATCGCCGAGCCGCTCCTGCTGCAGTCGATGTACATCTTCAAGCAGCCGCGGATCGGCGGCGAAGTCGCCTGCCACACGGACCACACCTACCTGTGGACCGACCCACCGAGCGCCGTCGGCTTCTGGTTCGCGATCGACGACGCGACGACCGAGAACGGCTGCATGTGGGCGCTGCCAGGTGGCCACCGGCTTCCCGTGAAGGCGCGCTCGAAGCTGAACGCGGACCGCACGGCCACGGAGCTCGAGATCCTCGACGCGGTTCCGTATCCGACCGACGGCCTCGTGCCGCTCGAGGCGCCTCGCGGCACGCTCGTCCTGCTGCACGGCGCGCTGCCACACCTGTCGGGCCCCAACCGCAGCGACAAGCCGCGGCACGCGTATACGGTCCACGCGATCGACGGCGCGGCGCACTACCGCGACGACAACTGGCTGCAGCGACCGAACCTGCCGCTGCGGGGATTCGTCTGATCGCTATTTCGGCCGGGACTGCAGCTCGAGCACGTTTCCCTCGGGATCGGTCATGCAGACCCACGTGAGCCTCGCCCCGGCCGCTGACTGCCGGAGGCCGAAGCCTATATCCCGCTCAGGGCCGTGAGCGACCCGCCCATGACGTCGTTGCCGTTGAATCTCGCCGTGTTGTTGCCGCGTGAATAGACGGTCGCCAACCCCGACCCCAAGAACTGGACTCCGTTGGCGTTGTGGGTCAACGAATTGCCGTCCATGACCACGGTGACCGTGGACCCGGAGGACTCGTTGGCGTAGACGCCGGCGTAGTAGCTGTGGCTGATCTGGTTGCGGGTCGCGATCACCTCGGCAACGTCGCCGGCCTGGTAGCTGCCCGCGGTGATCCCGTAGTTGTTGCCGCTCAGGTTGGACCCCTCGACCGAGATGCGCACCGTGCCCCCGTTGGCGAACGCGTCCACCCCCACGTTGTTGCCGACCAGCGCGCTGTTGCTGATGCTGATGCGCGAGCCGCCATAGCCGCTCACGGCCGTGTTCGTGCCGTTGATCTGGACGCGGTCGAGGGCGACGATCACGGACCCCGAGGCCCTCAAGCCCGAGGTGTTCATGTCGTGGAACACCGTGTTCCTCACGTTCACCTTCCCGTTCGGCGCAGAGGCGATGATTCCGTCGGTGACGCCCGAGATCTCGCAGTCGTACACGTTCAGCTCGTAACCCTGTACGAAAGACACGCCGGTGGAGCCCGAATTCAGGCGCACGATGACGAGATTGCGGAGCGTGACGCTCACGGAGCCGTTCACGTTGATCGCGCTTCCGCCCCCGGTCGCCACGACGCTACCCACCGCGCCCGGGATGGCGAGGATCGTCACGGACTTGGTGACGTCGACCTGGGCGGTATTGTAGTTCGCCGAGTCGAGCATCCAGATCTCGCCGTAGGACGCGACCGCGGCGAGGGCCGCCGGCAGCAAGCGGCAGGGTGCTGCGAGCGTGCACGGGTTTGCGTCGCTCCCATCGGAAGCGAGGTAGGCCCGGAAGAGCTGCGCGTGTGCGGCGGTCGGGACCAGCGAAACGGCAAAGAAGGCGAGAGCGGCCAGGGTGGCTTTGGACAGCTTCATTGTCGGTCTCCCGGTAGGCACCGGGCATCGACCCGGCGGAAGCCGAGTTTGCGCTTCATGTCCGGACGTTGTCGAATCGGGTTGCCCTGATCCGCGCCTCGATCGGCCGACGGCGGAGGAGGAGTGCGTTCTCTATCGCACGCCGCGACCGAGCGATACACGGCGGCGCAGCAGCGCGCGCTAGCGGCTGACCAACCTCGTCGATCTCTTCCGGGCGCGAGGCGGGTGGCCCGCCTCATGGTGCCAGGCAAGGCAACACGAAAAGCCCCGCTTCGGCGGGGCTCTTTGTTTCAGGTCGCGGAGGCGTAATGCCTAGACCGTCCTGCGATCAATATCCGACAAGAGCAAAACGAGCGATCCCACTTGCGTTGCCTCCGGTATTGGCGAGCTGGACCTGGATGGATGCTCCCGGCAGGTCGTAGACCCTGCACACCGTGTTGGGTGAGCCAATGACGAAAATGTCGTAGGTGAAGTACGCCGCGCTGGTGCTGCCACTGACGAACGAGTAGATGTTGACCTGAATCGGATTCGGGCCGGTGTGCGCCACACACACCCTGAACTTGGAAAACTTGTCCGTGTAGTTGGTCGTCCAGGCCTCGGTTCCCTGACCGGCCCAGGTGACGGTCTCCACGCGTTGATAATTCGTCTCCCGGTCGACCTGGACGGTGGGCGTCCCGGTAATTCCTACGGTCCACGGCCCGTTCTGTTTGGCATCGATCGCCGGCAGGGCGCCGATGTTCACCTGTCCCGTCACGGGCACTGGATTCGCCGCGGTGTTGGTGACGGTGACGGGCGTTTCCTGCCGCTGGCCTTGGGCGTGCGCAACGCTGGCGAGAAGACAAACCGCGACTGCCAGAAGGCATCTAAAGGAAGCTCGTTTCATGAATCCTCCAAGCGCAGAGAAGAAGAAGACCGGAAGAAATTTCCCCACTTCCGTACCGGCGCCGACTGCAAGCGACTTGGTTTTTATCGGCCGATTCTACTGCCGCGTGCGCCCGATCGGCCCCGCTTCGGCGGCATAATGCCGCGCATGAAGTCCTCGGCCTGCGTCGCGGTGGCGATGGCGTTGCTCGCCGGCCCGGCCCTCGCGCGCGAAGCCACCCGCGAGGTGAGCTGGCTTGGGGATCGGCATCCAGGGTCGGATCCGCCGTGCGCGCCCGATGAATACAAGGGACATGCGTCGTTTGCCAGCGCGCGCCTCGCGAACGGAGGCCGCCGCCTGACGCGCCTGTCGGTGCGGCTGGAGTCCAGGCTGCTCCGAGATTCGTCGGGAGCGGCACAGGTCACCGTCTTCGTGCGCGCCCCACGCAAGAAACCGCATCTCGAGATCGAACTGGTGCCGGGCGACCAGGGTTGGGATCCGGCCTCGATGCGCACGGGCGACGTCGTCATGCCGCGCGGCGCCATCATCGATGTTCCGAAGGGGAACATCCTCACGTTCCAGTCCACGGGCGTGATCGTCGTGGGCGCGACGACCTGTTCGATGCCCGTCGCAGTGGCCGAATTCTCCCTCGAGCCGTGAACCGCCTGATTTGAGCTTCCCCCCATGCCTCATCACGCCGCGCCGATAGTCACCGCCGAAGATGCCCTCGAGCGCCTGAAGGAGGGCAACGCGCGCTTCATGCGCGGTGAGGCGCGCTTTCCCACGGTGCAGAAGGAGATCCTCGCGGACTTGGCGCTCGGCCAGCACCCGTACGCCACCATCCTCGGCTGCAGCGACAGCCGCGTGCCGCCGGAGCTCGTGTTCGACGCGGGATTCGGGGAGCTCTTCGTGATCCGCGTCGCCGGCAACGTGCTCGGCCCGACGATCCTCGCCACGCTGCAGTACGCCGGCCTGCACCTGCGGACGGCCCTCTTCGTCGTGCTCGGGCACGAGGGATGCGGAGCGGTGGAGGCTGCGCTCGCGTGGAAGTTCGAGGGCACCGAGCAGAAGAGCCGCATCCAGTCGCTGATCGCCGATATCGTGCCGGGGCTCGATCACCTCGGTCCACGGCTGGGACCCGCGCAGCTCAGCCTGGCGGTGGCAGCGAACGTCCGCCACACGGTGAAGAGACTGCGCGACACACCGGAGGCACAGGCTCGCGGGGCCGATCGCACCATGCGCCTCGTCGGTGCCGTCTACGAGATCGAGACCGGGCGGGTGCGCTTTCTCGACGAGGGCTAGCGCCCCGCGCCGGGGCGCGGGCCGGGCTGGGGCTGTTTGCCTTTGCGCGCGGTCAAATGCCCCGGCAGGCAGGCACCTAGAATTCAGGGGTGAGGCGTCCCGCTCGCACCTTCCATCTGCTGCGGTATTTCTCGATCACGAGCGGCGTCGCACTGCTCGCGGCGAGCCTCGCGCTCGGCTGGGCCTACTACCGCGCGGAGGTTGAAGACCAGATCGCCGCGGCCGAGCTGCGCAGCGTCACGCTCGCGCGCGCCTTCGCCAACGCCATTCGGCCGCTCTCCGACAGGCCCGACGTCGACGCGCTGCACGCGCGCGTCCTGGAGCTCTCGCGCGACGTGCCGGTGTTGAAGATCAAGATCTACGACGCCGCCGGCACGGCGATCTATTCGTCGGTTCCGTCCGAGATCGGCGAGGACAAGAGCGGCAATCCGGGGTTTCGGGCGGCGCTCGCGGGCCGGGCGCCCAGCGAGCTCACGCATCGCGGCGCGATGAGCGTGACCGAGGGCCGCGTCGAGAACGTGGACGTGGTTTCGACCTACATCCCCATCGGCGAGCCGGGGCGGATTCGCGCCGTCTTCGAGCTCTACTCCGACGTCACCGATGCCGTCGCGAAGGTGCAGCACGACGCGCTTCGCCTCGTCACCTTCCTCGGCGCCGTATTCGCGATGCTCTACGGGGCGCTCCTGCTCATCGTCTCGCGCGGCGACCGCATCCTGCAGCGCCAATTCCGCCAGCTCGAGGACGAACGCCTGTCGCGGCTGAAGCGCTTCTTCTCGCCCCAGGTCGCCGAGCTCATCGACTCGGGCGGCATGGACGATCCCCTCCAGACCCACCGGCGGGAAATCACCGCGGTGTCGATCGACCTGCGCGGATTCACGGCGTTCACGGAGTCGGCCGAGCCCGAGGAGGTGATGGGACTGCTGCGTGAATATCACGACGAGATCGGCAAGGTCATCCTCGAGCACCAGGGGACGATCGAATACTTTGCCGGCGACGGCATCATGGTCATCTTCAACGACCCCGTCCCGGTTCCCGACGCGGCGATTCGAGCCGTGCGCATGGCGACCGGGATGCATGCGGCGTACGAGGGGCTGGCGGCTCGCTGGCGCGCGCGTGGCCACGATCTCGGCCTCGGCGCGGGCATCGCGATGGGCTACGCGACCATCGGCGCGATCGGCTTCGAGGGCAGGCGTGACTACGCCGCGATCGGAAGCGTGATGAATCTCTCGGCCCGCCTGTGCGGGGAGGCGAAGCCCGGACAGATACTCGTCGATCGCAAGGTGAAGGCGAGTGTCGAAGGGCTGGTCAGGATCGAGGCGGTGGAGGATCTGCGCCTCAAGGGCTTCGCGCAGCCGGTGCCGGCCTGGCTCATCAAGCGGCCCGCCGCGGTGCGTGAGCTGCGTCCCGAAAGCGCCGCCGCATAGGCGAACGCTGGCCCAGCCGTAATGCGCCGCGAGCGGGGCTATATTCCGACGAGGAATATCGAAAGAACAAGGCGGTATTTTTCAGGAATGTGCGGGGTGGCTATCCTCGGGGAGTGCCGAAGATCTACGTCATCCACGAGAACGACACTTGGGTCGAGCCGCTGCGCGCGGCGTTCGCCGAGCAGGGACTGCCCTACGAAGAGTGGTTCCTGAGCGAGGGCCTGGTCGACCTGTCCGAAGTGCCGCCCGACGGCGTGTTCTACAACCGCATGAGCGCCTCGTCGCACACGCGCGACCACCGCTACGCCGCGGAGCTCACCGGCGGCGTCCTGGCGTGGCTCGAGTCCCACGGTCGCCGCGTCGTGAACGACAGCCGCGCGTTGCGGCTGGAGATCAGCAAGGTCCACCAGTACGAGACCCTCAAGCACTACGACATCCGCACGCCGCGCACGCTGGCCGCGGTCGGCAAGGCGAAGATCGTCGAAGCCGCACGCCGCATGACGGGCCCCTTCATCACCAAGCACAACCGCGCCGGCAAGGGCCTCGGCGTGAAGCTCTTCCAGGGCGTGACGGCACTGGAAGCGCACGTGAACAGCGATGCCTTCGAGAATTCCGTCGACGGCATCACGCTCATCCAGGAATACATCCGCGCGCCGCAGCCGTTCATCACGCGCGTCGAGTTCGTGGGCGGCGAATTCCTCTACGCCGTGCGCGTCGACACTTCGCTGGGCTTCGAGCTGTGTCCGGCTGACGTGTGCCAGGTGGGGGATGCGTTCTGCCCGGCCGGAGGCCAACCGTCGGTCGCGGAGCAGGTCGCCCCCGTCTCGACCGCCCCGCGTTTCCGCATCGTGAAGGATTTCAGGAGCCCGCTGGTCGAGAAGTACAAGCGCTTCCTGGCCGACAACGGCATCGGCGTGGCCGGCATCGAGTTCATCGAGAACGAGCGCGGCGAGGTGTTCACGTACGACGTCAACACGAACACCAACTACAACCCCGCTGCGGAGGCCGAAGCCGGCCAGCACGGCATGAAGGCGATCGCGGCGTACCTCGGCCGCGAGCTGAACCAGCGCTACGGGCGGCTCACCCGCGTCGCTTGAGCGCGCTCACCGCGGCTGCGCGGGCGCGATGTTCTGGTTCATGCGGAAGACGTTGTCCGGGTCGTAGCGGCTCTTGAGCGCGACGAGGCGCTCGTATTTCGCGGCGCCGTAGGCTTCGCGCACGCGCTCGGCTCCCTCATCCATCAGGAAGTTCACGTACACGCCGAGCTGGTGGGGGCGCAGGCATTCGAAGAGCTCGCGCGTCCATTGCTTCTCCTGCGCGCCGATGTCCTCGCCCGGGAGCCACACGCCGTTCACGTTGATGTTGAAGGCGGCGGCGCGATGCGAATACGCCGTGTCGTCCTCGCCCACGCGCGCGACCGCGCCGCCCAGCTGGAAGATGATCGTGTAGGAGCGGGGCGAACGCATGGCGAGCGAGCGCTCGGTGATCACGTCGATCGCCGTGTCGGTGAGCTCGGCCACCTCGCACGACTTCCAGTAGTAATGCCACCCATGGGGCACCGCCTTGTCGTTCGCGGACTGGAAGGCAACGTAGGGCTTGGGGCCGACGAGGTCGAAGAGTGGCTTGCCGCGGGAGCGCAGCGGCGCGAGCGCGCGCTCGCCGGCGGCGATGTCGCCTGCCCAGACGCTCCCGATCTGGAGGACCTTGCGGCCGTGGAATTGCGCGGGGAAGGCGGGAAACGGCGGCAGCGTCCGGAATTGGACGATCGTGGTCAGCTCGTCGGGCGCTTCGCGCGCGAAGTCCCGATAGAAACGCAGCACCTCGGGTGCGTCCTCCATGGCCCAGACGACGGGCCCCGCGAGCACCGTGGTGCCGACCTCGTGCAGCGCGAACTCGAAGCTCGTCACGACGCCGAAGTTGCCGCCGCCTCCGCGCAGCCCCCACAGCAGCTCCGCGTCGCCGCCCGCGCCGGCGCGGACGAGACGACCATCCGCCGTGACCACGTCGGCGCCCATGAGGTTGTCCGCCGTGGTGCCGTGCTTGCGCATGAGCCAGCCGATGCCGCCGCCGAGGGTGAGGCCCGCCACGCCCGTATGCGTGACGATGCCGCCGGTCGTGGCGAGGCCGAAGGCCTGCGTCTCGCGGTCGAAGTCGCCCCACAGCGCGCCGCCCTCGGCCCACGCCCGGCGCGATTCCGGTGCGACGCGAACGCCCCTCATGGTCGAGAGGTCGATCACGATCCCGCCATCGTTGACCGCGTGGCCGCCCACGCCGTGGGCCCCGCCGCGGATCGAGACCAGCAGCCCCGCCTCGCGCGCGTGGCGCACGGCCGCGATCACGTCGGCGGCGCCCGTGCACTGCGCGATCAGCGCGGGCCTGCGGTCGATATCCCAGTTCCAGACGCGCCGCGCCGCATCGTAGTCGGCGTCGCCCGCCGTGAGCATGCGTCCGTGAAACCCGGCAATCGTGCGTGTCGCGATCGTGCTCATGGCGTGACTCCTGCCGGACGGGGGACGTCGGCGAAACGGCTGAGCAGCAGCCAGCCCGGAAACGCGCTCGTGAGGGCCCGCGGCCCCAGGATCCGCAACGCCTTCGAGTCGAGCGCCTCCTTGAAGGGCATGTCCCCCAGCCAGACCGCGGCCAGGGCGGCGAGATCGGCCTCGACCTGCAGGTCGACCTCGAAGCCGGGATCCTCGATGCACATCTCGGCGCCGCTGCGTTCCAGCAGCAGCCAGAAGACGCGCGGGCCGCGTGCGCCCCGCGGCGCGCTGGTGAAGCGGAAGCACACCACGACGCGCCGATCGGGCAGGCGATCGAGCGCGATGCGCCGGCGCACGTTCCACATGAGGAAGCGCGCATCGAGGTTGTCGCGCCGGACCCTCACGGTCCAGCGCTGGCCCCAGTGCGCGAGCTGTTCCAGCAGCGGCGCGAATTCGCGGCCCGCGGGTGTCAGAAGGTAGCGGTGGCCGCGCTTGCCTTCCAGGGGCTCCTTGCTGATGACGCCGGACGCCTCCAGCTCGCTCAGGCGGTGCACCAGGAGCGCCCGCGACATCGACGGCACGCCACGGTGGATGTCGTTGAAGAGCTCGGCCCCCGCGAACAGCTCGCGCAGGATCATCGGCGTCCAGCGCTCGGCGAAGATCTCCGAGGCGACGGCGATGGGGCAGAACTGTCCGAACCCTTTGGGCATGCAACCAGCCTAGCCGCCCGTTTCGGGGAGAGCAAGTTCACTTCCTGAACTTGTTGCCGGGCGCGACGCCGAGCATCGTGGATCGCACACACGACCCAAGGAGGTGCTCATGCGTTCCCATCGTTACCTGAATGCGTTGTTCTTCGCGACGGCGTTGGGGCAGTCCCCGCTCGCAGCGGCCGACGTGGTGCTGGACTGGAACGAGATCGGCCTCGCGCGCGTACTCGCGGCGCGGCAGCTGCCGCCCGATGCATCGCGATCCCTGGCGATCATGCATCTGGCGATGTTCGACGCGGCCACCGCGGCGCAATCCCGGGGCGTCGCGTCGACGCAGGCCGCCACGGCCGCCGCCGCTCACGCGGCGCTCATCCGGCTCTTCCCGGGCGAGGCGCAGGCGTTGGACGCCGCATACGCGGCCTCGATCGCCGGCATCGATACGGGCGCGGGACACGCGGGCGCGGAGATCGGCCGCGCCGCCGCGGCGCGGCGCGTGCAGCTGCGCGAGCGTGACGGCAGCGGGATCGCCGGACCCTACAAGCCGCGCGTCCAGGCCGGGGTATACGTGGCCACGGCCTACCCGGTGAGCTCTGAGTGGGCCCGGGTGAAGCCGTTCGTCATGGACGATTCGGCGCAGTTCCGTCCGCCGCCGCCGCCCTCGCTCGACAGCCCCGTGTGGGCGCGCGACCTCGAAGAGATCCGCGCCGTTGGCAGCCGGGCGAGCACGAGCCGCAGCCGCGAGCAGACCGACGTGGCCCGCTTCTGGACGGTCACCGGGCCGCCGAGCTGGAACCCGCTGGTGCGCGCGCTCGCCCAGGCGCGCTCGGCCGGCCTCGTCGACAACGCGCGCCTCTTCGCACAGGTCTACGTGGCCGCGACCGATGCGTTCATCGCGGTCTTCGACGCGAAGTACGCGCACGAATTCTGGCGGCCGGTGACGGCTGTGCGCCACGGCGGATCAGATCCGGCCTGGCTTCCCCTCGTGGATACGCCGATGCATCCGGAATACCCGTGCGCTCATTGCATCAGCTCCGCGGCGGTGGCGACCGTGCTCGAAGCGCACTTTGGCAAGGGCTCCATCGCACCGGTGAGCATGACGAGCCCGACGGCCCCCGGGGTGACGCGCACCTGGTCGCGCATCTCCGACTATGTGACCGAGGTGAGCAACGCCCGCGTCTGGGGCGGGATCCACTATCGCAACTCGACCGTGGTCGGCGAGCAGATGGGCCGGCGCATCGGAGCGCTGGCGGTAGAACGCCCGCTCGTGGCCGTCGAAGCGAGCCGGGAACCCGCCCCCGCAACACTGAGCGCACGGTGAGCGCCATGCGGACAACCATTACACGCCTGGTCGCGATGTTGTCGCTCCTTGCCGTGTTGCCGCAAGCGGCGGCCGCTCCCGGCGGCCGCAACAGCTCCGCGACGATCTCCGCCGCGTTCACGGACTCCTGCCGGACCTTCATCGCCCAGTCGAGCAAGGACATCTCTCACGTCGAGTTGCGCTATGCCGACGGCCGCGTCGTGAAGGACGAGACGATCGGCGTGCCCGACTACGAAATCGAGGGCGGCCCGGGCGACGAGCTCCGGTCCGCGATCGTGAAGTCGGGCATCACGAGCCGGGAATTCGCATGCGTCGCGGCAAATCGCCCCCCGGTGGCGCGGCTCGAGATCAAGACGCCGGCGGGCAATTCGCTCGAGGGTTGCTTCGACTTCTTCGAGGGCGGCTTGATGTGCGAGCAATCGACGCCGCGCGTCGAGTGGACGAGCGCCGCGGCGGTCCCGGACACCGGAGGGGCCACCTCGGGCCTCTTCCACTGGGGTTGCGGGTTCCTCACCGATCGCTCGCTCTGCTCCTTCGTGATGAGCTTTCGGGGTATCGGCAGCACCGATCCCGACGCTGACATCACGCACTGGACGCTCGACTTCGGCGATGGCACCTCCGTGGGCGGGAGCTGGTCCACCGATCCGCCCATCGAGGTGGCGCATGACTACTCGAGCGCCTACGCGAGCGACGCCTGTACCCCCTGCATGATCACGGTCACGGTGACCGACTCCGCCGGACAGAGCAGCTCGGAGTCGATTCGAATGGTGTTCGTGGACGTGACACCCGACTGACCGGCGTGCTTGATGCGAACGGCCCCGCCTCGGCGGGGCTCTTCCATTGCCGCGTTTCTCGTCATGGAAGGATCTGGGTCCCCCATGGATTGTCCACCGCGATGAGCCAGCGGCCATCGTCCTGGCGGCGAAGGAAATCGGTCGACTCGCCTCTCAGCTCGACGTCCTTGCCGGAGGGATCCGTACCCCGCAGGCTCCAGCGCCCCACATACAGCGCGACGTCATCCGCCTCGACGACCTTCTGCGCGTCGGACCGGAGCACCGCCTTCATGGCGACGAAGCCACCCAGCCCGTCGCGAATCTGCGCCGTTCCGCGAGCCACCTGGCCCGGCTGCACTACGAGGACTGCATTGGGCTCGTACAGCGCGACCGCGCCCGCGACGTCGCCGCGATTGATCGCCTGCACTAGCCGAGTCACGGTATCGATCGGTGCTTGCATGGTGGATTCTCCTTCGGGAAGTCGTGCGTTAGAACCCGCTGGTACGCGGTGGATTCCGCGACGTGGCCGCGAGTTCGACCGCGCTAGTCCACTCGGGGCTCCTATGCCTGGCACTGAATCCGACGTTTGGATGACACCGTAGCCGGGAGCTCTCTTCGTGGCCCGGGCCCGCGGCGGCATGAGCCGATCGGGCTGCGGCAGGCGATAATCCGCGATCCATGATGATCGACTGCCGCGGTCACTGCACCCGGCGCGGCACACCGACCCTCACGATCCTCGCATGAAGGTGATCCCCATGAGCCTTGCTTCGCGCTTCCTTTCGCTCGCCGCCGCGGCCGCGGTTGCCCTCGTCCCTGCCGCGGCCCTGGCGCAGGCCTATCCCTCGAAGCCGGTCCGGATCCTGGTCGGTTTCGCCCCCGGCGGCGCGATGGACATCGTCGCGCGCACGGTGGGACAGAAGATCTCGGCAGGTCTCGGGCAACCGGTGGTGGTCGAGAACAAGCCAGGCGCGGCGAGCAACATCGCCATCCGCCAACTGATCGACAGCCCTCCGGACGGCTACACGGTGATGCTCGTCGCCAACGGCCTCACGGCGAATCCGTTCCTCTATACCCAGACGCCGTTCGATCCCAATGCCGATGTCGTGCCGATCACGCTGGTGGCGCGGCTGCCGGTGGTGATCGCGGTCAACGCCACCTCGGAGCTCACCACGCTCAGGAAGCTGGTGGACGCCTCCAAGGCGAAGCCGGCCAGCGTGAGCTACGGCTCGCCGGGCAGCGGTTCCACGCCGCACCTCGCGGTGGAGACTTTCGCCCGCGCGGCGGGGATCTCGCTCACGCACGTGCCTTACAAGGGTGGCGCGCCCGCGATCACCGACGTCCTCGGCGGGCAGCTGCCGATGGTGGCGGTGAACGCCGTGGAAGTGCTGCCGCACGTGAAGGCCGGGAAGCTGCGGGTGCTCGCCACGCTCTCGGCCGAACGCGTCGCCACCTTGCCCGATGCGCCCACGATCGCGGAATCCGGATTTCCGGGCTTCGAGGCCTCCGTATGGCACGCCTTCATCGCGCCGAAGGGCACGCCGCCCGCGGTCGTCGAGCGCCTCAAGGCCGAGATCCACAAGGCACTTGCCGACGCGGAAGTGAAGGAGCGCCTGAGCGGCCTCGGTGCGGTCGCCTCGCCCACCACGCCGCAGGAGCTGGCGACCCTCGTGCGCACCGAGCACGAGCGCTACGGCAAGCTGATCCGCGAAGCCGACATCAAGGCCAACTGAGGAGATTTCCGCATGCCCGTGGGCTTCCGCATCCAACCGCGCGCACCGCTTGCCGATGGCGCGCTTCTCGAGCGGCTGCGCAAGCTGCCGGTATCGAACGTCAGCGACAACCTGCAGCGCCACACCGGCGCGCGCCTCACGCCGATCCATCGCACCGGCACGCTGGTGGGCACCGCCTTCACGGTGAAGACGCGCCCGGGCGACAACCTCATGGTGCACAAGGCGATCGACGTCGCAGGGCCGGGCGACGTGCTGGTGATCGACGCCGGCGGCGCGCTCGACCACGCGATCATCGGCGAGCTCATGGCCGGCTGGGCGAGGAAGCGCGGCATCGCGGGATTCGTGATCGACGGCGCGATCCGCGATTCCAACGAGCTCGCGCAGGGCGACTATCCGGTGTACGCGGCGGGTGTCACCCATCGCGGGCCGTACAAGGATGGTCCCGGCGAGATCAACGTCGTCGTGTCGATCGGCGGCATGGTCGTTCGCCCCGGGGACCTCATCGCGGGTGACCACGACGGGGTGCTCGCGATTCCGCGGGAGGATGCGGAACGCGTGATCGCGGATGCCGAGGCGCAGAACCGCAAGGAGCAGGCCGCGATGGCCGCCATCCAGGCCGGGACGTGGGATCGCAAATGGGTCGACGAGACACTCAAGGCGCGCGGCTGCGACATGGGAGCACCGAAGTGAAGCGCCGCGCCGCGATGGGGATTGCCGCGCTTTCCGCGATCGCGTTCGTCCTCGGCCTCGCCGGCGGCTGCGCCACGACTCCGGCCGGTCCGGGTGAAGGGGTGGTCAAGGCGCTCGCGCCTGCCGGCAAGTTGCGCGTCGGCCTCTATCCGGGAAGTCCGACCTCGATGGTGAAGGACGCGTCCGGAGAGACCCGCGGCGTGTCGCACGACCTCGGGCGCGAGCTCGCGAGCCGTATCGGCGTGCCGTTCGAGCCGGTGGTGTTCCAGAACAACGCGAAGCTGCTCGACGCCGCGAAGGCGGGCGAGGTCGACCTCGTCTTCACCAACGCGACGCCCGCGCGCGCGGCGTTCCTCGACTTCACGCCCACGGTGCTGGACGTCGAGCAGGGCTACCTCGTGCCCTCCGGCTCGCACATCACGACCGCGAAAGAGGTCGATCGCGCCGGAATTCGCGTGGGAGTGAGCCAGGGCAGCACGTCGCAGGGCGTATTGGGCCGCGACCTGAAGCAGGCCGAGGTGGTGCCGGTGGCCTCGCTCAAGGCCGGCGCCGACATGCTGGCCGGCGGCGCGCTCCATGCCTACGCCACCAACAAGGCGATCCTCTTCGAGATGGCCGACGGGCTGCAGGGCGCGCGCGTCCTCGACGGCCGATGGGGGCTCGAGCATTTCGCGCTCGGCATCCCCAAGGGACGCAGCGCCGCGGTGCCCTACCTCGAGCAGTTCGTCGCGAGCGCGCGGCGCGAAGGCGTCGTGGATCGCGCCGTCCAGCGTGCGGGGCTGCGCGGCGCGGTGACCGCGGGACAGTAAAATTCCGCCGTGCCGCACCTCTTCGAGCTCGCCACCACCAACCGCTCCAAGTGCCGCGGCTGCAAGCAGGGCATCGCCAAGGGCGAGCTGCGCTTCGGCGAGAGCCTTCCCAACCAATTCGGCGAGGGCGAGGTCACGCACTGGTTCCATCCGATGTGCGCGGCGTACAAGCGACCCGAGCCGTTGCTGGAAGCACTGCGATCGGCGATAGAGATTCCCGCCCGCGAGGCCCTGGAGCGAGCCGCCGGAACAAGCCTCGCGCAGCACCGCCTGGCGCGCATCGACGGCGCCGAGCGTTCGCCGACCAGCCAGGCCAAATGCCGCCAGTGCAAGGAGCCGATCGAGAAGGGCAGCTGGCGCATCCGCCTCGTGTTCCACGAGGAAGGCGTCTTTTCGCCGGGCGGCTTCATCCACATCGCGTGCCGCCAACCCTATTTCGAGACGACGGATATCGTGGACCCGGTGTTGCACTTCAGCCCGGCGCTCTCCGCCGAGGATCGCACCGAGCTCGAGGCGGCGCTGCGCGCCTAGCTGACCAGCGCCTTCACGTCGGGATACCCCATCAGCTTGAGGAGGTAGTAGTTCACCGCCGCCTCGCCCGGATCGTCGGAGAAGGTCACGATCTCGGCGTAGCGCGGCACGCCCGCCTTGGCGAGCGCCGCCCAGATGTCCTTCGCGGCCTTCGGCGTGCCGTCGGGCTTGAGCAGCTCCGTGTACGGCACGTGCACGACCTTGCCGTCCATCGCGCGCGCGGGAACGGCGGCGCCCGAAGCGACGAAGACCTTCGGGTACGGACCGCTGCCGCCTTTCGGATCGGTGAGCATCGTGCCCTCCTTCACCGCGGGCACGTAGGTCGCGGGCGGCACGGCCATGTCGGTCGGCTTGGCCGGCTTGCCGACGATCGTGGGTTCCTTCGTCACGGCGAAATTCCCGCGTGCCATCTTGTCGAGCGAGTCGGGGGACTCGAGCGAGTCCATGAAGATCGAGACCTTCTTCTGCCCGAGCTTCTCCAGCACGACGTAGGCCAGTGCCGCATCCCGGGTGATGCCGCCGCCGGAGACGACCACGGCCTCGTGGGCGGCGTCCACGCCCGAGGCTCCGAGCACCTCGGCGAGCTTGCGCGGGTCTTTCGCATGGCCGCGGAACGCTTCGCCCGTCACGTTCACCGCGAACGGCACATGACCCTGCGCGTAGGCGGCGGGCGCGCGAACGTCGACCACGCTCACGCGCGCGACGCCGTACATCCGCATCATCCGGCCGCCCCAGGACTGCAGCCATTCGGTGTCGCGCATCATCGCGGGCGTGCCATAGGTCCAGAACGGAAGGTCGCGCTCGTCCTGCAGCCAGCCCATTTGCGACTCGACCGAGAGCTTCACCTTCGAATGGCCGGCGAGGTGCCGGATCGCGAAGTAGGGAACGCTCGCCGCGCCGCCGCCGCCGCAATGGGAGTGGATCTCCTGGTCGGCGCGGATGCCGTTCACCGCGAGCATCCGCCGGATCTCGCCGGGCGCCTTGAAGGTCTTGTCGGCGTTGTAGAAATCCTCGGCAGGCATGAGGACCGCGTTCGGAATGTGCCCGGGCTTGTTGAAGAACGCCGCCGCGCCGTAGTGGTACTCGGGGCCGAGCGCGTCGAGCAGCACGTGGCTCTTGCGGTCGCCGGCGGCGGCGAGGAGCTCGGGCATGCGCGTGCGCTGCTGCTCGTCCACGCGGGTGATCCTGAAGCTGCCGGCTTTCGGCGCGGCCGTGGCGTCGGCGGTGACGGGCAGGCCATCGGCACGCCACTTCGTCATGCCGCCATCCAGGATCGCGAGCCTCTCCGTGGGGAACCCGTGGTACTGCAACTGGAAGAACATGCGCGTGGCGAACCACGTCCCCCCCTGGTCGTAGATCACGATCGTCTTCGCGGGGTCGACGCCGAGCGCCTGGTAGGCGCGTTCCATTTCCGCAAGCGACACGTCGCGCACGCCGAAGCTCGCGATGGCGAACACGTCCACGGGAACCGCGCCCGGAATGTGGCCCTTGGCGTACATCGGCCTGGGCTGGGCGTCGAGCACGAGGACGTCGCCGGCCGCGAGGCGCTCCCTGAGCCACGCGCCGTCGACGAGCGAGCCTGCGAGGGCGGGCAACGCGATCAGCAGCGAGGCGAGGGCGGCGAAGAGCCCGCGGATGAAGGTCCTGGTCATGGCAATGCTCCTGTTCATTCGGGATCGCGCGAGCGGCGCAAGCGCACCGCAGCGGCGAGGAAGACAGCGGCGAAGACGAGCCCGATCCAGAGCCCGGGAGTCGAGAGGAAGCGCAGGGGATCGAGCTGCGCGAGCTGGGTGATCGGCTCCCTCATCGCGTCGTCGCGGAACGCGGCCGTCATCGCGCCCCCAACGCGGTCGCGGACGAGGTTGCCGACGTAGCTCGTCCCGAACGTGATGCGCTCGACGGCCCCCGCCGCGAAGATCGGAAGGAAGGCCCAGAGGAACGGCGAGCGGCGCGTCCACGCCGAGACCAGCAGCAGCCAGCCGTAGGCGGGCGCGAACCAGAGCGAGTGCACGGCCACTCCGTAGACCATCGCGATCCAGGTCTGGACCCAGGTGACCGTCCCCAACGGCGACTCGATGCCGCGTGCGGCCAGCATCGTGGCGCCTCCGGCGAGCAGCACGAGCTGCGCGACGAGCGCGATCGCCGTGGCGACACCAGGGATCACGACGAGGGGCACCGCGGCCTTCGCGAGCACCGTGGTGAGGTCGGAGACCGGCATCGACTTCCAGAAGAGCATGCTGCGGTCGCGCCGCTCCGCGTAGAGGGCGTCGAGCGCGTAGAACACGCCCACGATCCAGCCGGTGACCAGGATCACCGAGGACATGAGGCCGAAGGGCATGACGATCACGGCCACCTGCTTCGCGGGCGGCAGCACGGGGACCGTGCGCATGGCCTCGGCCCACTGGCCGAGGTGGAGCACGAAGCCCGTGAGCGCGAGCAACGCGATCGCCATCGGTGCGAGGTAGGCGGAGCGGTGCTCCCAGAGCTCGCGCCGCACCGACCAGAGGAAGTCCGAGCGCGCGTTCATGCCGTTCCTTCCGCGCCCTGGCGCCCGCCCAGCAGCGCCACGAACACGTCGGCCACGCCGGCGGTGCGCGTTTCGCCCAGGACCTCGAGCTGCTCACGCCCGACGCCGTCGAACATCAGGATGCCGCGGCCGAACACCTGGCGCTCGTGGATGGGGCCGAGGGCGCGGGCGGCCTCGAGCCGCTCGGGAAGCACCATCACCTCCATGAAGCGCGACTCGAAGGCCTCCATGGAGCAGTCGAGGGCCACGCGCCCGCGGTCGATGAACACGAGGTCGGTGAGGACGTGCTGCACCTCTTCGACCTGGTGCGTGGTCACGACGATGGTGCGGTTGGCGTCGAAGTAGTCGTTGAGCAGCGTGTCGTAGAACTGCTTGCGGAACAGGATGTCGAGGCCGAGCGTGGGCTCGTCGAGCACGAGCAGGCGCGCGTCGATCGCCATCACCAGGGCGAGGTGCAACTGCGCCACCATGCCCTTGGAGAGCTCGCCCACGCGGCTCTTCGGCTTGATGGTCGTCCTTGCCAGGAAGCCCTCGGCCTTGGCGCGGTCGAAGCGCGGGTGCACGCCGGCCACGTAGTCGAGCGCCTGCGGCACGCGCAGCCACCGTGGCAGCACCGCGACGTCGGCGATGAAGCAGACCTCGCGCATGAGCTGGTCGCGCTGCTTCCAGGGATCGAAGCCCAGCACCGAGAGCTCGCCCTGGAACGTGGTGAGGCCGAGGATCGACTTGAGCGCCGTGGTCTTGCCCGCGCCGTTGGGGCCGATGAGACCGAGGATGCGACCCTGCTCGACCTTGAGGTCGATCCCGTCGAGGGCGACGGTGGAGCGGTATGCCTTGCGCAGGCCCCGCGCTTCGATGGCGGCCATGCCTAGGACTCTTTCGCCGGCGAGGCCGGCGCGGCCGCGAGCAATTCGTCGAGCGCGAGGCCGAGGCGCTTGATCGTGAGGTGCACCTTGGGCCACTCGTCGGCAAGGAAGCGACGGCGCTCGGCGTCGAGCAGCAGGCCGCGCACGCCGTCGTTCACGAACATGCCGCGCCCGCGCCGCGCCTCGACCAGGTGTTCGTCGACCAATTGCTGATAGCCCTTGAGGACGGTGAGCGGGTTCACGCGCAGCTCGGCGGCCACGGTTCGCACCGACGGAAGTGGATCGCCCTCGCGCAGCGCGCCGTCGAGAATCATGGCGACCACCCGGTCGCGGAGCTGCCGGTAGATGGGTTGGCGGTCATTCCAGTCGGAGTCCATTGAGCTAGTCCTGATCTAGTGTTGTAGTTAACTACAACACATGACCCAAAAACAAGCCCCTTTTCCAGGGGCTTGAATTTACTGAGGTTTCCGAACTATCGGATCTGCCGGATCGAGGACACCCGGTCGTCCATCCCGGCCAGGTAGCGGTATTCGCCCGGGCGGAAGGTCTGGCAGCGGCCAGTGAAGGCGGGCTCGGTGCAGGCTTCCCAGACGCCGTCGTGGACCACCATGCTCGAGGCGCGCCCGTCGAAGTTGCGCTCGCTGAGGTCGCGCTCGTTGTTCTCGATGCGCACCGAACGCCCGCGGAAGTCCTGGCCGCCGTAGAGCTCGACCGCGCCACGCATCTCGTGCCGCGCTTCGCGCCGCACTTCGCGCGGTTCCTCGCGCGGGTCGCGTCGCGCCACCTTCGCGTCCGTGCCGAGAAAGCGTACCGAGGTGATGCGCTGGTGATAGGCGGGGTCGAGGCTGGGATACTCACCCGGCGCGAACACGTGGCAATTGCCCTTGAAGTGGTCGCCGGTGCACGCTTCCCAGTAGCCGCCGCGCACGATCAGGCTCTCGCCTGCGCGCGCGAAGCCGCCCTCGAGATTGTTCACCTCGCCTTTCACGGTCTGGGCGGGTCCGCGGAAGTTCGATTGTTTGTAGATCACGAATTCGGTCACTGCGGCCTGGGTGGCGCCTGCGAAGAGCAGCGCGACGGCCGCGAGGAGTGCGTTGCGTTTCATGTCGGTTCCTCCGGTTGTCATCCATGCTTGGACTCCACCCGGGGACCCTTAGTTTTCGGCCTCAACGGCCCATGGCGTGGCTCCGACGCGACATGGACGTCGGCGGGGTCCGACACGACGATGGAGCGGCCTAGCGCCCTTCGAACGCGGCTTCCAGCGCGGCGACGTCGATCTTCTGCATCTGCAGCATCGCGTGCATCGCGCGGTTGGCGCGCTCGCGGTCGGGATTGAAGATCAGCTCCTTCAGCTTGCGCGGGATGACCTGCCACGAAAGGCCGTACTTGTCGGTGAGCCAGCCGCACACGCTGGGCACGCCGCCATCGGCGGTGAGCCGTGCCCACAGGCGGTCCACCTCGGCCTGGTCCTCGCAGTCGATGAACAGCGAGACCGCGGGGTTCAACTTGTGGTGCGGGCCGCCGTTGAAGCAGATGAACTCCTGGCCGTCGACCTGGAAGGTGGCCGACATCGGCTTGCCTCCAGCGCCGGGCATCGTGTCCACGATCGCGGCGCCCTTGAAGAGCGAGGCGTAGAAATTCGCCGCCTCGACCGCCTGGTCGTTGAACCACAGGAACGTCGTGACCTTCCTCATCGTGAATCTCCCGGTTGTGCCGCCGCCATCGTGGCGAGCAGCGTTTCGAGCCGCTTGAAGCCGGCCTCCATGCCCTCGGTCATGCCGGTGGCGAGCGCGCCGTCGCGCGCCTGCTTCGAGGCGTATGCGATCCGCATCGCTAGGGTCGTGACGCCGCGGGATTCGGTGAGCGTGGAGGTGTTGAGGGTCTCGCCGCCGGTCCAGTCCTCGTCGAAGAGCTCGCTCGCGACGATGCGCTCGGGCGGAACGATCTCGCGGTACACGCCGCCCATCCCCATGCGCCGGCCGTCGGCGTTGGCCCACACGTAGCGGTACCTGCCGCCCACCCGGAAATCGATCTCGCAGACCGGCATGGTCCAGCCCTCGGGGCCCAGCAGCCACTCGCGGACGTATTCGGGCTCCTTCAGGCATGCGAAGACGAGATGTCGCGGCGCGTCGAAGCTGCGACGGATGAGGACCTCGGTGTCGGACACGGTCGAGACTTGCGTGGTTTGGGCCATTCCTATTTCCCTTTCCTCGGCTTGCGCTTCCGGGACTCGCCCGCCTTGAGCCGGGCGAGCAGGTGATCCATCTTTGAGAAGCGCGCTTCCCAGAACTTGCGGTAGGTCTCGAGCCACTCCCAGATCTCGGCCATGGGCGCGGCTTCCAGGCGCCGCGGACGGCGCTGCGCGTCCTGGCCGCTCGAGACCAGTCCCGCGCTCTCGAGCACCTTGAGGTGGCGCGAGATCGCCGGCTGGCTCATGTCGAAGGGCTCGGCCAGTTCGGCCACGGAAGCCTCGCCGCGGGCGAGCCGGGCGATGATGGCGCGCCGGGTGGGGTCGGCGAGCGCCGCGAAGGTGGCGTTCAGTCGGTCTGTGTCCATGGCGGTATATAACCGATCAGTTGCATAACTGAATGGTTATACACAGCGAGCCGCTTGTCAACCCCCTACTTGATCTTCACCCAGGCGGCCTCGAGCCAGCTGTCGGGCCGGTGGGCGACCTCGACGTTCGCGCGCGTGGCCCACGGCTGCATGCGGCGGTGGAGGGGGATGTGATAGACCTGCTCGTGCTGCATGCGCATCGCCTGGTTGATGGCCGCCTGGCGCTTCGCCGGGTCGATCTCGACCTTCACCTGGTCCACCAGCGCGTCGAAGGCCGGATCCCTGTAGTCGCCCCAGTTGTAGTCGCCGTCGCCCGCGGATCCGCGGCCGCGCAGCAGCGGCTGCAGCGTGAAGACCGCGTCGGTGTTCGAGCCGCCCCAGCCGAGGAAATAGAAGCTCGTGTCGCGCGCGAGGCCCTTG
>Ga0111539_10003071_pt1 | contig 22128 bp, 19 predicted proteins | sample RhiMethybrSRZTD1_FD_79667 | JGI IMG/M metagenome (GOLD analysis project Ga0111539, IMG submission 79667) | Populus rhizosphere microbial communities from Tennessee, USA - Rhizosphere MetaG P. TD hybrid SRZTD1 (version 2) (version 2) | ecosystem: Host-associated > Plants > Roots > Rhizosphere >...
CCCGGTGGGCCGGCCGGCGCGTCCGCGCTCAGAACGCCGAGTCCGAGCCGCCGAGCCCGGCGCGGAACTCGGGCTCGAGCTCCGGCGGGAGCAGCGCGACGAGGCGCTCGACCGCCGGGCTGTGCAGGTCGGCCGGCGGCGAGCCGAGCAGCCGCCAGCGGTAGGCCGCGCCGAGGCCGCGCGCGAAGGCCTTGTGCAGCGCGGGGTCGACGTGCCGCACGTACTGGCTGAGCATGGCGTCGCCGACGTCGTAGAACTCGTGCACGAGCAGGCCCATGCGCAGCCCCGAGCCGAAGGCGATCTCGCGGCGGTCGCCGACCTCGGGCAGCAGCGCCAGGCGCCGCTGCAGCTCCTCGCCCTTGAAGAAGCGCGGCAGAATCGAATAGGTCAGGCCCTGCCCGAAGGCGCGCAGCAGCGTGCGCCGCTCGTCGGGCGTGACGGCGGACGTGAGCAGCGCGGCGGCCATCTGCGGGCGCAGCGGCTGCTCGGCGGCGAGCTGCCGCGCGGCGTCGGCGCCCATGTACACGCGCAGCGGCTCGCGGAGCTGGCGGTAGCGCGTCGCGAGCTGCTCGGGCGAGGCGGCGCCGAGCAGGCCCGCGGTGGGCACGGCGAGCACGAAGCGCAGCGGTCGGCTCCAGGGCGGGTCGTTGTCGAAGCGGTCGATGAGCTCCAGCTGCCGCAGCGGGTTGGCGTGCCGGGACAGGTAGTCCTGCACCGCCTGGTCCTGCGCCGGGTCGCCGTAGAGCGAGCGCTCGAGGCGCCGCAGCTCGGCCTGCTCGGCCTCGGTCATCGAGCCGAAGACGAAGTGCTCGTTCCACGACTCCCACTGCACGGCGTCGCGCGCGGGCTCGCCGGTGATCGAGGCCCAGTGCCAGGTCGAGAGCGAGCCCCACAGCCCGAGCGCGAGCGGCGGCAGCAGCACGGCCGCGGCCAGGCCGCGGCGTCCGGCGTCGAGCAGCGCGCCGCCCGCGATCGCGATCGGCAGCAGCAGCACCGGCACGACCGGCAGCACGTAGCGCACCTCGATGGCGTTGTCGAGCTCGTGGAAGATCACGTAGCCGGTCGTCGCGAAGGCGGCCGAGAACACGAGCGGGTAGACGACGAGGAAGCCGCCGCGCAGCGCCGCGGCGTGCAGCGTGGTGGCGCGCGCGCGGATGCGGCGCGCCGCGGCCACGAGCAGGCCGGCCGCGCAGGCCGCGGCGATCGCGAGCAGGCCCCAGGCCGCGGGCAGCGCGGTGAACTGCATCGAGTGCGCGAGGTCCGAGCCCCAGAAGCCCAGCCACTTCTCGACCGGCGGGCGCCGGTGCTCGCCGAAGATCATCTCGAGCGGGCTGTTGCCCTGCACGAGCAGTCCCTGGCGCGCCGTGAGCCAGTCGCCGAGCGCGAGCGGCGCCAGCCCCACGAGCAGCCCGGGAACGAGACCGGTCCAGAAGTCGCGCTGCAGCAGCTTGCGCGGCGCGAGCCCCGCGCACAGCAGCGCGACCGCGATGACCCCCAGCCGCGCCTGCGCGTGCCAGCCGATGCCGAGGCCGGCCGCCACGCCCGTGGCGAAGGCCAGGCCCGCGCGGCGGCCGCTGCGGTCGTCGCACCAGCTCAGTCCCAGCCAGGCCGTGGCCAGGATGAAGGGCAGGCTCTCGGCGTGGTCGCCGTAGGACAGCACGGCGATCTTGGCCAGCGCCGGCGGCGCGAGCGCGAAGAGCGCGCCCGCGGCCACGGCCGCGCGCCGCCCGAAGAAGCGGTGCACGAGCAGCATGGCCAGGGCCAGCGTCGCGAGGTGGAAGACGATGCCGCCGATCCGGATCGCGAACGTCGTGGGCCCGAGCAGGTGGAAGAAGGGCAGCGCGATCGCGCTCATCACGACCGAGCCGCGGATGTGCGGGAGCTGCGGCGCCTCGCGCGCCCAGATCGGCGCCCCCTCGATCCAGGCCTCGGTGAGCGCGCCGCGCACGAGCCCCTCGGAGAAGTACTCGTCCACGCGCGACAGGCTCGTGCCGATGCGCAGCACGGCGTCGAGGAGCAGCAGCGCGAGCAGCGCGCGGCGCGGGAATCCGGCGGGAACGAGCGGGGGCCGTTCGGTCGGGGGCAAGCCCGGGATGTTAACCGGCTACTGCACCGTGAGCTGCACCGCGCTCGAGCTGGCGATGCCGCCGTCCACGAAGGGATCGACGACGAGGCACTGGAGCGTCACGACCGTGCCGGCCGGCAGCGAGGCGGGCAGCAGACCCGTGGCCGTGACCGAGTCGGCGCCGAAGGGGAACTCGCCCAGCGGGAAGACGAGCTGCACGGGCAGCACGGGGGCGAGCCAGAGGATGCAGCCGTTGGCCAGGGGCTGGAAGCCGGGCCCGCCACCGATGAACACGATCGCGTCGGTCGCCGGGAACAGCCGCGTCAGCGCCAGCGTGAGCTGGCCGCCGGGCGTCGGATCGCCGAGCAGGTCGAGCACCGGCGTGATCAGGAAGCTGTTCGGGCACCCGAAGCCGAAGGTCTTGATCGAGTTCGACAGCGTGCCGTCGAAGGCCTTCGCGCTGCCCGCCACTCCGGTGCCCGGGACGACGTCGCCGGGCGTGCCGAGCAACAGCTCGGGCTTGCCGTCGCCGTCGGTGTCGCCCAGGCTGGCCACCGCCGCGCCGGCGTGCTCGGCCGGCATGTTGCCGAAGAACTTGTACAGGTGCGCCCCGGTGTCGCCGGAGAGCACGAGCGCGCTCCCGCAGCCCTCCTGGTCGAGGAGCGTGTCGTCGGGCGAGCCGACGAGCAGGTCGGGCTTGCCGTCGCCGTCGACGTCGCCGAGCGGCGCGAGCGCCGCTCCGAACGCGCCACCCAGCGTCTCGTAGCGGCGCAGGAGCTGGCCCGTCGCGCCCGAGATGACGTCCACGAAGTCGAAGACCGGCGCGCCGATCACGAGGTCGTCGAAGCCGTCGCCGTCGAGGTCGCCCAGGCCGGCCACGCTCGCGCCGTAGCCGGGGCCGGCGCCGTTGAGGTGGTGCAGCAGCGCGCCGGTCGCGCCCGAGTAGACGCGCGCGTAGGCGCCCGCGCTCGTGCCGACGATGAGGTCGTCCACATCGTCGCCGTCGACGTGCCCCGCGTTCGCGAGCGCCGCGCCGAAGCCGTCGCCCGGCGCGAGCCCGGTGAGCGTCAGGCGCAGGCCGCCATCGATGCCGCCGTAGAGGTGCACGACGCCCGGCTCCTCGCCCGACAGCGAGGGCTGGCCGATGGCGAAGTCGGCGTGGCCGTCGGCGTCGAGGTCGCCGAGCCCGGTCAGCGCGAAGCCGAAGCCGTCCCAGCTGTCCGTCGAGCCGCCGTTGATCTCGAGCAGCTTGTCGCCCGTCAGGCCCGAGAAGAGCCGCGCCTCGCCGGGCACCGGCGCGCTGCCCGGCTCGCCGACGAGCACGTCGGGCACACCGTCGCCGTTCACGTCGCCCACGCCGGCCACCGCCCAGCCGAAGAGGTCGGCCTCGCCGGTCGTGAGCAGCCGGTGGATGCGCTGGCCGTTGCTGCCCGAGACGACGAGCGCGTAGCCGGGCGCCGACTCGGCGCCGGTGGCCGCCGGCGCGCCCACGACGAAGTCGGACACGGCGTCGCCGTTCACGTCACCGACGCGCGACACGGAGCGGCCCAGCGCGTCGCCGGCGTTGTGCCCGAAGGACCCGAACTGCGCGGTCTGCGCGGCGCCCCTGGTCGCCAGCACGGCGAGCAGGAGGGCCGGGAGCAGCAGGGGCGGCAGCGACCGCAGACGGGTTGCGAACGTCGTCATGGTGGGCAGTCTCTGAGGAGGCAGGCCGAGGATTCTACTCGGACCGCCGGAGGCTGCCGGCGAGCTGCGGCCGGGCGCTATCATCCGCCGCCATGGCCAAGGCGACCAAGACCGGCAAGCCGCGCGCGCCGCGCAAGCAGGCGGTCGAGGCCGCGTCGCGCGGGCTGACCCCGGCGCAGATCGCGGGCGAGCCGCCGGCCACGCTCGCGAAGCTGCAATCCGAGATCGTGGACGACGGCGGCCGCGTGCTGGCCGCCTTCCGCGACCCGCTCGGCGGCCATTGGCAGGTGTTCGCGGCCCTGCCGCTCGACAAGGTGCAAGCCACGCCGTATCAGCGCGACCTCTCCGAGACGCACGTCAAGAAGCTGACCGGCGTGATCGGACGGCTCGACCGCTTTCTCGACCCGATCATCGCGGTGCGGCAGGACGGCCTGTACTGGACGCCCAACGGCAACCACCGCCGCGCGGCGCTGGCGGCGCTCGGCGCGCGCAGCCTCGTGGCGCTCGTCGTGCCCGAGGCCGAGATCGCCTTCCAGATCCTCGCGCTCAACACCGAGAAGGCGCACAACCTGCGCGAGAAGTCGCTCGAGGTCATCCGCATGGCGCGCGCGCTGGCGGCGCTGCCGCCGCAGCCCGAGGCGGCCTACGCCGGGCAGTTCGAGGAGCCCTCGCTGCTCACGCTGGGGCTGTGCTACGAGCAGCGCGGGCGCTTCGCGGGCGGCGCCTACAACTCCGTGCTCAAGCGCGTCGACGCCTTCATGGACAAGCCGCTGCCCGCCGCCCTGCAGCTGCGCGAGGCGCGCGCCCAGGAGCTGATCGAGATCGATGACGCGGTCGGCGTGGCGGTCGAGGCGCTCAAGGAGAAAGGCTTCGTGAGCCCGTACCTCAAGGCCTTCGTCGTGGCGCGCTGCAATCCGATCCGCTTCAGCAAGGCCGAGAAGCCCGACTACGGCGACACGCTCGCCAAGATGCTCGCGGCCGCGAAGAAGTTCGACGTGGGCAAGGTCAAGGCCGACCAGATCGCGGCCTCGGGCGGGCCGCCGGGCGGCGAGGAGTAGCGGCAGCCCCGCGCGCCGCGGTCAACGCTTCGCTGGCGCGGGCGCGATGCGCTGACCCTTGACCGGCTCGCCGCGCGCGACGGGCTGGCCGTCCGCGAGATAGTCCTGGAACTGCGCCGGCAGCCCGGCGGCTGCGAAGAGCGTCGGGCCGTCCTGCAGGTGGACGTGCAGGTGCGGCTCGCTCGAGTTGCCGCTGTTGCCGCACTGCGCAAGCGGCGCGCCGGCCTCGACCTTGTCGCCCGCCTTCACCTCGAGCGTGCCCTGGCGGAAGTGCGCGAGCAGCGCGTACTCGCCCCCTCCGAGATCGAGCACGACGTGGTTGCCCGCCGCATGCTGCCTGTCCATCTGCCCGGGGGCGTTGTCCGGCAGGTCGCCGACCGCCTCGAGCACCGTGCCGGCCGCCGGCGCGACGATGGGTTGCCCGAAGCAGTGGTAGTCCTCGTTGCGCGCGCCGTCGCCAGTGTGCGAGGCGCCGTTGCGCAGGATGAGGATGTCGTAGGCGAAGCGCTGGTCCTTCGTCGCGGCGTGCTGGTTCTGCGCGATCGTGCGCCCGCCCCAGACCACGAACCACTCCGTCTCGAAGGGCAGGCGCAGCCTCGCCTTCGTCTCGTACTCGAGGCGCGCGCTCTCGGCCTCCTTCGCGACGGGGCGGATGTAGAAGGTCGCGACCTTGCCGTGGCCGTCGAAGGCGAAGACGACCTCGACGGGGCCGTCGAACTTCTCGAAGCGCGCGACGCGCCGGTACACGCCGGCGGCGACGTCCGCCGACTCCTCGACCACGGCCGTCTCGGCGCCGAGCTGCGCGCGAGTCTGCTCGCGAAAGGCGGTCAGCGACTCGAGCGACAGGAACTTCTGCATCTCGGGCGAGAAGGCGTCCCACAGCGGGGCCAGCTCGCCCGCGTCGTAGCGCTGGACGCAGGCGCGGCCGCGCTCGAGGAGCGCGGCCTGGTCGTCGAGCGGAGGCGCGAGCAGGGCGGCGACGGCGGCGGTCGCGACGGCAGCGGCGGCGAAGGTGTTCATGGCCGCGCAGCTTGCGTCCGCGCGGCGCGCCGGGGAAGTCCCCGCGCGCGCCCGACATCGAAGCGTCATGCCGCGCGGCGGCGCGGTGGCGCGGCTCAGGGCAGCAGGAAGACCGCCATGCCCGAGGCCCAGCAGTCGATGCGCCCGACGCCGAGCTCGCCCGCGTACTGCGGGTTGCTGCCGTCGATGTCGTGCGCGTGCGCCTCGAGCGCGGCGGCCGCGTCGGTGAGCGGCCACGGGCCGCCGATGCCGATCATGAGCGCCGCGGCACCGCTGGCGATGCCGGTGGCCATCGACGTGCCGCTCCACCAGGCGTAGCCGTTCCCCGGCACCGCGCTGTAGATCGACACGCCCGGCGCGGCGAGGTCGACGAAGGCTCCGTGCGCCGCGAAGCTCGCCTTGACGTCGGCGGAGTTCACGGCCGTCACGGTGATGATGCGGTTGCCGTGGAGCTGCAGCGAGCCGAGCAGCGGCAGCGTCCAGGTCACCGCGGCCGGGTCGTAGTTGCCGGGGAAGAGCACGGTGCCTCCGGTGTTGCCGGCCGACGTCGTCACGGTCACGCCGAAGGCCTCGGCGTACTGCAGCGCGGAGATCACGGCCGCCGAGAGCTGCTGGAAGGAGAGCGAGAGGTTGATCACGTCCGCGCCGGCGTCGACGGCGTAATAGATCGCCTCGGCCACGCGGTAGCCCGAGCCCGAGCCGTCGGCGTTCAGCGCGCGCACCGGCAGGATGAGCGCGTCGGCGTCGACGGCGAGCACCGAGCCGGCGATGTGCGTGCCGTGTCCGTAGGCCTCGTCGACCAGGCCGTCGCCGTCCTCGTCGACGCCGTTCGGTGTGTCCCAGCCGGAGGCGTGACCGTCGACGAAGTCCCAGCCGGTGCCGTAGAGCCGGCCCGCGAAGATCGGGTGGCTGAGGTCGAGGCCCGTGTCGATCACGGCCACGATCGGCGTGAAGGGGTGCGGGATGGCCTGCGCGTCGTCGGCGCGGATCTGCGCGACGGCCGACTGCCCGTTGAACTCGCCGGCCGTCGGCGTGCCGTCGACGAAGGCCACCGTGCACTGCTGCGCGCCCGCGCCGCCGCCCGTCGAGCCGCCCTGGCAGCTGTCGACCTCGTTCGTGCGCGCCTTGCCGTCGGCCTCCGCGAACACGACGTTGTCCTGGCCCTGCAGCGTCGAGATCAGGTTGCTCAGCTCGGCGTCGGTCGTGCCGGCGGGTGTGTCGAGCAGGTAGAGGCCCTTGGCCACGAGCGCGTCGGCGAGCGTGGACTGCGTGAGCTGGAGCAGCCCCAGGATGTTCGAGTCGGCCAGCAGCACGACGATGCGCTTCTGCTCTTGGGGCGGCAGCTTGAGGGTTTCGCGCTGGTGCGGGCGGCCGGGCACCGCGACCGCCTGCGCGGCCAGCGGCGTCGCCGGCAGCAGCAGCGCCGCGCCGGCGGTGACGATGCGGGAGAGAGCGCTCATGGAGATGCGGCGGGCGCGGTCACGTCCGGATCGCCGAGCAGCGAGAAGGCCGCCCACGAGAGCGGCTGCGCGGCCCGGCTGCGCAGCCGGCGCTGAGCCTCTGCGACGGCGTGGCGCGCGGTGCTTCCGATGGCCAGCTCGTAGTAGACCTTCTCCATGAAGCTCGCCGCGTCGCCGTCGTCGACCGGCCAGTGGCTCGCGAGCACGGCGCGCACGCCCGCGCCGACGAGCGCGCGCGGCAGGCCGAGCAGCTCGTCGCCGCCGATGCGCAGCGTGCGGCCCGTCTCGCAGCCGCTCAGCGTGACCAGGTCGAGGTGCAGGTCCATGTCGGAGAAGTCGTGGGCGAGCAGCGAGGTCTGGCCCAGGCCGATCGCCGAGAAGCGAGGATGGCTGGACTCGAAACGCCCGTGTCCCGCGATGTGCAGCATCCTACCGCGGATGCCGCCGGCGCGCAGGCGGGCGCAGAGGGCGTCGGGCTCGAGGCGCCGGCAGTCCGGCCCGTAGAGCTCCTGGATGCGCCCGAGCTCGCGCTCGACGTGCGGCAGCGACTCCTGGCCGATGCCGGTGGTCCAGATCACCCCCGAGTCGAGAGTCTCCTCGCGGGGGGCGCGCGCCTTCGCCCGCGCCCGTGCGAGCTGCCAGGCGCTCAGGCCGTAGGCCACGTCGTGGCGCTCGACGAGCGGCGCGCCGTCGAGGCGGAAGGCGTGGAAGGGCAGGTCGTGCAGCCGCCCGTAGGGCACGATGACCAGCGGCCGACCCGCGGGCATCCGCTGGAGATGACGGTCGCGGATCGGCGCGAGCAGCCGGTCGCCGAGCTCGGCGAAGAGCGAGTCGAGCGCTTCGAGGATGCTGCCCTCGTGGCGCGCGACGTAGGCGCCGCCGAGCTGCAGGCGTCCCATCTGGAAGAGGAGGTGGTCGCGCAGGCCGGCGAGGCGCTGCTCGCTGAGCGGCAACGAGACGCTCTCGACGAGCGGGCCCTCGGCATCGTCGTCGTGGTGCAGCCAGGCGCAGGTGCCACGCGGGCCGGTCATGTAGAGCACGAGCAGCTCGTCGCCGCGCCGCGCGCCGACGAGCTCGGCGGCCGAGAGGCGCGGCAGGGCGCCGGAGGGGCCGCGGCGCGCGGCGAGGCGAGCCAGCTCGCCGCGCGTCTCGGCGATCGCGCGCGACCAGTCCTCGCGGCGGCCGGCCGCGGGCTCGGCGACGCGCAGCTCGTGGCGGCCGGCCGCGAAGCCGAGCTGATCGTCGAGCCGGCGCGAGAGCAGCCAGTCGAGCCGCTCGCGCGCGGCGCGGAAGCTCGCGGCGTCGCCGCCCGCGGCCAACGGCACCTCGCGCAGCGAGCGCGAACGTCCCTGCTCGAGCACGACGAGCGCCTCGCGCGGGCGCTCGGCCGCCAGCAGCGCGAAGGCGAGGTCGACGAAGGCCGGGTGCTGGTCGCGGAAGAAGGCCATGCGCACGTCGCCCGCCGGTACCTGGGCGTAGGAGCTCTCGATGCCCTCGACGGCGCGCCGCAGCGCGGCGAGGGCCGCCTGCGGGTCGCCGAGCATCTCGTGCGCCTCGGCCTGCAGCCGCCAGGCCAGGCTCTCGAGCAGCCCGTCGCGCAGCTCGCCGTCCTCGCGCGGCGCGTCGAGCCGGCGCAGGATCTCCAGCGCGGCCCGCGCCTCGCCGAGGGCGAGCTCGGCCCGCGCGCGGACGAGCGCGGCCAGCTCGGCCAGCCAGGGCATGCCGCGCCGGCGCAGCGTCGCCTCGGCCGTCTGCAGGCGCGCCGCGACGGCCCGGGCCGCGCCCGCGTCGATCTGCAGGCTCGCGCGCTGGATCTCGACGCAGCTCGCGAACGAGCGGTTGCCCAGCCGCGCGAAGCGCTCGGCCGCGCGGGCCAGGTCGTCCAGGGCCTCGTCGCGTTCGCCGAGCCGCGCGCGGGCGATGCCGGCCAGCACCTCGGCGCGTGCCCGCTCGTACTCGAGCCCGAGCGCGGCGAAGCGGTCGACCGCGCGCGTCGCGTACGCGAGCGCGTCGCGGCGCGCGTCGAGGCGCAGGTGGATCTCGGCCAGGTCGAGGTCGCAGAGCGGCGGGCCGCTGGGCTTGTCCTCGCCGTAGGCGCGGCGCGCGCGCTCGAGCCCCTCGATGGCAAGCTCGAAGCGCCCGCGCCGGCTCTGCAGGTAGGCGAGGTTGTAGTCGCAGTCGGCGACGAGCAGGCCCATCCCCGCGGCCTCCATGCCGCGGCGCGCGTCGAGCCAGCGCCGCTCGGCCGCGTCGACGCGGTCGCCGTTCATCTCCACGACCGCGAGGTTGAAGTCCGCGAAGGCCTGGCCGACCGCGTCGCCCAGGCCGGCGAACAGCTCGCGCGCCGTGCGGTAGTGCTCGCCGGCCGCGGGATAGTCGTCGAGGCGCGTGTGGACGTTGCCGACGTTGACGTGGAGCTGCGCGAGCAGCCGCGTCTGGCCGTTCGCCTCGAGCACGAGGCGCGCGCGCTCGGCGCAGGCCAGCGCCGCGGCGCTGTCGCCCGACATCTGGTAGACGTCCACGAGCGAGCGGCGCGTCGCGGCGGCGTCGACCTCGCGGCCCGACTCCTCGTAGAGCTCGACGGCGCGCTCGAAGTCGGCGCGCGCCCGCTCCTCGTCGCCGTTGAAGTGCGCTGCGGCGGCGCGGCCGCGCAGGGCCAGGGGCAGCAGCTCGGGCAGCCCCTGGGCCGCGCGCACGAGCGCCTCGCCGACCGGCCGCGCGGCGGGCGGCGCGTTGCGCACGAGGTCGTCGACGCGCGCCTTGAGCGCCCGCACGACCGAGGCGCGCAGCTCGGGCGGCTGGCGCACGAAAGTCCGCCACGCGTCGTCGGCCGGGGCCCCAACGAAGGACGACCCAGACGGCTCGTCCGACTTGGGGGGAGCGAGTCGCTGCACCCAGTCCGCGACCGCCACGTCGGGCGCGCTCACGCCGGCCGGTCCGCCTGGTCGCGCAGGTCGACGTCGGGCAGCAGCAGCCGCGCGCTCCGCCCGTCGATCATGAGCGCGTAGCGCGCCGGGCCGAGGTGCTCGAAGCGGAAGCCGCCGTCGGCGGCGAGCGGCGCCTCGGCCGCGAAGCGTGACGTGAACAGGATGCAGGTCGCGCCGGAGAGCTCGGACATCTGCTCCGTGTCGCCGCTCACCTGGCCCATGACCGAGCCCGCGCCGACGAGCGCGACGTCGACCTGGTAGGGGCCCGCGACGAAGACGCGGTGCGCGGTGTCGCCGTCGCCGCGCATGCCCGTGGCCGCGGCGGGCAGCGGGCCGCCCAGCAGGAGCTCGGCGACGTACTCGCGCGTGCGGCGCAGGGCGCCGGCGACGCGCTCGAGCGGGCGGGACGAGGGCGCGCCCGCGGCCGTGAGGCGGCCCAGCGTCGCGGCGCGCAGCGCGGGCGGCACGCGCGGCGGCAGCGGCCGGCCCAGGGCGAGGGCGAGCTCGTCGAGCAGGCGCAGGCGGCGCGCGCAGTCCGGGCAGCCGTCGCTCACGTGCGTTCCGATCGCGCTGGCGACGTCCGTGCGCGCGCCGTCCTGCACCCACTCGAGGAGCTCGTGGAAGGCCGGGCAGCTCATCTCCCGTCCCCTTCCCGCGCGTGGCCGCTCACGAGAGCTTGCCCTCCAGCCACTCGGCGAGGGCGGCCAGGCAGCGCAGGCGCGTCGGGCCGACCGAGCCCGGCTTCATGCGCAGCGCCGCGGCGATGTCGGCGTAGGTCTCGCCGCCGGCCTGGAAGAAGAGCCGGCCGAGCAGCTCGCGGCAGCGCGCGTCGAGCGCCGCCAGCCCCTCGCGCACGAGCCGCCCGCGCTCGAGCGACTGCAGCTGCTGCATCGGGTCGGCTTCGCGGTCCGGGGCGCCGAGCTCGTCGTCCGGTCCCGGCGCCGCCGCCGAACCTGCGCTGGCCGCGGTCTCGCGGCGCGCGCGCAGCGCGGCCAGCGACTCGCGGCGCGCCGTCGTGAGGATCCAGGCGGCGAGCGCGCCGGGCTCGCGGATCGAGGGGATCGAGCGGTACAGCGCCAGCCACGTCGACTGGAACACGTCCTCGCAATCCGGCGGGCTCAGGCCGAGGTCGCGCGGCACCGCCAGCACCATGTCGCCGAAGCGGTCGAGCAGGCGCTCCCAGGCGTCCGGCCGTCCCTCGCGCACCTCGGCCAGCAGCGTCGCGCAGATCCCGCTGAGCCCGCTCGGATCGACGGCCTGTCGCTGCACGGTGACTGGACGCGTGAGGGAGTGAGAGCGGCACATCCGGGGCCGCGAGGCAGCCATTATAGGGCTGCCCCGCGGCGTCCAGACTGCGCCGGGTCTCGATGGGGGGCGTCATCGCAGACCTCATGGCAACGCCAGGTGGGCCTCGTTCACGGTGCTGTTGTCGAAGTTCGTGTTGAACACGGCGAGCGCCGAGCTCAGGTCCTCGAAGCCGACGTCCGCGACGGTGTCGCCGTCGAGGTCGGTGGGCATCGGCAGCGCGCCCGAGATCGCCTCGTTCGCGAGCGCGACGACCTCGCCGACCGTGCGCCCGACGAGCAGCGGGTGCACGGCGCTGATGAAGACGAGGTCGGTCAGCAGCACCGCCGTCTGCGACTTGTACGGGTCGAACAGGCCCGCCGAGTCGAAGGCGAGGTTGAGCGTGGCCGCGGCGAGCTGGCCGGAGAGCACGCCCGCCTCGCTGGTCGTCGTGTCGACCGCGTCGTGGTCGAAGGCCTGGCGCGAGCTGCCCTCGGGGAGGAAGGCCGCCACGGCCGCGGCGCTCGTGAGCACGAGCGCGTAGGCGCCGTCGGCGTCGCCATCGACGCCGTCCGGGTCGCCGAGGATCAGCCCGTCCGGAAAGAGCGTGTCGAAGTGCTCGACGAGCTTGCAGGCGATGTTGTTGCCGTTGCAGGTCGCGCCCCACGCACCCTGGGTGAAGGTCGCGAAGCTGCCCGGCCCTCCGCACGAGGCCGTGTCGACGATCTGGACCGCCTCGGTGTTCGAGAGCCCCGGCTCGGTCCCGATCACCGCGAGCTGCATGTAGAGCGTGACGTTGACGAGCTCGGGGTAGCAGGGGATGTTGCGGTCGGGCGGGAAGCAGAACTCCCCCGACGCCGGCATGGGGAAGGTGATCATCGCGAGCAGCGGCAGACCCATGCCGAGCTCGCCGATCTTGGTCGGCGTGCTGCCCGGTGTGGCGCTGACCAGCAGCACGACCGTGCTGCTCGGCGGCGCGAAGAGGCACAGCTCGAAGACCTCGCCGAGCGAGACGATCGAGGGCGCGTCCACGTGGCCGACTTCGTCGGGCAGCGCGGAAGCGGGCGAGGACAGCGGGCACAGGCAGAGGACGGCGACGGCGGGCACGACCAGGCGCGTGCGCATCGGAAGGGGCTCCCAGGTGGCCGTCCGCCTGCGCGCCCGGCTCGGGCCCGAGGCGCGCAGGTCGCACGGACGGCGCTCGTCCCAGAAGAGGGCGCGCGCCGCCGGTTGATACATGGCGGCCGCCGGCCCTACTCTTGCGCCCCTCATGTCCGACCCGCCCGCCTCGCCCTCCCCTGGCTCCGGCTATGCGAGCGCGCCGGCGCCGGCCGGCGCCGCGGCCGGCGGCTCGGCCGGAAGCGGCGGCGGCAGCGGCCCGGGCAACGGCGTGCCCTCCGAGGAGCTGCTGCTCGAGGAAGGCCCGATCCTGCCCATGCTGGATGGCGCCGAGGCGCCGCCGCTCGCGCTCTCGCCCGACATGGAGGTGCAGCGCCTCGTCGCCTCCGACCCGACCGCGCACGTCGAGGTGCGGCTCGACGCCTACCAGGAGATCATCGACGGCGAGGTCGGCGACACGACGCTGGCCCGGGCGCGCAACCTCGAGCGCGAGACCGGCCTGCGCCAGATCTACCTGAAATTCGAGGGCGGCAACCCGACCGGCACGCAGAAGGACCGCATCGCCTTCGCGCAGTGCGCCGACGCGCTGCGCCGCGGCTTCGAGTCGATCACCGTGGCGACCTGCGGCAACTTCGGCGTCGCGGTCGCGCTCGCGGCGCGCCTGGCGGGCCTGCGCTGCGTGATCCACATCCCCGAGGCCTACACCAGCCACCGCGTGCGCGAGATGTCGAGCTACGGCGCCGAGATCATCCGCGTGCCGGGCGACTACGAGCACGCGGTGGACGTCTCACGCGCCTGGGCCACCGAGCACGAGGTCTACGACGCCAACCCCGGCGGCCTGAACTCGATGCTCCAGTTCAAGAAGTACGGCCAGATCGCGCACGAGCTCTACGACGAGCTGCGCGACGCGCCCTTCGCCGTGGCGGTGCCGGTGAGCAACGGCACCACGCTGGCCGGCATCCACAAGGGCTTCCAGAGCCTGTACCGGCGCGGCAAGACCTCGCGCATGCCGCGCATGGTGGCGGGCAGCTCGTTCCGCAAGAACCCGATCATCCGCGCCTTCCGCAAGAACCTGGCGCAGTGCGAGAACCTCGAGCCCGGCTCGATCAAGGAGACGGCGATCAACGAGCCGCTGATCAACTGGCGCAGCATCGATGGCGACGAGGCGCTGTCCGCGATCCGCGCGACGGGCGGCTGGGCCGAGGGCGCCAGCGACAAGGACATGCTCCAGTGCGCGCGGATGCTGCGCGAGCGCGAGGGGTTGCACGTGCTGCCGGCGAGCACGGCCGGCCTCGTCGCGCTGCTCGACCGCCAGAAGCGCGAGCCGCTGCCCGGCGACCGCTACGTGGTGGTGCTCACGGGCCGTCGGCCGTAGGCTGCCCGGTCTGCGCCCGGCCGGTCCCCGAGGGCGGCGCGTACCTCGCCGCGGGCCGGTTGCTAGACTCCCGCCTCGACCGGCCCGCGCCGGCCCTTCCCGGAGGAACCAGCCATGCGACTCCTGTCCCTGATCTGCACCGCGGCCGCGGCGCTGGCGCTCCTGACGGCGAGCGCGCCCTCCCAGACGACCTTCGACACCGTCTCGGGCAAGAGCTACAGCGGCAAGGTCCTCTCCGACGACGGGAGCACGGTCGAGATCGAGACGGCCGGCGGGGCCAAGGTGAAGGTGCCCTACGACGCGCTGACGCCGAAGACGCAGTACCAGCTCAAGAAGGCCCGGACCGGCGACGACGCCAAGAGCCAGGTCGCGCTCGCCGAGTGGTGCGTGACCAAGACGCTCTACGAGGAGGCCCGCACGGCCTTCCGCAAGGCGCTCGCGGCCGACGCGACGATGGCCGACGAGATCAACGCCAAGGTCGTCGTGGCCCGCAAGACCGCGGCCGACGAGCTGCTGGCCCGCGGCAAGTCGCTGAAGGCGTCGGGCAACCTCAAGGAGTCCCGGCGCGTCTTGAGCCTGCTCGTGAACGAGCTGCCGCTCGAGGAGGCCGCGACCGAGGCCCGCACGCTGCTGGCCGACGACGCCACGCAGCGCAAGCAGACCAGCCTGAGCGCGAAGCCCGTGGCCGCCGCCAAGGGCGGAGGCGCGGGCGGCGACGACGTGCCCCTGCGCGCCAACGGCGAGCCCTTCAGCGACGCGACGCGCAAGCTCTTCCAGCCGGTCATCGACTCCTACCGGAAGATGCTCGACGAGACCCAGGACGGCCTGCGCAATGGCGGCAGCTCGGGCATCAAGGACTTCGAGCAGGCGCTCAAGGAGGGCGACAAGATCCGCAAGACGCTGGAGAAGGTCCGGCCGCAGGGCAGCGACGAGGAGATCGGCGAGGCGCTCAGCTTGGCGGACAGCAAGCTGGAGGAGGCCGACGTGGACGTGCGCATCAACCTCGTCGACTGCTACCTGATGCGGACCTCCTACAACCAGGCCTCCGACGTCGTGAAGCAGGGGCTGGTCCAGTACCCCAAGAACGAGCAGCTGCGCCAGCAGATGAACCGCGTGACGTCCGCATCCGCCGACGGGATCGGCGGCGACTGGGTGATCGTGGGCGGCCGGCGCTGACCGGGTGCACGACTTCCCCGAGGGACGCGCGATCGTCTGGTGCGAGGGCGCCTTCCTCACGCCCAACGGCAAGACCGCGCATGGCCTGGTGCGGCGCACCGACCGCTACAAGGTGCTGTCGGTGATCGACAGCCAGCACGCCGGCCGCAACGCCGGCGAGGCGCTCGACGGCAAGCAGAACACCATTCCCGTCGTGGCCAGCGTCGCGGACGCGCTCGCTGACGCAAAGGCCCGGGGCGGGGCGCCGACGCATCTCGTCATCGGCCTGGCGCCCGACGGCGGACGGCTGCCGCCCGAGGGCCGGCGGGCGGTGCTCGAGGCGATCGCGGCCGGGCTCAACGTCGACAGCGGGCTGCACGACTTCCTCTCCGACGACCCCGAGATCGCCGCGGCCGCGAAGGCCCGGGGCGTCAAGCTGCGCGACATCCGCAAGCCGCCGCCGCGCAGCGAGCTGCACTTCTTCAGCGGCAAGATCGAGGCGGTGGGCGCGCTCAAGGTCGCCGTGCTCGGCACGGACAGCGCGGTCGGCAAGCGCACCACGGCGTGGCGGCTGGTCGAGGCCTTCGACGCGGCCGGCATCAGCGCGGCGCTGGTCGGCACCGGCCAGACCGCGTGGATGCAGGGCGTGACGCACGGCATCGTGCTCGACAGCCTGGTCAACGACTTCGTGAGCGGAGAGATCGAGCACGCCGTGTGCGAGGCCTGGGAGGACGGCCACCCGCGCGTGATCGTGCTCGAGGGCCAGGGCAGCCTGATGAACCCGGCCTACCCCGGCGGCTTCGAGCTGCTCGCGGCCGGGCGGCCGGACGTCGTGGTCATGCAGCACGCGCCGGCGCGCCAGGAGTACGACGGCTTCCCCGGCTACCCGCTGCACCCGCTCGAGCAGCAGATCGCGGCGGTCGAGATGCTGTCGGGCAGGAAGGTCGTCGCGGTGACGGTGAACCACGAGGGGCTGACGCCAGCGCAGGTGCCGGCCGCCTGCGCCGAGATCACGCGCACGACCGGGCTGCCGGCCTGCGACGTGCTGCTGCAGGGCGCGGGGCCGGTGGTCGAGGCGCTGCGGCCCTTCCTCAAGCCGCAGCGCTGAGCAGCGCCTTCAGCTTCTCGGTGTCCTTGGCGAGCTGGCGCTTCGTGCCGGCGCGGATGAGCGGCGCCATGAGCTTCATCGGCCAGCACAGCGGCTCGATCTCGATCGAGTGCAGCAGGCGCGTCGCGCTGCCCTCGGTGCTCAGCTCGAACGCGACCGCGATGCGGCAGATCTTGTCGGCGAAGTCGAGCACGAGGCGCCGGCCCGGCTCGTAGGCGGCCACCGTGCCGTCGATGACCTGCACGCGGCCGCCCTGCTTGTAGGTGTAGCGGAGCGTGCTGCCCGCGCGCCGCGGCGCGGGCGAGGTCTGCTCGAGGCTGGCGCACATGCCGACCCAGCTCGGCGTGCGCGTGAAGTCGTCGATGAGCGCGAAGACCTCGGCCTTCGTGCGGCGCGTGTCGAGCGTGGCCTCCGCGCGGATCACGACCGGCTCACTTGTGCCGCGTGTAGACGATCTCGAACACCTTCGTGTTCGTCTCGCCGATGGCCAGGTCGTGCACCTCGTGGGTGAACTTGTCCGGCCCGGCGAAGCGCCAGACCGACTTGAAGGTCTTCTCGACCTCGCCTGTCATCGGCTCGTCGATCTTGCCGTAGGTGATGAGCGCCTGGCGCGACTGGTCGAAGTTGCCCTCGCTCGTGATCATCACGGTCGTCAGGTCGTCCACGCCCGCGGTGGTGTACTTCTGCCGGAAGTTGTCGTAGCCCATGGTCATCTGGTTGTGATAGGGCCGGCCCATGAGCTCGCTCGACGAGTTCATCTGGATCCAGCGGCCCTCGAACAGCCACTTCCACTCGGCGGTGCCCTTGGTCGCGGGGGCGTCGCCCATGCCGAACATGGTGGTCTCGGTGTCCCAGGTGCCGATGAAGCGCGCGAGGTCCTTGTGTGCGGGGCCCGGCGTGCAGGACTCCTGCCAGCGCTTCATGCCGTCGGGCAGCGGCTTGCCCTCCTGCACGGCGGCGGCGCAGGTCAGCCAGGCGACGGCGCCGAGGATCGCGGCAGCGAGGGACGGTCGAAGGAGGGACATGGGCGACTCCTGATTCAGGGAAGAGTGTGTTCGTCGGCGGCGATGAGCATCGCCGCATGGTGGAGGCGGAAGCAGCCCGGGCGCGAGCTGCCGTCCATCGCCGAGGCGATGAGGTCGCGCGCGGCCTGCAGGCGGGCGCCGTCGGCAACGTCTTCCGCCGACGGTCGCGCGAGCGGCAGCACGCAGGCCGCGAGCACGAGCGCGACGAGCGCGATGCAGGCCGAGCGCAGCGCAGGGTGCCGCGGCGGGCCGGCCTCGAGCGCGCGCAGCCGCGCGACGATCTGGCTCGAGGCGCCCGCGAAGGCGGGCTGCGGGGCGGGGCTCGGCTCGCCGAGAATCCGCGCGGCCGCGCGCAGCAGCGTGGCGCGGTACTCGCCGGCGCGCGGGCCCAGCGCGGCAGCGGCGGTCGCGTCGCAGCAGAGCTCGCGCACCTGCGCGACGCGGGCCTTCACCAGCCACGCGCCCGGATGGAACCAGAAGACCGCGCGCAGCAGCGTGAGCGCCGCGTCGAGCCACAGGTCGCCGCGCCGGACGTGCGCCAGCTCGTGCACGAGCAGCGCCTCGACGTCGGCGCGCTCGGTGCCCCCCGGCAGCGCGACGACCGGGTGCACCAGGCCGCGCACGCAGGCGCTCGACACGTGGGGCGCCAGCACGACGCGCGGGACGCGGCGCAGGCGCAGCCGGTGCGCGGTGCGCGCGGCGAGCGACTGCATCCACGGCGGCGCCGGCTCGCCGCGCACGACGGCGCGCGCGGATTGCCACCCGCGCAGCGCGACGGCCAGCGCGACGAGCACGCCGACGAGCCACGTCGCGAGGAGCAGCCGGTGGTCGGCGGCCGCCGGCTGGCCCGCAGCGGCCGCCGGCGCCGGCGCCAGCGCCGGCGCCAGCCACGCGCCGAGGCTGATGGGGGACGACAGCGTCGGCGGCAGCACGAAGCGCAGCGCGGCGAGCAGCCACAGCGCGTGACGAAGCTGCGGCCAGCCGCGCCGCGCGAGCGCCCGATCGAGCAGCAGCACGAGCGCGACGCAGATCGCCGCCTGCACCGCGAGCGGAGCGATCCAGCTCCACCAGCCGGTGGCGAGCGTGGCGAGGTCGGCGAGCGCGCTAGACGTGCTGATCGACAAGGATCGTGTTCCCGTCCGGGTCGGCGAGCACGAAGCTCGCGGGACCGGTGGTGCTCTCGTCCGCCTCGGTGATCAGTTTCAGACCCGCCTGCTTGAGCTGCTTCTGCAGCACGCGCACGTCGGTGAAGTCGGCGAGCTGCTTCGCGTCCTGATCCCAGCCTGGATTGAAGGTCAGGATGTTGCTCGGGAACATGCCCTGGAACAGGCCGATCACGTGGTCGCCGTTCTTCATGATCAGCCAGTTCTGCGCTTGGACGCCGTGGAACGAGGAGAAGCCCAGCTGCTCGTAGAAGCGCTTCGAGGCCTCGAGATCCTTCACGGCCAGACTCACGGAAAAGGCTCCCAGCTCCATCGGTCTCTCCTAGGGGTTCTTGCCGGCCCGCTCGAGCATCGCGCGCAGCTCGGCGCGGTCCTTGGCCGAGAGCTTCTCCTCGGTCAGCACGAAGCGCAGCAGCGGCACCGAGGCGCCGCCGAAGGCGCGATCGATGAGCAGCCGCACCTCGGTGCGGCGCGCCTCGGCCTCGGTGATCTGCGGCTCGTAGAGGCTCGTGTTCGCGCGCAGGCGCACGGTGGCGGCGCCCTTCGCGACGAGGCGCGCGAGCAGCGTCTTGACCGTGGTGTACGCCCAGCCGGTCTCGCCGTGCAGGGCCTCGAGCACGTCGCGCGCGCTGGCCGGGTGCCGCTTCCAGAGCGCGCGGATGACCTTCCACTCGGCGTCCGACAGCTCGGGGAGGGCCTTGCGACGAGCCATGTCGCAGAACCTACTACGCGTGTAGCAGAGCCGTCAAGGGGGGGCGCGGTCAGGTTTCTGAGAGGCGGATGACCCGGATCACGCGCTCGATCCGGTCGCCCCACAGACCCAGGCTCTTCCAGTGGCGCGCATTCATCTCCAGCATGCAGTCAGGTCGCTCCTGGGCAGTCATGGCGGCAATTCTGGCGTCCTCGGCCGCCTTGTTCTGTGCGCCGCCCATCGGCTTGGGGACCTCGTGATCCATGCCGCGCAGTCTAGGACGGCTCTGTGCCCCATGACAGCGGCCGCTGATGTGAGATGGGACGATGCTGGAGTACGCTGGCCGCCCGCATGGCCAGATCCGGGAAGACGAGCCGCAAGCGGGCGCCGGCGAGGGCAGCGACGCGCACACGCACACGCACGCGCACGCGCGGCCGGCGCGCGGCCGCGCCGCCGGCGCGGCCCGTCGCGCGCGCGGCCGACCCCTACGCGGTGCTCGAGGTCATCGACCGCCTCGAGGTCGGGCCGGTGCGGCTCGCGCGGCGCAAGCTCGTCGCGCCCTACACGGTGACGCGCGGCGGGCAGGTCGCGCGCTTCGACCTCATCTACCGCTACGGCGAGGACGTCTTCGACCCCGACGAGGCGCTGTCCCAGAACCTCGCGGCCATGGTCGCGGCGCAGATCGCGCTGAACTACGGCCTCTTCTGCCGGCAGATCGTGCTGCACGGGCCGCTCGACGCCGACGACCGGCAGTTCCTCGAGGACATGGCGCGCAACACGGCGCGCGAGATCCTGGTCAAGAAATTCCTCGAGCCCAACCCCTTCCTGCTGCCGCAGGTCACCGGCCTGCCGGCGGTGCGGCGCGAGAGCTACCTGCGCGCGCGGCTCGTCTTCCCCGACGCGCCGCTCGAGCGGCGGACGCGGCGCGCGCGGCTGCTGTGGGCCACCGACAGCCGGCGCCACGCGGTGCTGAGCAGCGGCGGCAAGGACAGCCTGCTCTCCTTCGGGCTGCTGCGCGAGATCGGCGTGCCGGTCGAGGCGATCTACGTCAACGAGTCGGGGCGCCACTGGTTCACGGCGCTCAACGCCTACCGGCACATGGCCGCGAACGCGCCCGGCACCTCGCGCGTGTGGACGAACAGCGACCGCCTCTTCGCCTTCATGCTGCGGCAGCTCTCGTTCGTGAAGCCGGGCTTCCAGGAGATGCGCAGCGACGACTACCCGATCCGCCTGTGGACCGTGGCGGTGTTCGTCTTCGGCGCGCTGCCGCTGCTGCGGACGCGCGGCATCGGGCGGCTGCTGCTCGGCAACGAGATCGACACGAGCCGCCGCCTGTCGCACAAGGGCATCACGCACTACGACGGCCTCTACGACCAGAGCCGCTGGTTCGACAACGCGCTCTCGCGCTACTACGCGCGCAAGGGCTGGGGCGTGTCGCAGTTCTCGGTGCTGCGGCCGCTCTCCGAGCTGCTCATCGAGAAGCTGCTCGTGCAGCGCTACCCCGACCTGCAGCGCGAGCAGGTCAGCTGCCATGCGACGCACGTCGAGGGCGGGCGCATCCTGCCCTGCGGCGCCTGCGAGAAGTGCCGGCGCATCGTGGGGATGCTCGTGGCGCTCGGCGCCGACCCCGCGCGCTGCGGCTACACGCCCGCGCAGGTCGAGGCCTGCATCGCCGCGCTGCCCCGCAAGGGCGTGGCGCAGGAGGCCGAGTGCGCCCAGCACGTGCTCTGGATGCTCGCGCAGCAGAGCCGTTGGGTGCCGACGCCCGACGACGCGACGCGCGCGCAGCAGCGGCCCGAGGCGGTCAAGCTGCGCTTCGACCCCGAGCGCTCGCCGATGGACGACATCCCCGCCGACCTGCGCGCGCCGCTCTACCGCATCCTGCTCGACTACGCCGAGGGCGCGCTGCGCCGCGTCGGCCGGGTGTGGCTCGACTTCGATCCGCTGAACGACCCCGACATCACGCGCCCGTATCCCTTCGAGCTGCCGGGCTCGGCGCGGGCGGCGACACCGCAGGCCGCTGCGGGGCCGGCCATGGACGGGCTGCCGGCCGCGGCCGGCGCGGCGCCGGCCGGCGCGCGTCCCTGGATCCTCGGCGAGCTGACCTGGCCCGAGGCACGCACGCGCTTCAAGGAGGTCGACATCGCGCTGCTGCCCGTCGGCAGCATCGAGCAGCATGGCCCGCACCTGCCGCTCGACGTCGACGCCTTCGACGCCGAGTACCTCGCGCAGGCCGCGGCGGCCGCGTGCAGCGAGCCGCGCCCGCTCGTGCTGCCGCTGATCCCCTACGGCGTCAGCTACCACCACGACGATTTCGCGGGCACGATCAGCGTCGGTCCCGACACGCTGGCCAAGATGGTGCACGAGGTCGGGCTGTCGCTGGCGCGGCACGGCATCACCAAGCTCGTGATCGTGAACGGGCACGGTGGGAACGTGCCGTCGCTGCGCTTCGCGGCGCAGATGATCAACCGCGACACGCACATCTTCACGTGCGTCGAGACGGGCGAGACCTCGGATGCCGACCTGGCCAGCGTGGTCGAGACGCCCAACGACGTGCACGCGGGCGAGCTCGAGACCTCGACGACGATGGCGCTCCGCCCGCACCTCGTCCCGATGGACAAGGCCAAGAAGTTCGTGCCGCGCTTCAGCAGCGGCTACCTCGACTTCACCTCGCGGCGCTACGTCGAGTGGTTTGCGCGGACGTCGCGGATCTCGGGCAGCGGCGTGATGGGCGACCCGACGAAGGCGAGCCGCGAGAAGGGCGAGAAGCTGTGGAAGGTGATCGTCGGGAACATGGTGGAGTTCGTCGAGCAGCTCAAGAAGATGAGCCTGGACGAGATCCACCAGAGGCGGTACTGAGCCCGGGCGCGGGCGCTACGGCAGCACCTGCGCGACGACCCCGTTGCTCGCGGCAAAACCGGCCGGCCCTCCGGCGTCCACGACCCAGAACTGGGAGAGGAAGGTGAAGCCGACCGGCACGGTTGCCGGCAGC
>Ga0111539_10003073_pt1 | contig 22122 bp, 18 predicted proteins | sample RhiMethybrSRZTD1_FD_79667 | JGI IMG/M metagenome (GOLD analysis project Ga0111539, IMG submission 79667) | Populus rhizosphere microbial communities from Tennessee, USA - Rhizosphere MetaG P. TD hybrid SRZTD1 (version 2) (version 2) | ecosystem: Host-associated > Plants > Roots > Rhizosphere >...
AGCTACTGTCGCTGAGCTTCCCGATCTGACTGGTCGTCAGGAGCGAGAGCAGGAAGTCGGGATCCGGTGACCCCGCCCAGCTCCAGAGCACGGCGTCGTAGTCCGCCGTGCCGCCGGCCTCGGGGGTGTATAGCTGCTCCTCGAGCGTGTCCGGCTCGAGGCCTTTCGGCGTGACGCCGATGCCGACCTTCTTCCACTGGTCGGCGATCGCGAGGGCGGCCGCGAGGTACCGCGGGTCCGAGGTCGGGTAATAGAGCCGCAGGTCGATCGGACGGCCGTCAAGATCCTCGCGCGTCCCGTCCGCGTCCGAGTCGACATACCCAGCAGCGGTCAGGCGCTTCTCTGCCTCGGTGACGTCGAAGGTTCGCGGGTCCGCAGGTTCGGTATGGAATGGCGCGCTCGCAGGCGGGACGAGCGTGGTCGCGGGCGTCGCGTGCCCGTCGACGGCCGCGGCGATGACCTCGTCACGGTCGATCGCGTAGTCGAGCGCCGCGCGGAAACGCGGATCGCGTACGGCCGGTGTCGATGCGCCACCACCATCGATCGGCTGCGCGTAGGTGTTGAAGGCCAGGTGGGTGAAGCCGGATGCGGCGCCCTGGACGACGTCGACGTCCGGCGACGCTTCGAGGCCATCTACGTCGGCTGGCGCCACCCCACGTGCGTAGTCGATCTCGCCACGCTCGAGCGCCGCTGCCAGAGAGGCCGGGTCAGGGTAGAAACGGAAGTCGACCTCGCCGACGTACGGACGTCCTCCCCAGTAGAACGGGTTCTGGGCGAATCGCGCGGAGCTGCCGCGCTGCCAATCCACGATCTGGAACGGACCCGACCCGACCACCGGTGGTTCGCGCTGGAAGTCGGTGGCGGCGGCCGCGAACGGGACGCTCGACCAGACGTGTTCCGGCAGGATGGGCACCTGGGCCCCAAGCAGGAGCGTCGTCGGGTTGGCGGTGGTCATCGCGACCGTGTGGGCGTCGACGACCTGCACGGAGCGAAGGCCCGCGGCGCGTGCGAGCACATCGCCGTAGAGCGACAGCGGGTGGTCGGCCCGCCCGTCCGCGTGGGTCGCTCCAGGGAGCGGCTGGTCATTGCCACCCGGCGCCCACGGTCCGATGTACCTGGGATCCCGGCTGGCGAGGATGTAGCGGAACGTGAACGCCACGTCATTCGCATCGGCGACCTCGCCATCCGACCAGCGCATCCCGTCGCGGATCTTGAACGTCCACGTCGTCCCGTCGCGTGTCCAGCTCTCCGCGAACCCCGTCGGGACGTACGTCCCGTCGGGCCCGACCCCGACCAGGACGTCGTAGTCGAGGTTCGACGCCTCCGCGGACGACCCGATGAACGCGAGGTTCGGGTTGATCGAGTCGAATTCCTGCGTCGTCCCGATTCGCAGGGTGCGGTCGTCCTCGGCCCCGGCGGCCGGACGTGGCCCGGCGATGGCGACGGCGACGAACGCGCCGACCGCGACGACGGCGGCCGCCCCCCGGAGACCGCGGGTCATGGCGCCGGAGTGGCGTCCACCACGGGCAAGACTCGACCGCCAGATTCGAGCGCAGGTTCGGCGAGCCAGCATGCCGACTGGTGGCCGCCGCCGACGTCGAACAAGGGTGGCGATTCGACGCGGCACCGGTCGAACGCCTTCGGGCAGCGCGGATGGAACCGACAGCCCGACGGGATGCGAACGGCATCCGGGGTCTCGCCCTTGAGGATCATCCGTTCCGAGCGACCTTGGCGCGACATCGGTTCGGGCGACGGTGAGACCGACACGAGCGCTTCCGTATAGGGGTTTCGGGGCGTCCGGATCACTTCCTCGGCCGTGCCGATCTCCATGATGCGGCCGAGGTACATGACGGCGATCCGGTCGGCGAGCACCCACGCGAGTGACAGGTCATGGGTGATGAACAGGTACGTCAGCCCCCGTTCCCAGCGGAGCGCGAGCATCAGCCGGAGCAGCTCCGTACGGATCGAGACGTCGAGCATCGAAACCGGTTCGTCGGCGACGATCAGCTGTGGCCCCATCACGAGCGCGCCGGCGATGACGACGCGCTGGCGCTGCCCACCGGACAGCTCGTGCGGGAACCTCGCCGCGTAGTCCTCGGCAGGCCGAAGCCCCGCCGCGTCGAGTGCTCCGAGCACGCGCTCGCGTCGCTCGGCCGCCGAGCCGAGGCCGTTGACCTCGAGTGGCTCGGCGACGAAGTCGTAGATCGTCTGTTTCGGATCGAGCGTCTCGTACGGGTCCTGGAAGATGATCTGGACGCGGCGCCGGTAATCGCGCAGCTCAGGACCCGACCAGGTCGGGGTGACGTCCTTGCCCTCGTACCTGATGGTGCCGGCCGTCGGGCGCGTCAGCTTCACGATCACCCGGCCGATGGTCGTCTTGCCGCTCCCCGATTCGCCGACCAGCGCGAGCACCTCGCCTCGCCGGAGGGTGAGATCCACGCCGTCGACGGCGCGAACGACCGCCGTCGGCTGGCGCATCAGCGAGTCGAGCAGTCCACCGCCGATCGGGAAATGGACCTCGAGGCCCTCGAGCCGCAGCAGGTCGTCGGTCATCCCGGAGCCGCCACAGGCATCTCGCCGAGCGCCTCGGCGGGCGGGACCGTTACCGGGACACCGTCGCTCCCGGCCGGATACAGATGGCACGCGACGCGGACGCCGGAGAACGTCGTCTCGGGTGGGACGACCTCGCGGCACACGGGCATCACGAACGGGCAGCGCGGTGAGAACCGGCAGCCCGGTGGCGGTTGACGCAGATCGGGTGGCTCGCCGGGGATGACGTCGAGGGTGCGGCGGTCGGCATGGATATTCGGGAAGGCGGCCATCAACTTCTGCGTGTAGGGATGGCGCGGCCGGCGGAAGACCTCGTCGACCGGCCCTTCCTCCGCGATCCGGCCGGCGTACATGACCATGACCCGGTCGCATGTCTCCGCGATGACCGACAGGTCGTGCGTGATGAGGATCAGTGACAGCCCGAGCTTCTGGCGAAGGTCCTCGAGCAGCTCGAGGATCTGGGCCTGGACCATCACGTCGAGCGCGGTCGTCGGCTCGTCGCCGATCACGATCGCCGGATCGCACGCGAGCGCCATCGCGATCATCGCCCGCTGGCGCATCCCACCCGAGAGCTGATGCGGGTATGCATCGCCGCGCTTGCGGGGGATCCCGACGAGCTCGAGCAGGTCGCCCGCGCGCTTGCGCGCCGCCTTGGGTGTCTCGCCGAGACGCTCCTCGATCGGCTCGGCGATCTGGTCCCGGATGCGGCGCACCGGATTGAGGGCATTCATCGCCCCCTGGAAGACGATGCTGATCTCACGCCAGCGGTAGCGACGCAATGCGTTGTCCGATTTGGGCACCAGGTCGATGCCCATGAGCGAGATGCTCCCGGACATGATCTTCGCGTTCGCCGGCAGGATCCGGACGAGCGAGAGCGCCGTCGTCGTCTTGCCGCAGCCTGATTCGCCGGCGATACCCAGCGCCTCACCGTGCTCGACCTTGAACGACACGCCGTCGACCGCGCGGACCGGCCCGGATCCCGTGGAGAAGTACGTCTTGAGATCCTCGACGACGAGCAGCGGCGCGGCGGGGTCGGCAAGCTTCGGCAACGGCCGCTGGCGGCGCTGGGCCGCGGTCGTGATCCCAGCGCTCGGGGCGACCTCCTCGATCGCGGCGACCGCGTCAAGGGCCTCCTGCTCCTCGAGTTCCTCGGTCTCGACGTCGGGCGGCGTGATGTCGTCGCGAGCCGAGGGCGGGATCGGCAGGCTCATCGACGCATCCGCCGGCGTGGATTGAGCAGGTCGTCGAGGGCCGTCCCGAGCAGCGTGAAGGCGAACACGACCAGCACGATGCACGCGCCAGGCGGGACGAAATACCACCACGCACCAAGGGTCGCGGCGCCGACCTCTTCGGCGGCGTTGAGGAGCTGGCCCCACGACGGCTGGAACGGATCGCCGAGGCCGACGAACGAGAGCGTCGTCTCGGTGAGGACGGCGCCGGCGAACACGAGCACCGCATTGGCGACGATCAGGTTCACGACGTTGGGGAGGATGTGCACGCGGACGATGTGCAGGCGGCCGGCACCAATGACGCGCGCGCGGTCGACGAACGGACGCTCCTTCAGCGACAACGCCTGGGCCCGGAGGATGCGGGCGGTCGAGGCCCAGCTCGTGATCCCGACCACGATGACGATCACGATGAGCGTCGTGCGAATCCCCAGGACCGTGGAGCCGCTGCCGATCACGTCCGAGATGATCGGCGCCAGGATCAATGCGAGGACGAACGTCGGCAGGACCAGGAAGAAGTCGGTGATCCGCATGAGGACGCTGTCGAGCTTGCCGCCGGCGAACCCACCGACGATCCCGATGACCCCACCGAGGAACACGGTGATCGCGGTTGCAAGGAAGCCGATCACCATCGAGATGCGCGTCCCATGGACCGTCAGATTCAGGATGCTGCGGCCGAGCTCGTCGGTCCCGAGCGGGAACTCGAGCGAGGGTGGCTGGAGGCGGCCGCCGGTCGCGGTCGTCGCGGTCTGGAGCGGCCCGACGAGCAGCTCCGGGATCGCGGCAAGCACGACGAAGATCGCGATGATGACCAGGCCGAAGAGTCCGTCCCGCCGTGCGAGCAGCTGACGCGCGAGCGAGGGCTCCCGGGCGGGACTGGAGACGGGCCCGGCATCCATCGTCGCTGCGGGCGTCGTCATGCGCGCACCCGCGGATCCAGCCGGCCATAGATCATGTCGGCACCGAGGTTGGCGAAGACGACGGAGATGCTGAGGACCAGGAAGATGCCCTGTAGCACCGCGTAGTCACGGCTCTTCAGGGCATCCACGGTGAGCGTCCCGAGCCCCGGCCAGTTGAAGACGACCTCGACCGTGATGGCGCCGGCTACGACATATCCGAGATTGATCGCGATCAGCGAGACCGTCGGAAGCATCGCGTTGGGAAGCGCGTGGTTGCGCAGGATCCGCGTATCCGTGATGCCTTTCGCGCGCGCGGTCGTGATGTATTCATCGGACATGGTCTCGATGATCGATGAGCGCATCAGGATCGAGTACTGGCCGATGAGCCCGAGGGCGACGGTCGCCACCGGCAGGACGAGGTGGGCCGACAGGTCCGCCAGATACGCGAGCGGCGAGTCGTGGTCGACCCCCAGTGTCGTCATCCCGAACGATGGGAACCAGTGCAAGGTGGACGAGAAGATCAGCAGCAGGATCATGCCGAGGAGGAAGTACGGCATCGAGTAGAGGATGAGTGAGACGCCATTCCCGACGAGGTCGATCGACCCGCCACGCCGCCAGCCGGCATACGCCCCGAGTGCGAGCCCGATCACGATCGCGAGGATCTCCCCGAGGCCGAATAGCAGCAGGGTCGGCCCGATGCGGCCCCCGACGACCTCGGTGACCGGACGGCCCTGCTCGGCGAAGGAGTCTCCAAGGTCTCCTCGGAACGTGGCACCGATATAGGCGATGAGCTGGTCGGGGATCAACGGCTTGTCGAGGCCCCAACGCTCGCGGATCTGCTGGATCGCCTCCGGCGACACGTTCGGGTTACGGGCGAGGACCCGCTCCGGCGACCCGGGCATCGCCCGGAACAAGATGAAATTCAGGATGACGATCAGGAAGATCGTCAGCGCCGCCTGTGCGAAGCGGCGGGCGATGAACCGGGTCGCCACGGTCGCGTGTCAGTCGTGGCGCAGGCGGCGGAGGCACGGCCCGAGCGAGCCGGGCGTGCCCCGCCGGTGCCCGACGATCACTCCTCTTCGGTCGCCTTCGCGCCGCGCCGACGGACCGCCAGCGTGCCGACGATCGCGACGACGACGACGGCTCCGAGCGCCAGCAGCAGACCGGTGTTCGCACCACCGCTGCTCGTCGGCGAGCCACTGTCACCAGGTGCTGCCGTGGCCGACGCACCCGCTGACGGGGCCGCTTCGCTCGCTGACGGGCTGGGCGCCGCGGTGGCATCGGTCAGCAGGGTGTAGCCGATCGGACCGAACTGGAACAGCGGTGTCCCGGTGTCCGGCGGCTGATTCTGCCAACCACCGAAATGGTCGGTGCGGTAGGCGTGGAGCTCCGAATCGTAGTAGAGGGGGATGTTGGGGACTTCCTGATAGAAGATCTCCTGCATCTCCTTGAGCATGCCCTTACGCTCGGTCTCGTCGATCGTCTGGCCCTGCTTCTTGAAGAGCTCATCGAATCGCGCGTTCGACCAGAACGTGTCACTCGATCCACCGATCTGGTCGGTGGTGAACGGTTCGAGAAGCGAGGTCGGATCGACGTCGCCGACCCACCCCCACATGTACGTGTCGAAGTCGGCCTTGCCAGGCGGGTCGTATTCGGGTGGGGTGAGGTCAACGAGGAGCGTCTGGTCCTCGGTCACCCCTGCGTTGACTTTGATGCCGAGCTGGCCCCACCACTCGGTGATGAACTGAGCGGCCGTCGCGAGCTCGGACTCGGAGGCGGGCCAGGTCATCCGCAGATTGATCGGCTTGCCTTCCTTGTCGAGCCGGTTACCGGACGCGTCCTTCTTGTAGCCGGCGGCTGTCAGCTTCTCGTCGGCCGTGGCGAGGTCGAAGTGACGCAGGACGGACGGGTCGGGCGCCACGTACCACTTGGCCTGGAACGGCGGGAGCAGGCTGGTCCCCGGCGTGCCGTGGCCGGCGAGCACCTTGTCCACGAGTTGCTGAAGATCGACACCCCACGCGAGCGCATCACGGAACGCGGGGTCCGCGGTGGCGCGGGTGGACGAGCCGCCGTCCTTGATCGCCTTGGGATAGCCGTTGAAAGTCAGATAGGAGTAGCCGTTCGCGAACCCCTCGACCGGGACGATGTTCGGCTGTCCTTGGAGCGAATCGAAGGCGTCGGCATTGATGCCGCGGGCGTAATCCAGCTCCCCGTTCTTGAGGGCCTGGGTCATCGTGTCGTTGTTCTCGAAGTGGGTGATGATGATCTGGTCGGCCGCACCCTGCTTGCCCCAGTAGTTCTTGTTCCGCTCGAACTTCATGAACTTGCCCTGGGTGTCGTACTGGACCGCCTGGTACGGGCCGGTGCCGACGACCGGCGGGTCGTTCGCGAAGAACCCGTCCGCCTTGGCGTTGGCGATCTGCTCGAGCGAGTACTTCGACCAGATGTGCTTCGGCAGGATCGGCACGTAGGCCGCGAGCAGAAGCGGCGTCGGCGTCTCGGTCGTGATCTCGACCGTCTCGGGATCGATCGCCTTGACCGACTTCACGCCCGCGGACGAGACGTAGCCGTCGAGGTAGCCCGAGCCGAGGGTCGTCTCCTTGGCGAGGGCGTCGAGCACGAACCCGTAGGTGTAGACGACGTCATCGGCCGTCGCCGGCTGGCCATCGGACCACTTCATCCCCGGCCTGATCTTGAACGTCGTCGTCAGGCCGTCGGCGGACGTGGTCCACGACGTGGCGAAGCCCTCGGTGTAGTTGAGGTCCTTGTCGTAGCCGACCAGCAGGTCGTAGTTGAGCGTGAAGACCTCGTAGTCGAGCACGTACACGGACTGCCACGGGTTCAGACCCGAGAACTCCTGGTCGGTGCCGACCTTCAGGATCAGGGGCCCGTCGGCGGCGTGGACGCTGGTCGTCCCCGGCGCGAGCGCGGCAGCGATCAGCGCGACGATGCCCAGGGTGCGGCCCGCTCGGGCGCGGATGGTCGAGCGCATCGGCTCCTCCTCCAGGACGATCCGTCGCCTCTCCCAGCGGACCGCCGTTTCCTCACCGATCAGGGCCGTCACCGGCCGGATCGGCGGTACCGTCGCACACGCCGCGTTCGCGTGCAAGGAAACGTGTCGCTTGATGCGCCTACTGCTCGGGACGTCCTCGTCAGACGAGCGGGCGGGCGACGGCGTCCTGGTCGAGCAGGGCCTGCCGATCGATGCGGAATGCACCGATCTCGCCACTCGACGGCGTCCCCCCGTCCAGCGCCAGCTCGGCGAGGATCCGGCCGATGACCGAGGCGTACTTGAACCCGTGTGCTGCGCCGAGACCGACGACCACGCCCGGTGCGTCGGGCAGGCGGTCAAGCACGAAGTCGCGCTCGGGGGTGAGCGTGTAGAGGCAGGTCTTGGTGTAGATCTCGCTCGTGCCGACGTCGGGCAGCTGCTCCGCGATGAACGTGCGGACGCGCTGGGCGATGGCCGGATCGGGTTCGAAGGTACGGGTCTCCGGCGTAACCGACGTCCCGCCTGCGTCCTGGGCGATCTTCGGGCCGGCTTCGCCGTAGACGGGGAATCCGTAGAACGACGGGTCGTCCATCCAGATCCAGACCGGGAAGCGCTCCGGCGCGAAGAGGGTCGGGTCCGGTGCCGCGAAGTAGGTGACCTGCTCCTTCGTGACGGTCAGCGGAAGCCGCCGGTCGAAGTGCGCCAACAGGTCGTTCGTCCAGGCGTCCGCCGTCAGGATCACCCGGTCCGCGCTGTACGTGCGGCCCCCGGCGTCGACCTCGTAGGCACCGCCGACGTCGCGGATCGCCTCCACCGGCGACTCGGCGCGGAGCGTGGCCCCCTGGTCGATCGCGAGCTTGCGATGCGCGACGTTGCCACGGTACGGGTCGGCGATGCCACCTTGGGCCTGGTACATCCCGATCACGTCATCGGTGAGGTGCCACGCCGGCCAGCGTCGCTGGATCTCCGCGGCTCCGAGCAACTCGAACGGCACGTCTTCCGCGCTCAGGCTGTCGGTGTAATCCGTCATCGGGATGGCGGGATCCGCGGGCCACAGGTCCAGGCCGCCCGTGATCGTCACGATCCGCTCGTCAGCTTCGGCCTCGACGATCGACCACGACTCGTACGCCCGCTTCGCGAGCCGGACGTAGTCGGGCCGGTGATAGGAAAGCCGGATGATCCGGCTGTGGTCGGCCGATGCCCCGTTCGCGTGACCGAGCTCGAACCGCTCGAGGCCCAGGACGCGGACTCCCGATCGGCTCGACGCCCAGTAGGCGGCGGCAGACCCGAGCGCGCCAAGCCCGACGACGATGACGTCGAACTCGTCACGCCCCGCGTCGGTCATCCGCTTGTCGCCCGGTCGAGCGCCACGCGCAGGATCGCCGCCACACTGATGGCGTCGGTGATCCGCCCGTCGCGGGTCATCGCGACCGCCTCGCCGAACGGCACCCAGCGCGCGGTGAGCGCCTCCGTCGGCTCCGGTGTCGCTTCGCCCTGCACCAGGCCACGAGCGACGAACAGCACGGCTTCCTCGTCCGTCACCGAGTTGGAGAGATCGAGCCGGCCGAGCTCGCGCCACTCACGCGCTTCGAGCCCGGTCTCCTCGCGGAGCTCGCGCTGGATCCCTTCGAGCGCGGTCTCTGTCGGAGGGACGCCACCCTCCGGGATCTCCCACGACTCGCGGTCGAGCGTGTACCGGTGCTGTCCGACGAGCATGATCCGGTCGTCGTCGTCGAGGGCGACCACGCCCGCCGCCAGGTTGCCGAAATGGACGACGCCGTAGATGCCGGGGCTGCCGTCCGGGCGCGACACCTCGTCGTGCCACACGGTGATCCAGGCGTTCTCGTACGCGACCCGCCGGCTGTGGCGGACGAAGCGACCCTCCATCGGAGCCATCGTCGCATGGCGTGAGCGTGCCCGTCGGCGCGCCGCGAGGCAGCCCTATCCTCGCTGGGATGACCGAACCACGGCCTGCGCCGCAACCGAGCTTCGACCTGCAGGTCGACTGGGATGTGCGCATCGCTGTGCGCGACGGCACCGAGCTATCGGCCAACATCTGGCGACCGATCGCTCTCGACGGACGTAGAGCGACCTTCCCAGCGATCCTCGAGATGATCCCGTACGGAAAGGACAACTGGCGCCGCAACGCCGACACGACCCGAGGCGAATGGTTCGCGGCCCGAGGTTTCGCCCTGTGCCGTCTCGACGTACGCGGTACGGGATCGTCCGGCGGCGTCGCAGTCGACGAATACACCGCCGACGAGACGCGGGACGGGTACGACGCGGTCGAGTGGCTGGCGTCGCAGCCCTGGTGCACCGGTGACGTCGGGATGTGGGGCATCTCGTACGGCGGGTTCACATCGATCCAGGTCGCGATGCTGCGTCCGCCGCACCTCCGCGCGATCGTGCCTGTGATGGCGACCGACGATCGCTATCTCGACGACGTCCACTACCGCGGTGGCTGCGTCACGGTCAGCGAGCTGTCGCAGTACGCCGTCAGCCAGGTCGCGATGAATGCGATGCCACCCGACGCCACATTCCGCGGGCCTGCCTGGCGCGATGAGTGGCGCGAGCGACTCGAGGCGACGCCGCCGTGGCTGCTCGCCTGGCTCCGACACCAGACCGATGGATCGTACTGGCGACAAGGCTCGCTCGCCCCCGACTACGACGCGATCGAGGTCCCGATCTTCAACATCGGCGGCTGGCACGATTCCTACGTCGACCCGGCATTCCGGATGCAGGCCCGTTGCCCCGCGCCGTCGCACACCCTCATCGGCAACTGGGTCCATTCCTGGCCGCACGACGCGTATCCCGGCCCGAACCTGGACGAGCTCCACGAGATCGCGCGCTTCTTCGACCGCCACCTCGACGGCGCCGACAACGGCTGGGACGGCGAGCCCCCGGTCGTCTGGTACGAGCACGAGTACTTGCAGCCCGTGCCGTTCCCACCCGTGCTCCCGGGTCGCTGGCGGGCAGCATCCGCCTACCCCCATCCCGCGACGACGCCACGAGCGTGGGGCTTCGGGGGCGGGTCGGTCTTGACGACAGATGCGCCGGATGTCGGTGTGGACACCTTCTCCCACCGCCCCACGACCGGGACGAGCGGACCGCTGTCGTGGGGCGCTGGCGACGCTCCGAACGGCCTCGCGCGCGACCTGCGCCCCGATGAGGCTGACGGGGTCACCTACACGAGCGACACGCTCGACCAGGCACTTGCGGTCCTCGGTGTCCCCGAGGTGGTCGTCCATCTGGAGGTCGATGCCCCCGTGGCGACCCTGTCGGTGCGACTGTCCGACGTCGCCCCGGACGGGACGTCTGCGCTTGTGAGTGCCGGAGTCCTGAACCTGACCCATCGTCGTTCCCACGCGGACCCTGAACCGCTTCGGCCCGGTGCCGTGGAGGAGATCCGCGTGCCGCTCCGGACGGCCGGCTACCGCTGGCTGCCGGAGCATCGGCTACGCATAGCACTGTCGTCATCGCTGTGGCCGACGCTCTGGCCGTCGCCGTACCCCGCGACATTCCGCGTCCATCGTGGGAGGGGCACCCCGTCACGGCTCGAGCTCCCGGTCGTGCCGGCGGCTGGTGGCGATGGCGATCGGCCCGTGCCGGCCTTCAAGACCGAGCCGCCGACGCTCGCCTGGCCTTCGCCCGAAGCGGCGGATGGAGCCGGTGCCGCGACATCCGACCCGCCCGTGTGGCAGGTCGAGGAGGACGTCCTGGACGGTTCGGTCACGGTCCGGTTCCACGACGGTGGCGAGGATGTCGTCCCGGACGGTCGGCGGTTGTACGCGGCCGAGTCGATCCGGATGACCGCATGGGACGCGGACCCGGGACGAGCCGAGCTCGACGCCGACGTCGTCTACCGATGGCAGGAGCGCGACCCGGCACTGGACGGCGAACTCACGCGGATCGAGATCCGCGCCGTCTCTCAGCAGCGCAGCACCGTCACGGATTTCGACCTGTCCGTCCGCCTCGAGGTCGACGTCGACGGCCAGCGCTTCTTCGAACGGGACTGGCGCGAGACGATCCCGCGGCACCTCGTTTGATCCCCGTTATCGGGCGGTAGACTCGCGCTCGTGACGACGAGTGTCGACCGCGCGACGATGCGCATCAGCCGGAAGGCCGAGTCCTTCACCGAGTCGGTCATCCGTGAGATGAACCGCGTGGCCGTCGCGCACGGTGCGGTCAGCCTCGCGCAGGGCTTCCCCGACTTCGCCTGCCCGCCCGAGCTCAAGCGGGCCGTCGCCGAAGCCGTCGACGCCGACATCAACCAGTACGCGATCACATGGGGCTCCAAGCCGCTGCGGGACGCGATCGCCGAGATGACCCCGCGCCATTTCCCGCGTTTCGGCGAGATCGATCCCGAGACCCAGGTGACCGTCACCTGTGGCGCTACCGAAGCCATGATCGCAGCGATGCTCGGGTTGCTCGACCCGGGCGACGAGGTCGTGATCTTCGAGCCCTTCTACGAGAACTACGGGCCGGACGCGATCCTGTCCGGCGCCGTCCCCCGGTACGTGACGCTTCACGAGCCCGACTGGTCGATCGATCCCGATGAGCTTCGGCGTGCGTTCGGACCCAAGACGCGCGGGCTCGTCCTCAACTCCCCGCACAACCCGACGGGCAAGGTCTTCAGCCGCGAGGAGCTCGAGCTGATCGCCTCGCTCTGCATCGAGCACGACGTCATCGCCTTCACCGACGACATCTACGAGCACCTCGTTTACGAAGGCGAGCACATCCCGCTCGCGACGCTCCCCGGGATGGCGGAACGGACCGTGAGCATCCATTCCATGTCGAAGAGCTACTCGGTCACGGGCTGGCGCATCGGATGGACGATCGCCTCGCCGGAGCTGTCGCTCGGCATCCGCCGGGTCCATGACTTCCTCACGGTCGGTGCGGCCGCTCCCCTGCAGCAGGCGGCGGTGACCGCTCTACGTTTCCCGGACAGCTACTACGGCGATCTCCTCGCCGGGTACCGCGAACGCCGGGACGTGCTCGTGCCGGCGCTTCGAGCCGCCGGCTTCGAGGTCCACGAGCCGCACGGCGCCTACTACGTCATGACCGACATCCGCGACCTCTCCGAACCCGGCGAAGACGACATGACCTTCGCGCATCGGCTGATCCACGAGCCAGGTGTCGCCGCCGTCCCGGGCTCTTCGTTCTTTTCGCGTCCTGAGCTCGGGCGCACGAAGCTGCGGTTCGCGTTCCCGAAGAAGATCGAGACCCTGCAGGCGGCCGCGGAGCGCCTCGCCCGTCTGGCCTAGGGATCAGTCGGCCGGCACGTCCGGGATCGCCTCGCGGACGATGGCGAGGATCTCGCCCCGCGCGTCGGGGCCGTCGTAGCGCAGGAGCGGGTGCGCGACCATCGCGCGCTCGCGGATGTCACCGGCGATGCGCGTGTACAAGACCGGGAAGATGGCCCCGGTACCATCGGCCTCGAGCGTGACGCCGACGGCATTCGGCCCTCCGTCGTCGAGGAAGTGGGTCAGCGGCTGGACGCCATCATCGACGAGCCCTGAACTCGGGTCGACCGTGAAGACCCTGGCCAGATACGCCCGCTGATGCCACAGCTCCGGAGCGTCGGCGAGCTCGCTGGCGATCACCCCGACGATGTCGGCGAGCGCCACGGACGGTCGCTCCATCGACTTCCCGAACCGCGTCTCGGCCATATAGCGAGCAAGGACCTGCGAGTTATAGCGCGCCCCGTGGACCGCGCCGGAATTGGCCGGCACGCCGTGCTTCACCAGGCCCTTGGCCGCCTGGCCGATCGTCCCGGCGAAGAACACCCCGGGAAGGGTCGTGCTCTCCCACCAGGACGAGATCACCGGCAGACGCGAACGCCCGCTGATCGAACAGCCGATGTCCGGCAGGTCGAGCAGCGGTGAGACGAACCCGGTCGCGGAGATCACGTCATCGACCTCGATGGCGAGCTCGTTGCCGTTGTCCGTCCGGCGCAGGTGCACCGTCAGGCTGCCGTCGCCGCCTTCGGTCCGCTCGATCCGATCGAGCGCCGCGTTGAGGACGGCGACCCCACCACCAAGGACGAAGTCTTCGTACGGCTGGACGTAGCGTGCCCGCACGCCGGCCAGCGAGTTGGTCTGGACGGAGAACTTCGCGGGTGACGGCGATACGAGCGCGATCGAGCAGGCCCACGGCAGGAGGCCATTCGCGAGCTCGAACCCGGAATTCTGCTTCCCGAGCATCAGCACCCGATGGCCGGCGTAGCTCTCGGCGGGGCGAACCTCGGCGTAGTGGTGGGTCAACTCCATCCCGATGCCGGGCGGCGAATACGGTTCGGCGACGCCGACCGCGACGACGAGGACCGGGGCGCGGTACTCCCCGTCGGTCGTCTCGACGACGAACCCGCCGCCCTCCGCGTCGTCGATCCGGCGCGTCGCGGTCCACCGGCAGCCGTAGCGGATCGCGATGCCCGCCCGCTCCGCGAACAGCCCGAGGTTCTGCTCCATCTCGGGTCGCGACGGGAAGTAGGAGGTGCCATCCATCAACCCGGGCTGGAGCGCGCGCGCCTGCGGTTCATCGGCGAGGAGGCTGTTCCAGTCGTATCGCTCGTACGCCCTTGATCCGACCGGTTCCGGGGCGTGCGGCTTCGTCCAGGACAGCAGGCGCTGGAAATGCGGCCAGCGGCGGAACATCCCGCCGGGCGATGGGTCCTCCGAGATGACCGCGTGCTCGATCCCGTTCCGCCGGAGGGCGTACGAGACCTGGATCCCGCCTGGGCCGGACCCGATGACCACGACCGGGTATGAGCCCGGCGGGAACGGCCGGGTCGACTCGGTCACGTCCCCGTGCGGTTGGCCGCGCGGAGCCGCCGCGTCTGTGCCTGGAGCATGCGGTACATCACCTTCGGATGGCTGATGAGGAACGACTCGAGCTGCGGTCCGGGCAGCACCAGGCAGCGCATCTGGCGGGTGGCGATGACGTCGGCGATCGCGGGGACCCCGATCAGGATCGCGACCTCGCCGAAGAAGTCACCGCGTTGCAGCCGTGCGAGTTCGCGGCCGTCGGCTTCGACCCGGGCCTCTCCGTCGACGATGACGAAGAACCCCGACCCCGACAGGCCCTGGTGCACGATCGTCTCGCCTTCGGCGAACATCCGCTCGTCGAAGATGTGGATGATCGCCTCGAGCTGCGGTGCCGAGAGGTCCGAGAACAGGCCGAAGCCGGAGATCGCGTCGATCAGTTCGTCGCGGTCGATCATGACGCGCATCGTGCCACGTGAGCGTCAGAAGCGTTCGGTCGTACATGTCGCCAGGGCGACCTTGACGCTCGACCGCCGCGCAGCGCAGCATCACGCACGGATGGAGACCGGCACGACCATCACCCCGGACGACCGCGCAGGGCTCTTGGCCGGCGCTCCCCTGCTCGCAGGCGTCGATGCTGCCGGCCTCGACGCCATCGCGCAGCGCGTCGTCGAGGTCGAGTTCCCGAGGGACCATGTCATCGCCCGTCAGGGCGAAGTGGGTACCGGCTTCTTCATGGTCGCGCGCGGCGCGGTCCGGGTCGTCCGGGACGGGACCACGATCACGCGCCTCGGCCCAGGCGACTTCTTCGGCGAGTTGTCCGTGCTCGACGGGCGCCCGCGTGTCGCCCAGGTCGTCGCGGATGAGCCGACGGTGTGTCTCGCCCTCGCGACGTGGGACTTCGAGGCGGTCGTGAAGGAACAGCCGGCGGTCGCCCTGGCGATCCTGCGTGGGCTCGCCGGACGGCTGCGCGGCCTCACCGAAGCCGACCGACACTGAGCGACGGGAGGACCGTGGATCCCCCGGCGACCGAGGCACCCGCCACCTCGGGAGGGACCGCAACCTTCCTTTTCACGGACATCGAGGGCTCGACCCGCCTGGAACAGGCCGTCGGGACGGCCCGGTACGGTGCGATCCGCGAGCGCCACCGCGATCTCCTGCGCGCCGCGTTCGCCGCCGCGGGGGGCACGGAGGAAGGCACGGAGGGTGACTCATTCTTCGTCACCTTCGACAACGCGCGGGCCGCTGTCGCAGCGGCCGTAGCGGCCCAGCGTTCGATCGCGGCGGAGCCGTGGGATAGCGGCGCCGAGGTCCGCGTGCGCATGGGTCTCCACACAGGCGAGCTCCTGCGGGTCGGCGGCTCACTCGTGGGTCTCGACATCAATCGAGCGGCACGCATCGCATCGGCGGCCCACGGCGGACAGATCCTCGTCTCGGATGCCACTCGGGCACTCGCCGCGGGCTCCCTGGCGAGCGATGTCCGGCTGCGCGAGCTGGGGACGTACCAGCTTCGGGACCTGACGGAGTCCGAGCGCCTCGCCCAGGTCGACGCGGAAGGCCTGCCGACGGCATTCCCGCCACCCCGGACGGCCGAGTCGCGGCCGACCCACCTGCCGGGCCAGCTGACCACGTTCGTCGGCCGCCAGGACGAGCTGGCCGAAGCGGAGGCCCTGCTCCAGGGAACGCACCTCTTGACGTTCACGGGCCCCGGTGGGACCGGCAAGACCCGGCTGTCCATCGCCCTTGCGACCCGCGTCGCAGACCGCTTCCCCGATGGCGTGTTCTTCGTACCGCTCGAACCGATCCGGGACCCGCTGCTCGTGTCATCCCGGATCGTGGCCTCGATCGGCGTCACTGAGGGCACCACGCAGCCGGTCGCGGAGGCTCTTCCAGAATGGCTGGCCTCCCGGCGCGTCCTGCTGGTCCTCGACAACTTCGAGCAGATCCTCGACGGTGCACCGGTCGTCGCCGAGCTGCTCCGTGCAGCGCCGGACCTCAAGGTCATCGCGACCAGTCGCGCGGCTTTGCATATCTCGGGTGAGCAGGAATACCCGGTACCCGGCCTGCCGGTCCCGCCCGATCTGGCTGCGCTCAGCAGCGCCGAGCGGATGAATCTTCCGGGCGTTTCGCGTGGTATCGATGCGGCGTCGGTCGGGCAGTACGCCGCGGTCCGGCTGTTCATCGAGCGGGCGAAGGCGGTGCGCCCGAATTTCACCGTCACCGATGAGAACGCTCCTGCGGTCGCGGCCATCGCCGCCCGGCTGCATGGCATGCCGCTGGCGATCGAGCTCGCGGCGGCACGCGTGAAGCTTCTGTCGCCGGACGCCATCCTGACGAGGCTGGAGCATCAGCTCGACGTGCTCTCCGCTGGCGGCCGCGACCTGCCGGCGCGGCAGCAGACGCTTCGCGGCGCGATCGCCTGGAGCTACGACATCCTCGACGAGGGAAGCCGTCGTCTGCTCGACCGCTTGTCGGTGTTCGCGGGGTCGGCTGACATCGAGGCGGCCGAAGCCGTGCTCGGCCCGGCCTCCGAACTCGGCGTCGACGTCGTCGACGGCCTCTCGGCGCTCGCAGACCAGAGCCTCGTGCGCATCGATGAGACGCCGGTGGGTGAGCCGCGTTTCGGACTGCTGGAGTCGATCAGGGAGTACGCATCGGAGCGCCTCGCGGCCCGCGGCGAGCAGGACGCCATCATCGATCGCCATCGCGACTGGTTCCTTGGTCTTGCCGAGACTGCGGCCCCCCAGCTCGCCGGTGACGACCAACGGCAGTGGCTCGACCGCCTCGAGCTCGCGCACGACGACTTCCGGGTCGTCCTTGACCGGATGGTCGCGCGACCCGAGCCAGCGGTCGCGATCCGGCTCGCCTTCGCGTTGTGGCGCTTCTGGCAGAAGCATGGCCACCTAGCGGAGGCACGCATGCGACTCGAAGCGATGGACACCGCGCCCTGGTCGCACGACGATCGGCGGCTCCGGGCCCGGCTGCTCGAAGCGCTCGGCGGTATCTGCTGGTGGCAGGGCGACATCGACCGGATGCAGGTCGCCTACAGCGAGGCGGCCGAGATCTGGAAGGAGCTCGGGGACGATCGCGAGATCGCCAATGCCTACTACAACCTCTCGTTCTCGTATGCGGTCGGGGAAAACGGTCCGTTCCAAGGCAGCGACCCCGAGCATCGCGGCGAGGGCTACCTCGAGGCCGCTCTGGCCGCGTTCCGTCGCATCGGGGACCATCGAGGCGAAGCCAACGCGCTCTGGGGCCTCGGGACCCTCAGGTACTTCGCAGGCTCGGAAACCGGCGGGGAACCCGACTTCCGCGAGGCCCTCCGGTTATTCCGCGATGAGGGGGATCGGACGATGGAGGCATGGTCCCTCCACATGCTCGGGTCCGCGCTGATCCGCCAGCGGCGGACCGAGGAGGCGCGGGACGCGGTCGCTCATGCGATAACGCATTTCCATGCGGCCGGCGACATCGCCGGTCTGACGCTGACCTTGTTCGACCTCGCCTCGGTCGCCGTGCAGCTCGACGACCTTCCGCGTGCGGCACGGCTTCGCGGCGCCGCCCGGAATCTCACCAATGAGACCGGCACGGGTCTGGCAACGTACACGGAGACCGCCTTCGAGCAGGCAGGGATGCGACCGAATGTCCTGCAATACATGCCGGCCGACGAGGCGGAGCGGCTCGGCGCCGAGGGTGCCGCGATGACGCTCGACGACGCGGTCGCATACGCGCTCGAAGGCGCTGGAACGCCGGAAGGGGTCCTCGATGGCCACTGAGTCGGTCGCGCCCGACGGGCCGGTCGGCGCTGCGATCGCGGGCGCCCCGCTGCCGACGCTCGTGATGCTCGACGAGGGCGTCGCGGCCGAGCCAGCCGCGGACGTCGACCCAGGGACGGTGATCCTTACCTGTGCGAATTGCGGCGCCCGGATGGATGAGCGCAAGTGCAAGCTGATCTGCCGCTGCGGCTACTTCCTGTCGTGCTCGGACTACTACTGATCGACTAGGGAACGCCGCCTGACGACGGCTGGGGCGGCAGCTCGGTTCGGCTAGACTGGCGGTCGATGGCAGCCGAGCCGATCCCCGCGCCCAGACCCAAGACCGGCATCCCCAAGAACCCCGGGCGCCGCGAGCTCGGGATGACGGCGACGCTCCTCTTCCCGAACCGCGAGATCGTCGAGCAGTTCTACGTCCCGATCATCTACACCGCCTGTCGGACGTGCTACTCGGAGATGCCGCCGGAGGAGATCTTCCGGAAGTCGGTCGATGGCGAATTCGACCCGGCGAAGATGCAGAAGCTGATCGCGTCGGTGATCGAGTCCGGCCACGGCTCCACCATCGAGCACATCGTCTTCACGTTCGGCATCAGCGGTGTGTCGCGGACCTTGTCCCATCAGCTCGTACGACATCGAGCCGGCGTGGCCTTCGACCAGCAGAGCCAGCGCTACGTGAAGTTCAAGGGCGCCGCGACGATGCTGCCGCACTCCATCGCCGAGGGCGACGCTGAGCTGCGCGAGCGCTACGAGGATCAGGTCTCCGGCGCGCTCGAGCTCTACGGCGAGATGCTCGAGGCAGGTCTGCCCGGCGAGGACGCCCGGTTCGTGTTCCCGAATGCGACCCGCACGAACCTCGTGATGACCGCGAACCTCAGGGCGCTGATCCACATGTCGGGGCTGCGGCTGTGCACGATGGCCCAGTGGGAGATCCGCCGGCTGTTCCAGCTGATCCGCCAGCAGATCTTCACGGTCTCGCCGTTCCTGGGCTCATTCCTCGCGCCGAAGTGCGTGCCACTCGGCTACTGCGACGAGTTCAACAACCGCGACGAGCACTGCCCGATCCGGCCGCACAAGGACAACGTCCTGGGTGCCTGGGCTGAGAAGGCGGCCGCCGCCAAGGCCGCGGGCCGCGAGCTGCCGGAGGTCTAGGTCGACGCGACCAGCTGGATCTCGCGGGGATCGGCGTCCGGGGCAAGGAACGAGAAGAGGCGCTCCCCCTCTGCCTCGATCTCGGCGCGTTGCACCCCTGTGACCGGCACGTAGAGCGTCACGGTCATCGTCGCGGCTTTCTTCTCGCGGCGGATCCGCCATGCAGCGCCCACGTAGCCGTCGATCAGCACGCCGCCCTTCCACACGAGGTCTTCGACCCTCACACCGCCCACGAGGATGCGCGACCGGTCGTCATGCGACAGGAACACGTTGTCGTACTGCGGCAGGAACCGGATCGGCACAGCGAGATCTGGATCGGCGATCACGCCATCCTCGACATCGAACAGCTCGCGGCCTCCCTCGTCACGGAAGGTCCGCAGGCGCGGGCGCAGCTGCTCGACGACCTCGCGCAGCCCCGTCAGCCATGACCAGACGCGCATGTCGGCGACGGACGCCGGCCCGAAGGCGGCGAGATATCGGAGGAGCAGGTCATCGATGCTCGGATCCGGCGCCATCGACGCTCCGAGCCACGCTTCGGCGGTCGTGTTGGTCGGCCGACTCGTCCGGCCCCAGAGACCTCGCGGCGGGACCTGCACGAGCGGCAGCATGAAGCGAGCGGCGTAGGCCAGCGACGGCGCATCGCGGTCCGGCCACCCCGGCGCCATCGCCACGCCGAGCTCGGACGGCGTCATCGGGCGCTCCTCCAGCAGCGCGCGTGCGCGCGCGAGGACGGCGTCGAGGTCGACCCCGACGAGCTGCTTCGCGAACGGGCTGCTCCGCCACGACCGTGTCATGACGTCGGCGAGGATCGGGTACTGCGCCAGGGCGTCGCGAGCGGTGACGAGGTGGAGCGTCCCGCGGAGGAGGCCCATCCGCACGGCCCTGCGCTCCTCGATCGCTTCGCTCAGCTCCGACGGATCGAACCCGTCGATGCGAGTCCACAGCCCGACGTACGGATCGATCGGCTCCTGGGCCTGCATCCCGACGAGAAGATCGACGACGTCGAGCACAGGCCGGCGGACTCGCTCGAGCAGCAGCTGCCTGGTGAGGAGCGTCCGGTTGAGCGCCCGGCGCGAGAGGACCGTGTCAGTCACGAGCGTCCGGCACGCTCGAACGCCTCAAGGGTGTCCGCCGAGAACAGCACGAACGTCACGGCATCAAGCGCATCGGGGTGCTCGGCGATCCATGTTCCTACCGCCGCGAAGGCGACCGGGGCGGCGAGGTCGACGGGGTAGCCATAGATCCCGGTCGAGATCGACGGGAACGCGACGGTCCGCACGCCCTCGCGGGCGGCGAGATCGAGGGACGTGCGGTAGGCACTCGCAAGGAGCTCCGCTTCGCCGGCCGTTCCGCCTCGCCAGATCGGGCCCACGGCGTGGATGACGAAGCCTGCCGGCAGCTCGCCGCCGAGGCTGATCACGGCACTCCCCGTCGGGCAGTGGCGGCCGCGCCCGTACCGGCGTTCGAGGTCTTCCATGACAGCCGGACCACCTGCGCGATGGATCGCGCCATCGACGCCACCGCCGCCCGTGAGCGAGCTATTCGCTGCGTTCACGATGGCGTCGACCGCGATGCGCGTGATGTCGCCCTGGACGAGGCGGATCTCCGTCACGTGCCCGGATCGAGGTCCTCGATGAAGCGGCGGATCACGTTCGCCAGCCGCGGCCCCGCGGACGCACCGGCCTCGAGCACCTCTTCGTGGGTCAGCGGAGCACCCGTGTAGCCGGCCCCGGCGTTCGTGACGAGCGAGACGCCGCACACCTCCAGGCCGACCCAGCGTGCAGCGATGCATTCGAGGACGGTCGACATCCCGACCGCATCGCCACCAAGGGCGGCGAGCATCCGGACCTCGGCCGGGGTCTCGTAGGTCGGGCCGGTGAGCCCGACGTAGATGCCCTCGCGCATCTCGACGCCTTCAGTCGCCGCCGCCGCGTGAAGACCCGCGCGAAGGCGCGGGCTCCATGCCTCGGTCATATCCGGGAAGCGCGGCCCAAGCTCGTCCGCGTTGGGCCCGATCAACGGGTTGCGTCCGGTCAGGTTGATGTGGTCGCGCATGATCATGAGCGTCCCGGGCCCGAACGACGGATCGAGGCCGCCCGCGGCGTTGGTCAACACGACCACCCGAGCCCCGAGCGCCCGGAAGAGCAGCATCGGCTGGACGACCAGCCCAGGGTCGTTGCCCTCATACAGGTGGAAGCGGCCCTGCAGCATGACGACCGCGCGCCCGCCGAGCCGGCCGAGGAGCAGGCGGCCGACGTGACCCGGCGCTGTGGCTGCGGGCCACCCCGGCAACTCGGCGAATGGGATCGCGACCGCATCCTCGAGATCGTCGGCCAGCCCGCCGAGACCCGACCCGAGCACGATCCCGACCTCGGGCACGACATCCGTCCGACGGCGCACCCCGTCGACGAGCGCCGCGATCCGTTCGGGTTGATCGATCGGCGGGATCGGGCGACGTGGGTCGACGGTGTCGATGTCGGCGATGGACATGGCCTCCCTCGGGCGACGGGCGCGCGTCGGCCAGCATGACAGGCGGAGGCCGGACCGTGGGTGGGAACGGGAGGGGCTTCGTCGCGCCCGACGGAAGTATCGACACCGGGATGCCGATCGCGTCCCGCCGGGCGCCTACTCCGGGACGGGCCGCGGTGAGACGGCCGTGTGACCCTGAGCAACGAAGCGCCCGAAGCGACCGGCGGCGGAACGAAGGGCCCTTGATGTGATCTCGGTTTCCTGCGGTCCTGTCGGCCCCTTCGGGCACGACCTACGGTATCGGCC
>Ga0111539_10003074_pt1 | contig 22118 bp, 21 predicted proteins | sample RhiMethybrSRZTD1_FD_79667 | JGI IMG/M metagenome (GOLD analysis project Ga0111539, IMG submission 79667) | Populus rhizosphere microbial communities from Tennessee, USA - Rhizosphere MetaG P. TD hybrid SRZTD1 (version 2) (version 2) | ecosystem: Host-associated > Plants > Roots > Rhizosphere >...
ACTTTGTCTTGAGCGGGGCCATTCGGCCATTGATCTTGGAACCCACACAGGTATGGCCGACCTCGGTGTGAATCGCGTATGCGAAATCGACCGGTGTCGCGTCGCGGGGCAGCGTAATCACCTTGCCCTTCGGGGTGAACGTGTAGACTTCTTCCGGGTATAGGTCGACTTTCAGAGTGCTCATGAAGTCGTCCGGATCTTTCATTTCCTGCTGCCATTCCACGAGATGACGCAACCAGGACACCCGTTCATCTTCCTTGCTGTCCGCGACGAGTTTTCCGTCCTTGTATTTCCAGTGGGCGGCGATTCCTTCTTCAGCGATACGGTGCATGTCGGTGGATCGAATCTGCACTTCAAAGGGCTGACCGCCGGCGATGACGGAGGTATGAAGGGACTGGTACCCGTTCGGTCGTGGCAGGGAGATGAAATCCTTGATGCGTCCAGGGACGGGACGCCAGGTATTGTGAATCACTCCAAGAGCGGCATAGCAGTTCTTGACACTGTCGGTAATGATTCGCAAAGCGAGAAGATCGTACACCTCGTCAACAGAGATGTGCTGCTTGCGAAGCTTCAGGAAGATGGAATAGAGGCGCTTGACGCGGGACTCGATCTGGCACGGAATGCCGTGCTCCTTCATCTTCGCTTCGACGATCCGCGTCACTTCTGCCAGAAAAACTTCGTGTGCCTTACGCTTACGTTCAACGACGTCCTTTAGTTCCTGATGATTTTTCGGATCGAGGTAGCCAAACGCCAGGTCCTCGAGTTCGCCGCGGATCTTCCCCATTCCGAGCCGATTTGCGAGCGGAGCGTAGATATCCAGCGTCTCCTTCGCAATCGCATGGCGACGTTCTCCGGAGAGATGTTGAAGGGTTCGCATGTTGTGCAAGCGGTCTGCAAATTTGACCATGATGACGCGGATGTCATCGGTCATCGCAAGCAGCATCTTCCGGAAGTTCTCAGCTTGCTTCTCTTCCTTGGAGGTGAAATGGATCTGACTGATCTTCGTGACGCCATCGACAATGTGGGCCACATCCGCACCAAAAGTGCGCTCGACTTCATCCAGTGAAACCAAAGTGTCTTCGACCACATCGTGCAGGAGGCCGACGCTGACCGTCACCGCGTCCATTTTCATTTCCGCCAGAAGATTGGCAACTTCAATGGGATGTGTGAGGTAGGGCTCGCCTGATGCCCGGACCTGCCCTTTGTGCTCTTTAGCGGAAAAGATGTAGGCACGGCGAATAAGGTCCAAATTGTCCCCAGGGTGGTGCCGTTCTACCTTCGCGAGAATGTCTTCCAGGCGGGTCATGGAATCCCAATTATAGGGCCAATCAAAAGGAGGAGAAGGACGTAAGAGAAAAAGCCTTCAAGCTTTTCGCCTGAAGGCTTTTGGGGTTCAACAGTTTGGCTGTTAGCCGGGACTAGCCTCCGGCTGCAGTCGCTTTCTTTTCGGAATTTGCCTTAAGCTGATCCAATGCCTTTTGGAACCAGACATTTGCTTCATCCACTAGGCGTTTGGCTTCAGTCGGATCCTTGGTAAGCGCTGCCTTTTCCCGCAGGAGCAGGTTCTTGTAGGTCATCGCTTCCTGGTAGTCCGGTTTCTTCTCCAGCGCCTTGTCCACATACTGCAAACCTTCGTCCGCGACTTCGGCCTTTTGCTCGTCGGTGAGCGGATGGCTTTTATCGCGAATCATGATCCAATTTGTGGATGCGATGGCGTAGTAGGGAATGGCGTTGTTGGGTTCGATTTCCGTCTGTTTCCTGTAGTATTCACGCGACTTCTCAAAATTTTTCAAACCTTGATAAAGACCGGCAAGGCCGGCAACCGCGCTGGCGTTCTTCTCGTCTTTCTTTAGGACGCTTTCAAACGTCTCAATCGCCTGGTTTGCAAATTTCTGGCTTTCAGGTAGGGTCAGGCTGGGATCCACGTATTGGGCCTGCTGCGCATATGAGGTCGCAAGATACAGCTCGGCATTGGTTAAATCCGGATCCAGCTGGTTGGCCTTGCTGAAGTATTCTGCAGCCCTGTCGTACTTGGCTTCCTTGAAGGCCCGAATCCCCTTTGTCAGGTTATCGCGCGCCTGCAACTTCTGACATCCGGAAGCTGCCAGAAGCAGCAGCGCGAATCCGGAGAATGTTATGAGTTTTCTCATCATCTGTTTCACTCCAAGCTTAATTGGTCGGGGGAGCGAGCGACGGCGGCATTAAGCCAATCTTATCGACACCCGATCCTTTGGCTATGTCGATGACGTCCACCACTTCCCTGTACAGCAGCTCGGGATCGGCATTCACGAACATCACGCGCTCATTGCGTGTGCGGAAAATTTCCTGAAGCGCCGGACCTAGCTGCGCCAATTCGGTCACCTGCTGACTGATTTTCACGACACCCGCGGAATCGATAGTGACAATGATGGTTCTGTTCAGATCATTCGGATCCGGTGGTGGCGCTCCTGGCGGAGGCGGTTGAGGAACCGCAGCGTCAAGACCCTTGGGCGTCAAGGGAGTGATCGTCATGAAGATGACGAGCAGCACGAGCAGGATGTCGATGAGTGGGGTAATGTTGATATCCCCTTTCGGGGACGCCTTCTTTCTCAATTTCATCGGCTTACCTCTTCACCTGTTCATCGATCTTTTCGGTCAGCAAACCGATCTTATCGACGCCAGCCACTCTTAGATTTTCGACCACCTGAACAACATCGGCGTATTTCGCACGGGCATCGCCTTTTACGAAAATCGTTTTATCGACGCGATTCTGGACTAGCTCCGTGACTTTGCCGGCAAGATCGTCAATGTTCACGCGATCCTGATTCAGGTAGAACTTTCCATCTCTTGCAACGGCCACGAGGATGGAATCTTCTTTGTCGGCCTCAGTCATATCGGTAGGGTTCTTTGTCTTAGCGAGATCGACATTGACGCCCTTCTGCAACATCGGGGTGACGACCATGAAGATGATGAGCAGGACGAGCATGACGTCCGCCATCGGGGTGACATTGATTTCGGAGGAAACCTCTCCGCGGCCGCCTCCACTTCCCATTCCCATACGACTTACCTCTTGCTGCGCTGCTTGATGAAGTAGTCGATGAGTTCCGAGGATGAGTTCGTCATCTCAATCGAGAACGCTTCGACCTTGTTGGTGAAAATGTTGTACGCCCACACTGCAGGCACAGCAACGAACAGACCGAATGCTGTGGTGACGAGGGCTTCGGAAATACCACCGGCTACGGCCGAAAGACCGGCAGCTTTCGAGGTGGACATATCCTTGAACGCGTTGATGATGCCGACCGTCGTTCCGAACAGACCCACGAATGGCGCCGTTGCACCAATGGTGGCGAGACCGGACAAGCCGCGTTTCAGCTCGGCATTGACGATGGCTTCGGCACGTTCGCAGGCTCGGCGGGAAGATTCAATCTGCTCGCCTGCAAGTTCATGCGACATTCCGTGCGCTCGAAATTCCTGAAGGCCAGCCTCAACCACCTTTGCCAGGTGGCTGCGCTTGTTCTGCTCAGCAACGCTGATGGCTTCTTCAACCTTTCCCTCTTTCAGGCAACCGGCGACGGCCGGGGCGAATTCCCGCGACTGCTTGCGCGCGGCGCTGAAAGACAGTGCTCGATCGATCATGACACCGATCGACCATGCGGACATCACTCCCAAAATGATGACAACAGCTCGAGCCAGCCATCCCATCTGCTTCCACATGGAGATAAGGTCAAAGCCGACTTCCTGCAAGAGCAACAGCCCGAGAATATTTAACTGCACAATCATACGATCCCACTCCTCTTAAAGATTCCTGCACTTGCAGGTTTCGAATCTATTGTTGGAAAGTAAAATTCACCGTAATTGTTGTAATGACCTCTATGGCCTGGCCATTGAGCGTCTGTGGTTTGTACCGCCACTGCTTCACGGCTTCGATCGCGGCATCGTTCAACAACGCATGACCACTGATAACTCTCAAATCTTTAATGGTGCCTTCTTTGCTGATCGTCGCATTCAGAAGGACGACACCCGTAACGCGAGCCGCACGCGCCAGTGGGGGATACTGGGGCTTGGGGCTATGGATCAAGTTGGCCTGAGCCACATCTCCACCAATGCGTTGCGGCGGCGGCGGCGGTGGTGGTGGTGGTGGCGGCGGTGGTGGCGGCGGTGGCGGCGGGCCACCGGCGTTCTTGTTGGCGTCACTGAGAATGGATCCTAAGACTCCGCCAACGACTCCACCGGACTGACCTCCGACTACGCCTCCGACCACGCCTCCCACAACGCCGGTCGTCGGTTCCTCGACGATGCGCGCAATCTCCTTAGGGATTTCGGTTGGAGCCACGATCGCACCGGGATCGATCTGCACCGGCCGGACCTGAACCGGACGAGCCTGAACGGCTGCGGCTGGCGGCGGTGGTGGCGGTGGCGGTGGTGGCGGTGGCGCTGTTAAGGCCACCAGATATTTTGCGGCTTCCAATTGCTCCGTGAAGATCAGGGGGACCAGAATCAGGATCCCGATCAATGCAAAGTGAACAATAGTGGAAACCATGACGGTGGCGGTTTTCTTACCTTTACCACCAGATACGAGTATGGAATCTTCGAACATTCCCACCCTCCTCAACTACCTTTTAGACACAAAACCTCAGTCCCTACGGTCTTCGCCGCATTTCTTCAACGATCGCAAGTTGTATGGCAGGTGCCTGAAAGGCTCGAACCTTATATCAACGCCTGCCAGCACTGTCAACGCTGATTCGCGGCCACCCTGGGCTTGCGCAAGTTCGTGTAAACCAACACGAGAGGCGCCGCCACTGCGATCGATGAATAGGATCCGACGATGATCCCGATCACCATTGCGAAGGCGAAGTTATTAATGATGTCCCCACCAAAAATAAACAGCGCTATCACCGTTAGAAACGTCAGACCGGAGGTCAAAATCGTCCGGCTCAGAGTCTGATTAATGCTGTCATTCAACACGGTTTCCAGATCATCGCGTCGCCGCGTTTTGAGATTCTCTCGAACGCGATCGAAAACGACGATCGTGTCGTTGACGGAATACCCAACCAGGGTCAGCAGGGCTGCGATCACCGTCAGGTTGATCTCATAGTTGAACAGCGAGAAAAAACCCAGCGTCACGAGGGTGTCGTGAAACACCGCAAACACCGCCGCCGCACCGTAGATCCACTCGAACCTGAAAGCGATATAAACCAGGATCCCGGCGAGCGCGGCCAACGTCGCCTGTACAGCCCGTCTTCGAAGGTCGCCGCCAACCTTCGCCGAAACACTTTCGGAACCCCGTATCTCAAACTTGCCGGCAAGACTCTTGCTCAAAGCCGCATTCACCTTGTCATGGCCGGCGCTGGCGTCTTCGTTCTCGGACTTTTTCTCGAGTTCGATCTGAAACTCGCTGCCGCTCCCGGTCTCCGCTGTCCGAATAGCCTGAATGTTCGCGTCGGGCAGGAGGTTCCGGACTGCGCCAATATCCGTGGCTTCGTTGAACCTCACCCGGACCAGGGTGCCGCCTTTGAAATCCATCCCATATTTGAAGGAACCCTTCGCGATCAGGGAAGCCATTCCAATCATCAGGAGCACCATTGAGATAGAGAAAAACAGCTTTCTCTTACCCAGCCAATCGACCTTAATCCCCTTAAACAGCTCAACCATTTGATCAGCTACCTACCTTAGACACCGTTATTTCAACCTTGTTCCCAGAAGATGAAGACTCAGATACTGATGGTTTCTGAACGTTCCTTCCGAGCCAGCACGATCTCGAAAAGCGTCCTGGAAACGAATACAGCCGTGAACATATTGGCAATGAGTCCGATCACGAGCGTGACCGCGAAACCCTTGATTGCACTGGTTCCAAACACGAAAAGGAAAGTTGCGGAGATGAGGGCGGCGAGGTGCGTATCCACCAGGGTTACGAAGACACGTGAAAAACTCGTGGCTACCGCCGAAACGGCCGTTTTGCCTGCCCTGAGTTCCTCGCGGATACGTTCAAAAATCAGCACGTTGGAGTCGATTCCGACGCCGATGGTCAGAATAACTCCGGCAATACCCGGCAGGGTCAGCGTGGAGCCAAGGTAAGCCAATAATCCGAAAAGGACCACCAGATTCAGGATCATTGCCACAGTGGCATTGATCCCTGACGCCTTGTAGTAGAAAAGGACAAACAAAACCACCGAACCCAGGGCGACCACGGCGGCAAGGAGACCGTTCTTAATCGAATCGGCTCCGAGGCTGGCACCGACGACGGACTGCTCGAGGTAGGTCATCGACGCGGGGAGGGCTCCGGACTTGAGAACGATAGCCAGTTCCCGGGCTTCTTCCGGGGCAAATCCTGCGCCGCCGCCGGTGATTTGCCCACTGGCGGTGATCCGTGAATTGATCGACGGGGCAGAAACCACCTTGCTGTCCAGCACAATGGCCAGGAGCTTTCCAACGTTCGCCTGAGTGAAGTCACCAAATCGCGCGGCTCCATTAGCATTCAAATTAAAGCTAACGGCCGGTCTACCGTTTTCATCGCGCGAAACGCCCGCGCTTTTCAACTCGCGACCGGTGACCGCCGCAGTCTTGTTGACGATGTAATAAACCTTGGCTCCGCCGCTTTCGGCCCTTTGGGACTCCAGAACTTCGAGGTTTGTGGGCAGGACACCGCCGTACTGCTGCAGAGCCGCATCCTTGGTTGGGTAAGGCCCGCCCCCTTGAACCAATTTCAGCTCCAGAAATGCCGGGGTTCCAATAATGTCTTTCAACTTCTGGGGATCGTCGATCCCTGGAAACTGCACGACAATCTCATGCTCGCCCGGACCCCCGCGTTTCTGTATGACAGGTTCCGTAACGCCGATCTGATCGATGCGATTCGAAATCGTGCGCAGCGCCTGATCCACCGACTGCGACTTGTATTCTTCCGCTGCCCGCGGCTTGAGCTTCATCGTGTAGGTACCGGGCACATCACTTTGAGTCGAAACGATGTCGAAGTCGGAGTACGACCCTTCGATCAGATTGCGAAAATCTGAACTCTTACTCTCATCCACGCCTCTGGCTTCAAACGTATCCACCGCAGTGCGAGTCATTTGACGGACGGTAATGCCGCTTTTTTCCATCTGGGCTCGCAGGGATTCAATCGTCTGATCCGTCGTCGCCTTCAAAGCATCGTCAACATTCACCTGCAGCACGAGCTGCGTACCGCCCTGAAGGTCCAGGCCCAACCGAAGGTTCTCCTTCAGGCCCTTCATGCTCGGAGGGAGTCCGGCGAAAAAGTAGACGGAGGCGACGGTGATCAGAAGGGTGATGATGGATCGATTGCGGATTCTCTTATTCATGAGTTGGCCTGTTCCTCGGTCTGAAGGGCTGTCACCGCACTCCGTGACATTTCAATCTTCACGTTCTCGGCAACCCGAAGCTGTATTCGGTCTCCTTTTAGTCCCGCAATCGTACCGTAAATCCCGCCGTTCGTGATGACCTTATCACCCACCTTGAGGCTTTGAATCATCTCCTGAACCTTCTTTTGATTACGACGGTTCGGAAGTATCACGATGAGATAAAAGATGGCGAATACAAGAAGGAAGGGCCAAAACGTGAAAATACTAGGCTGCTGAGCTGTTTGAAGAAACAAAGATCTAACTTCTCCTTAATTCTTTTTTGCGCACCTCAGCCACGAGTTCGTCGAAGCGGCGAAACTCGATAAACTGCCTTATTCGCTGCATGGTGTCAAGGTAGAAGTATACGTTATGAATAGTATTCAAAACTGAAGAGAGAATCTCTCCAGCCATAAACAAATGCCGGAGATACGCTCGTGAATGCTTCCCACAAACAGGGCAGCGGCACGCTTCATCAATCGGCCGGTCGTCTTCTTTATATTGCGCATTTTTAATCACGATATGACCATCCCGCGTGAACAACCAGCCATTGCGGGCGTGTCGCGTAGGCATCACGCAATCAAACATATCGATGCCCCTGGACACGCATTCGATCAGGTCCTCCGGCGTACCGACACCCATCAAGTACCGTGGCTTGTCCGCCGGCATATGGGGCTCGAGTTCTTCGACAACGTCGTACATCATGGCATTCGGTTCGCCAACGGCAAGACCGCCGACCGCATACCCGGGGAATCCGATGGAAATGAGCCGGTCGATGCTTTCCTTCCTCAGGTCGGCATAAATGCCGCCTTGCACAATTCCGAACAGGGACTGGCTGTGCGAATCAAGTTGGTCGAACCGAATACGGCACCGCTCCGCCCATGCCATCGAGCGCCGCATCGACTGCGCGGCTGTTTCGTGTGTTGAAGGATAGGGAAGGCAATCATCGAGGGCCATGATGATATCGCAGCCGAGAGCAACCTGAAGATCCATCGCTTTTTCGGGACTCAGATCATAGGTGGTTCCATCCAGGTGGGACTGAAAGCGAACACCGTCGTCCGTGACTTTTCGAAACTTCGTCAGGCTGAAAACCTGGTACCCGCCGCTATCCGTAAGAATGGGCCGGTCCCAACCCATGAATCCGTGCAGACCGCCAAGTTTAGAGACCGTCGCCTCGCCGGGTCGAAGCATAAGGTGGTAGGAATTGCACAAGAGGATCTGTACCGAGAGTGAATGCAATTGCTCCGGTGTCAGACCTTTTACTGTGGCCTGAGTACCGACGGGCATGAAAACCGGGGTCTCGATTGTCCCGTGGCTGAGTTGCAACCGACCACGCCGGGCTCGCGTTTTCGAATCGGTGTTGAGAATTTCGAAGTTCATGGATGGCTGAGTCAACCTGAGGCGGAACTCAAGACACCAGGGCCTCGCGGTATTCGCCATGAACCCTGCGGAAAGCATCAGAAATCTCGCCAACGCTTGCCCGCACGTTAACGGCATTCACGATGTGCGGCATGACGTTTTCATTCCCACTCGCAGCAGACTCGAGCTGCCGCAAGCATTCGGCCAACGCCTGGGCATCGCGCTTGCTTCGAACCTGGCGAAGCTGTTCAATCTGAGCCCGTTCGAGATCAGGATCATTGGTGTGCAGAGGAATGGGTTTCTCCTCGTCATGGCTGAATCGATTGACCCCGACGACGATGCGCTCCCTGTTTTCAATAGATCGTTGATACTGGAACGCGGCGTCCTGAATCTGGCTCTGGACCCAGCCCGATTCGATGGCGGATAACATACCGCCGAGTCGGTCAATCGTTGCCAGACAGTCGAACGTCTGGCGTTCCAGTTCATCTGTTGCCTTCTCTATCGCGAGTGACCCTCCGACGGGATCCACCGTATTCGCGATACCCGACTCCCACGCGATGATCTGCTGCGTGCGAAGCGCAAGCCTCGCCGCCTCCGCCGTGGGCAATGCGAGGGCTTCGTCCTTGGAGTTTGTGTGCAGCGATTGAGCGCCTCCCAGCACTGCGGCAAGCGCCTGAAGCGTCACGCGAACGATGTTGTTGTCCGGCTGTTGCGCCGTAAGCGTGGAGCCTGCTGTCTGCGCGTGAAACCGCAACATCATCGACCGGGGATTCCTGGCGTTGAACCGTTCCCGACCGATCCTCGCCCAGATTCTGCGCGCCGCACGAAACTTGGCGATCTCTTCAAGGAAGTCATTGTGTGTGTTGAAAAAGAACGACAACCTTGGGGCAAACGTGTCGAACTCCATCCCGTTACGAATCGCTGCTTCGGAATACGTGATCGCGTTCGCAAACGTAAATGCGAGTTCCTGCACCGCAGTCGATCCGGCTTCCCTAATGTGATAACCGCTCACTGAGACGGTGTTCCAGCTGGGCAGCTCGGTCGCGCAATACTTCATGAGATCTGTAATCAACCTCAGGGAAAACGCCGGTGGGTAGATATAAGTCCCGCGAGCAATGTATTCCTTGAGGATGTCGTTCTGCACGGTACCCTGGAGCGCGGCGCCGCGAATACCGCGCGTGCGCGCAACAGCGACAACCATCGCGAGGAGAATTGCTGCCGTCGCATTGATGGTCATCGAAATGGACACGCGATCGAGAGGCAAGTCGTTCAGCAAGGTCTCCATATCCTGCAACGTGTCGATCGCGACACCGACTTTACCGACTTCTCCCAGCGCAAGAGGATGATCGGAGTCCATTCCCATCTGAGTCGGCAAGTCGAACGCTACCGAAAGTCCGGTCTGTCCGTTGGCGAGAAGGTACTTAAATCGACGATTGGTCTCAGACGCAGATCCATAGCCCGCGTACTGACGCATCGTCCATAACTTGCTTCGATAGCCGGAAGATTGAATACCGCGCGTGTAGGGATACTCGCCAGGACGGCTGGACATCGCGGTCATGGAAAGTTAGGTTAGCATGCCTAAGATTTTCCAAGCAGAATGAAAGGCGCCCAGTAATAGGGATGCGCGAAGTGCGATTTGACTTCGAGAATGGCCTGTCGAAGCGCGTCTACTTTTGTGAGACCGTCCCGGAGTCCTTGATAGAAACGACTCATCAGTTGAGCTGTCGATCGATCGTTGACCATCCACAGACTCACGACCAGTGATGGAGTTCCGGCACGAAGGAAGCCCCGCGCCAAACCCAATAATTCATCGCCTCCGAGGACATCACTCATTCCTGTCTCACAGGCGCTCAAAGTCGTGATCTCCGCGCCGAGGTTCAGATTGAACAGGTCGAAAAGATTCAACCAGTTCTTTCCCAAACGCAAGGAAGAGAATTCCGGATTGTCCGCGCGAAAGACTCCGTGCGCCGCGATGTGAATCCTTTCTGCAGACGGACCATATTTTCGCAGCTTGTCCTCACCGGCGTCTTCGCCAACGAAAACATCCGCGTCAGGCATCAGTAAACTCAATGCCGCAACTTCATCATTGATGTGGGGAGTAAGACTGTCCGCTACGGCAAGTATAAGATCCCTGCCAGACGTTCCGGTTGCCTTGCGGCTGCGACAAATGCGAAGTACAGATGCGCTCGCCGCGTATGAAACGGCGTATTTGTCGATGACATATTCGTTGTCATCCAGCAACGCATGAAACGGTACGTAGTGCAGCATCTGGTGGGGAACGACGATCAAACGTTTGGTTTTTCCCAGGGCCGGCGCGATCGGCGCGATCAGTAGCCCGTACAGCGTCTGCAGATGATGTCGTGTCGCAGCGAGAAGAGCGGCGGCATGCTTTTTAAGGTAACTGGGCTGAAGATGAAACTTTGCGAGCTGGAAGTTCAGTCCCCGGATCGCCGAGCGAACGTCCTGCGACACGGCAAGATTTGGAAAGACCTGAAAAGTGCCCTTGCCGATCAGAAATGCGAGGAATCGATCGCCAACAGCGTAGTACTCCACGAGCAGTTCATCCGGCGCAAGCATGGCCTGCACGTCATCGACGCCGGTGGGCGGCATGCTCTGCAGCGTGGCCCATCCGGGCTTTTCTGAACCCGCAGCCCGAAGCAATTCCACAAACTCCTGCTCGCGCCGCGCAATCTCCTCGTTTGTCGTCGTATCGGACGCTACGGCTCGTGGTGTAGCGCCGAGATCGTTTAGCCGGCTGTAGAGAATGTTTAGCTCTTCGCGTACTTTCCGAATCCTCTGAGAACGCGAAGACTCCTCCTCCCGGGCATCGCGCGCAGTTTCTACACTGCGTTCCATCTGGTCGATTAAGGTGCGCGACTTTGAACGTTCGACAAATTCGAACGCCTGCCGGGATTCTTCTTTCCCAAGCTTGACGCTCACGATGTTCTCGTAGACCTGATACTTGTCCTTGCCGAAGGACATTCGAAGCTCATCGAGCTTAATATTTCCCCGAAGCATTTCCAGCTCGGAAATCGCGCGCATGAAGAGCGCCTCCGCGTCATCCCGCTTGCCTTCCTGCATCCGAAGTCGACCGAGCGTGTTGAAGGCCTGATAGGCCACCCACGGCGCATGGAGACCCTCGAGCCCATCCAGGGCAAGCTGGGCATCTGCAATAGCGGCCGCCGTTTCCTTTAATCCTTCCATGCTTTGAGCGGACAATACGCGAGCGTCGGCCGCGCGGACGGGAACGCGTTCTTTCTCGAAGATTTCGGCAGAACGCCGGGCGAGTTGGGCCGCTTCTTTGAACTGGCGCTGCCGGAGCATCAACTGGGCAAGACATGAATCAACCGTCGCGACTGCGATTTCGTTCCCTTCCTGGACAAAGAGATCACGCGCCTTGAGAAATGCAGCCTGCGCATCAGCGTTGTGCATCAATTCGAACTCGGCGATGCCTTGGTACTTCAACACAAGGCCAGACTCATAACGATTGCCGAGGTGTTGAAAGACTTCGAAAGCGCGGCCTGCAACGGACGACGCATCCTGAAACAGGTTCAGCTTCAGGTAGATTTCCGCGCGATCGATATCACACAGGGCGACGCGTCTCGAGTCATGTGCGGCGTCGTGCTTCTGTCGAATCTGATCCAGCATCTGAAGCGCCGAGGAAGAGTTTCCGCGACGGAGATAGATACTGGACATGCCGCGGTCCACGATGTCGACCCAGATTGAAAGGCCGTGCCGCTCGCAGTATTCGCGAGTGGCCTTGTACGCTTCGAGTGCTTCGTCAAAGCGATTCATCTCGGTGAGGACGTGTGCTCGCCCCAAACCGATTGCGGCGGTGGAGTTTGGATCGGCGCTGCCGATTCGAGCACGCTCGTAATGCTCCAGCGATTCGGAGAATCGCCGCAGCCGGTAGTAGAGGTTACCCAACGAAACGTCGATCAACGCCAGGTACCTTTCGTCGTGAACCTTCTCCAGGGCTGCTCGAGCAGGACCTTCCAGTCTGAGCGCTTCTTCGTAACGGCCCAGGTAGGTCAGGTTTTCCATCTCCGTTACCATTGTTCGGCCCGCTTCGGGCTCCAGCCCGGCCTCGGAGAATTTTTGGACAGCCTGCTCGAAGTGCGGTTGAGCCTCCGCGCACCGGCGCATCATATGCAGAACCTGCGCCCTGGATCGTGTCGCATAGGCCCAGACAGCAGGGTCGTCAATTTGGGAAGCAAGATAGAGGTTGGATTCGGCCAAGGCTTCGGCGAGAGTCGGATCCTTCCACCCGGTGTCTCGAATTCTGTTCGATAAGGCTTCGACCAGAGCCCGGGTTGGGACGATCTTCGACTGCGAGATGTAGGCTCGTTGTTCGGCCGCACCGCGAATCTGCGCCAGGCCGGACAGATACTCCTCAGGATTCAGTAAGGTCACTTCGTTGCTTCCTGCGTCAGGCCTGAGCGTGCGGCTCCCAACTCAAGGAAGACGAGACATTCGCGGGAAGGCTTATCTACTAGGAATTCCCCCGGTGGACACAGAACAGCGTGATTTGTCCTTCGGGCAGATCCACAGACAAGTGGTACGTATCCCTTGGCACTTCGTCGAAGACAAATTCTCCGACCTGGTTCGTCATCGTTTTGTACCGAACCATGCCGTGCGACTCAAGCTTGACCGGAGTATTATCGAAAAACTTCTCGTCGTTTGACAATACCTGGCCAACCAAAGAGATACGATCATTTGCATCGGAGGACTCGATCTTCACGTCGACGTCCACATCGCCCGCCCGAAACAGCAGCTGACGTGGAGGAGCCCCCACGCGGCGTACGCCGGCAACCATGGGCTCATCAAAGGAATCGAAGACAAGGGAAGCAATAATCTTGCGAAGCTTTCCACCAACCGTTTCCTGTGGCTGCAGCATCGGCTGGAACAGGCTGATTCCCCACTGGAGTACATCGGCGGGCGGTTCGTACGTGGAATCCAACTGGAGTCGAATAACGAATTCTTGTAATTCCCGCTTTGTCAGCAGGCAGTCCGAACACTCGGAGAGGTGGGCGTCGATAGTCGTTTTGCCTTCACCAGTTAACAGTCCATCCATGTATTCCATTAACTTTTCAGCACTTACGTGTCGCATCCTTAAGCTCCCCTCGTCTCTTCGAGTCGACTCCTTGTCGGTGTCATGCATATTGAGGTAGCTGGCACCGCGAAAATACAAAGAAGTTGTTAAAGACTCTGTCTAATGCCTTTACGCCTCAATACTGTCCGTAGCTTTTCCAGGCATCGGGCCCGTGTCGGGCCGATGCTGGCGACGGGCATATTCATCGTCTCGCTGATGACTTCATAGCTCGGGTTCGTCATATCGAAATACAGCAATTCCAGAAGTTTTCGGCAACGATCAGGTAATTCCTCGACGGCTTCGCGAATTGCCTGCTGTTCCTGGGTTTGAATCTGAACGTCTTCTACATTCACCCCTGAAGCAGCGGGTTCCTGAAAATCCTCGTCGCCGCTGCTTTCCCGCATGCGCAGGGATCGGACGTGGATGCACTGCCGGGTCGTGGTCGTTATCAGCCAGGCACTTACCTTCGTTTCATCCTTAAGCTCGTGAAGATGTTCGATCAGCTTCAGACAAACCGCCTGAAAAACGTCGGACGCATCTGCGGAACCGAAGCTGAACTTCACAGGAATCGAAAAGATGAGGCGGCGGTAACGCTGGATCAAGGTTTCCCAAGCTCTCGCGTCGCCGCCCAGGCATAACGCCACAAGCTCGGGATCTCCGAAAGACTTGTACTTACTGTCGCTCACTTAGCGCAGTTTCCTGGCCTTCCAGAAAGAATGGACTCCAAAACTAAAGGTCAGAAACGACAGGGCAATCGCCCCTCCGATCTCCCACAAACTGGCTGTAGGTTCGGGAAGCTTTCGATACTCCTTGAACGCATAGAAGCCAAAGGCAAAGGCAATTAATAAAAGAAAAGCACCCGTTACCTCGAGCCAGAGCTGATGGAGTGACCTGACAAAACCGCCCAAAGCCAATTTGAATTTTCCTGCCATGGTCAGGTCCATCATCTTACTCGAAAGGCTGGAAATTGAGAATTGACCGGAGGAAACGGATATCAGTAGGATGGGAGACAGGAGACAAGAGTGCAAATCGACGACAGACTCAAGATTTTGATTAAAGAGCTCGGCGATGCCATTAACGGAGCACTCTCACAATCCCCTGAAATCAACGACGCTATCCAGAATGTCAAGAACGCAGGGTATGACGTCGTGCTGGCTCTCGAAGCGACTATTGGAGTGAATCGGAAAGCCGCATCGGAATCGTCAGAATCGGAGCCCACCGACGAAGAAGGCAAGCTGAAGATCACCTCTCAAGACCTGCGATTTCTCCAGTCTCTTAAAATCAGTATTGAGGATGTAAACGAGCGCTAGCGGCCACGGTCCGCTCCACGGCGTCGATCACGTCCCGCACGGTGACAGTTTCCACCGGATTTCCCTGCACATAGGTGTCGGCAACGCCTGTTGGCCGAAAGTGAATCGGGAATCCCACACTGAAGATGCCGACAGTGGGAACTCCCAGGGCCGGCCCAAGGTGCATCGGACCCGTGTCATTGCTGACCAATATCCGGGCTCCTGCAATGAGGGCAGCCAGTTGGGGGATCGTGAGATTTGAGAACACGGGAGCTTCGCCCGGCAACTGCAGATTCCTGCCGCCAGTAACGAAAACGGCGGACATTCCGAGAGACTCTTTTAGGTGGCCGCGGAGGGCGACAAATCGATCGATCGGCCAGAGTCGCTCCTTCACCGGGGCGTCGACGTACAGAACTGCATAAGGAGAAGCAGGCGCGTTCGCGGTCGCCCAGCGTGAGGAATCCGCAGGGATGATCAAGGAAGGTCCGACGTCGGGAGAGGACGGCTGAGGAACAAACGCGTCTACCACGCGACGAAACATTTCCGAGACGTGCAGCTGCTTGTCTTCAACCACTGGAGGCAGGTTGAAACAAAAGCTCAACGACGATTGGTCTACACGCTTGAGAGCTAATCGTCTCGCAGCGCCGCTCCGCCATGCGATGAGATTCGTTTCGCGAAAGCCGTGAAAGTCAATCGCCACGTCGAACTTTTTCCGGCGGAGATCTCTTAGAAAATGAAAAATTCCCACCAGCGCGCGGACGTAGGATCCGTCTCGCATTGCGATGCGATCGATTGGGAAAACTTCATCTACCGCGGGGCACATTGCCGCGAGGGGAGCCCAGCGGTGATCCGTGAGGAGAGTGAGATGACTGTCCGGCAATCGGGCCTTAAGAAGCGACAGCGCCGGCAGCAATAGGGCGAGATCCCCGAAGCGCGCGAGACGGATCGCGACGATCCTCACGGGATAATCAGACCGCTCGATTCTTTGGGAGCCTGGCTCACCTCGGAGGCTTCGGCCAGCCAATCGAGGTACCGCCGGCTCTTTGGACGTCCGCTGGAGTTGAGCTGAAGAGCCAGCATCAGAAAATCGAGAATGTTCAAAACTTCACCGACGCGCAGAGATCTTGTCTGACCCTTTCCTTCCATCAGGCCGTCGAAAATCAACTTCAGTCTGCGAAATAGCGCGATCCGGATCGGGCCTTCCGGAAGGGTCTCATAGTAGATGCCACTGGAAAGCGTCTTCATAGTGGCGGCCAACGCTTTGTAAACCTCGGCAACGTCGGCATCCACCAGCCAGGAATTCACGCGTCGCTCTTCTGCGACGGCTTGTCCCAGCAAGGCAAGAATGGGACCGTAATGTTGTACGAATTGCTGACCAAAATTCTGGACGCGATTGGCAAGAGCCGCATCGACGGGCTTCCTCTCGGACTCGTAGAGTTGTCCTGCCTTCAGGTGTATGCATGTGCTCGGGCAATCGATATCGATCTCCCGGTGGGTGCCGCAGCAAACCGCACAGATTTCCGTGTCTTTGGCAGGACAGAATCGCTTGGCGGAACGCTCCGAGCACAGTGGACAGCGCGCCATAGCCGGTGAGTATATCACCCGGAAAGGTTGGTTTGACTTTGCGCCGGGTGCTCCGGATAATCGTAAAACTTTAACGGGGAGGGAGGTGTACAGAGTGGCTGAAGTTCGCCTTCAGGATGGAGAGCCCATCGAGAATGCGCTAAGGCGTTTCAAGCGGAAGGTCCAGCAGGAAGACATCATCAAAGAAGTGAAGAAACATTCCTTCTACCTGAAGCCTGGAGAGAAAAAGCGCATCAAGCAGGCCCTGGCCCGCAAGAGAAGCCGCAAGAAAGTCCGCCGCGTGGTGGAAGAATAGATATCCTGGGTCAGGCGAAAACGTAGTCTGACCCAACCGCTACTGCAAAACAGTTATCGCTGTCACGTCAACAATGTCTGCCACCGAACATCCGCGAGACAGATCGTTCGCTGGTTGGCGCAAGCCCTGAAGGATAGGTCCGATGGCACGGGCGCCCGCAAGGCGTTCCGTCAGCTTGTAGGCGATATTCCCAGAGTGTAAATCCGGAAAAATCAAGGTATTCGCCTGGCCTCGAATCGCACTGCCAGGAGCTTTGGACTGCGCAATTTCAGGAACCAGCGCCGTGTCGGCCTGAAGTTCCCCATCGACGAGAAGTTCGGGCGACCTGGCTTTCACGGTCGCGACGGCCTCACGAATCTTATCGAGAGATGGATGTTGAGCGCTGCCCTTCGTAGAGAAGGAAAGGAAGGCGACTCTGGGTTGCGTTTCGAGGAATGTGACGGCGTTCGTCGCCGCATCCAGTGCGATGTCTGCCAGTTGTGTGACCGTAGGTGCGGGTATGACGGCACAGTCGGCGAACACGAGCGTTCTCTCCTGTAGAACCATCAGGAAGAAACTTGAAACGACGGAAGACCCGTGGCGAATCCCTATGCAGTGGATCGCCGCGCGAACCGTGGCGGCAGTGGTGGTGGCGGCGCCACCGACAAATCCATCCGCATCGCCGGCACGAACCATGGCGGCAGCGAAATACATCGGGTCCTGAAGTCGCGTCACGGCTTCTACCTGGGTGACGCCCCTGGATTTCCATTCCGGCAGCAACAGGTTGGCGTAATGCTCCTGTCGCTCTTTGGACGGATCTGCGATCTCGATCCCGGACAGACTGAGTCCAGCACCTTTCGCCGAGTTGCTGATCTTTTGCGGATCTCCAACAAGGATTGGTCTGGCCATTCCGGCATCGACGATTTCACGCGCGGCTCGCAGGACACGAACATCCTCACCTTCCGGATAGACAACGCGCTTGGACTTTTTGGCCGCGCGCTCTCGCAGCCGACTTAGCAAATTCTCCATAGAGTTATTTCAGCGAATGAATACCAAGGGACCGGTCGCGCTTCTTTTTAATCTCGATGCCGTATCGCTTGATCTTCTGATTCAGCGTAGACAAAGGAATATGGAAGTTGTCGGCCGCCTCCGTCTGGCTCCAGCCACAGCGGTCGAGCATCTCGAGGATAACCCTCTTCTCAATGGCATCCATGATCTCGAAAAGCGAGCTCTCTTTTGGAAATGAAAACGAGGAAAGCCCGGCAAAGCGGGCCGAAGGCGAACTCACGCTGTCGGGGAGCAACGATCGATCAATAGCATCTTTCTGGCACAGCACGACAGCTCGCTCGATGACGTTTTCCAACTCCCGAACATTCCCCGGCCAATGGTGGTCCATCAGAGTTCGCAGTGCATCCGGCAAGACTCGATACTGGGGCTTCGCATTCTCTTCGCAGTATTTTTTAATAAAGAATTCTGCCAGCGCTGGAATGTCCTCTCTCCTATCCCGGAGAGGAGGAAGTTGAATGTTGATGACGTTCAACCGGTAATACAAATCTTCCCGAAAGCGTCCTTCCTGCACGAGTTGCGCCAGGTCGACGTTGGTTGCCGCGATGATCCGAACGTCCACCTTGATGGTGTCGATACCGCCCAATCGCATGAATTCGCGTTCCTGGATCACACGTAACAACTTGGCCTGCGTGTCCACGCCGATGGTCCCAATTTCATCAAAGAAGATGGTTCCCTGATCCGCGACTTCAAATAAGCCCTTCTTCGCGGCGACCGCACTGGTGAACGCACCGCGCACATGTCCGAATAAAGTGCTCTCTAGAAGGTCTACAGGCATGCTTCCACTATTCACCGCGATGAACGGTTTTTCCGACCGTGTGCTCTTGAGATGAATGGCCTTCGCGATCAATTCTTTTCCCGTGCCGCTTTCACCCTGAATCAGGATTGTGCTCCGGCTTGGAGCAACTTGCGACACGAGGTCCAGAACCTGCAGAATGCGCTCGCTCTTTCCGACAATATTGCTGTATCCATAGCGTTCCCGCAGGGCCTGACGAAGGTGCGCGTTTTCGCTAAGAAGGTGTCTCTGACGAATCGCATTGGCAACGATAACGAACAGCTTGTCGTTGTCCCACGGTTTCGTCAGGAAGTCGTAACAACCTTCCTTAATGGCGGTTACCGCAGTTTCAACTCCACCCATGGCTGTAATAATGACAACGGGGAGGGTTGCGTCAACACGCCGAATGTCCTTATAGACATCCATGCCGGACTTTCCGGGCAACATCAAATCCAGCAGGACGAGGTCGTATAGGCTCTCCTCGATGCGCGCGAGTCCCTCGTCACCATCACCGGCAGTGTCGACGGTCAGACCCTCCGAAGCCAGGAGGAGCTGCAGGCTCTCGCGAATCTCGGCATCATCATCAATGATTAAAACGTGTCCCTTGTTTTTAGACATTCACGGTCCTTCTTGATAGCGGAAAATCGAGTCGAAATGACGTTCCGGCGCCGACACTGCTCTCGACGGAAATACTCCCGCCGTGTTCCTTGACGATGCCGTAGCTGACAGAAAGCCCCAACCCTGTGCCTTTTCCCGGTGTCTTGGTTGTAAAAAACGGGTCGTAGATTTTCTTGATGTGATCGCGGCTAATACCCACTCCCGAATCGGCGACCAGAACTTCGATGTGGCCCGCTGCCTCCGAAGTTCGGATCGTCAAGACACCGCCATCCGGCATGGCGTCACGCGCGTTGAGGAAAAGATTCAGGAATACCTGCTGAAGTTTTCCAGCATTTCCAGTGACAGCAGGCGTTTTGGCAGACAGTTCGGTGTGCACTTTGATACGCGCCGTCTTTAGCGGATGCTCCAGCAGGGAGAGGGTTTCCGTTATGACTTTGTGCACATCGACCGATGCGAATTCCGTCGCATTGACGCGCGAGAAACTCAGCAGGCTGTTTACGATCTCCGAGGCGCGAAACGTCTGCGCCGTGATTTTCTCCAGAAGCTTGAATCCATTGTCTTCCGGACCGATCTGCTTTCGCAGCATCTGTGAATAGCTGGAGATCACCGCAAGCGGCGTATTCACTTCGTGGGCGACGCCGGCGGCCAGAAGACCAATGGAAGTCAGTTTTTCGTTTTGCACCAACTGGTCCTCCAGGCGAACGCGATCGGTGATGTTGTCGATAATGATCAATCGTCCTCTGGTGGTGCCGGATTTATCGAGCAGAGAAGTCGCGGAGAAATTCACAGTCAGGCTGTTCCATTGCTGTTTGTAGAGATAAGGGTGGTCGGTAAGCCGTTTTAGAAAGTCTAACGGAATCACCTCCGCCGTAGGCTTTCCGAGATTCGCCGCCCGGCTCTCTCCCGTCATGATTTCGAGAGCCTTGTTCCAGCCGGCGATGTGGCCACTGACGTCTTCCACTACAACACCGACGTTGATGGACTCAATGATGTTTTCGCTGAAGTCCTTGAGATCTTCGTATTCCGACGCGCGCTGCTCCAGCGATTTATAGAGGCGGGAATTCTCAAGCGCGACACCGACGTAGTCCGACATTGCTTCAAGCAAGTCGAGATCTTCGCTATTGAGGTAGTCTCCCTTGCGGGTCTGCCCCAGAGCGATATAGGCAATCACCCGGTTCTTCACTCGGCAAGGGATGAAATAGTTAAGAGACAACACCGCTTCTTGAAAGAACAAGTAAGGCTGATCCGTCTGCTCCGCGAGAAAAGGCAGATCGGGATGCGGGGGCAGTTCAACCCCATGAACAAAGGCCGGAATGAAGCGATCAGACGCCTCCGGATTCTCGACGAGTATCGCGGCACGATCCACGGAAAAAGCCCGCGTTAGACGGTCGACGATTCGCTCCAGCATGTTCTCCGACTGGAGCTCAGCTCCAAGCGTACGTCCGAAGTCGACAAGCGTGTGGCGCACACTGTATCTCTCACGGTAGAAAATCTTGTCCAGCCATACCTGGAACTGATCCTTGATTGGCGAGAACAGAAGCGCTGCGATAATCGTTAACCCGATACGCGCGAACACGCTGAAGGGCGCCAGGCCGGAGCCCAGGACTTCTCCACCCATAACAATCAGCGTCACGACGGATGCCGTAGCAAGCGTGTATGTAACGCTACGCTTGAAGATGACATCGACATCCATCAGCTTGTAGCGATTGATGGCATATCCGAACGATGTCGGAATCAAGATAAGTGGGAATATCGCAGCATCAACCCACATGTTCGAGACAAAACCTGCGGCACGCGGCAACGACTGAAGGAGGAAGTACGGCAACACCCCGATGGCAACACCGCGCGTCACCCATTTCATCTGCTGACGAAGAACAGGCGCTTGTACCTGCTTGTACGTCCAGAACAGGACGCCGGCGCTCGCGACGAAGTAAACCCCGAAATGAAAGTCGCTGAGCGTCTCAAGAATCTCGCGAAAGCGCAACGGCGAAGGAACCGGACCGAAGCCTCCGTAAACGAAGGCGGCCCAGGTTGCCATCAGGATCGTGCCGGGAATGTAAAGCAGCCAAAGCAAGTACGCATGATTCCGAAACAAGTTCCTGCGAAATGGAAATTCCAGGCAAAAATGCAGGAAAAGCGGGGGCAGGAAAACGCTGGCCGCGGTGTCGAGCCAGAAGACGGCCCAGTCAAAGGCATCGAGCTTTCCTGTGTAGCTGTAAGAGAACAACACAAAGGAAAACAGACACACAAAGTAAAAATGGAAGGCATGGGTAGATCGAAAGCTTTTGATCAAAACGAAGGCACCGGCGAGAAAGTAGTAGAGGCCGATGATTTCCAGATAGAGGCGCTGGCGCACCAGGCGCTGCTCGGGTGGACCGATAAACACCGGGGTGGAGGGGAACACCACACCATTGCGTTCCAGGGAGTACTTCACCGTAGGATACGGTCCCAGATTATTCAGGGTTTTCGGTACATCCCCTTCGGTGAGGACAGGATGGTCGTTAATCGCCCTGAGGACATCGCCTTCACGCACTCCAGCGCGCTCACAAGGACCGTCGGGCGTAACGATGCGCGCTTGAACTGTCGAAGCCGTCTGAATCCAGGTGCACCCATCTTCCCAGGTGATGTAGTCGCGCTTCTCCTGAATGTTCAGCGCTCCCACCAGCAGGAGGGAAATCGACAGAAGTCCAGTCCAAGCAAACCTAAGGGAAACAAAGTCCTTAGCCATGACTTA
>Ga0111539_10003075_pt1 | contig 22109 bp, 21 predicted proteins | sample RhiMethybrSRZTD1_FD_79667 | JGI IMG/M metagenome (GOLD analysis project Ga0111539, IMG submission 79667) | Populus rhizosphere microbial communities from Tennessee, USA - Rhizosphere MetaG P. TD hybrid SRZTD1 (version 2) (version 2) | ecosystem: Host-associated > Plants > Roots > Rhizosphere >...
CCTTCAGCTTGTCCACGCGCTGCTGGACCGCGAGGTACTCGACGATGCGCTCCTTGATGCGCTCGAGCCCGTAGTGGTCGGCATCGAGGATCTTCTCGGAGTTCTTGAGGTCGGTGGACACCTTGGACTTCTTGCGCCACGGCAGGCCCACGAGCGTGTCGATGTAGTTGCGCACGACGGTCGCTTCCGCGCTCATCGGCGACATGAGCTTCAGCTTCTTCAGCTCGGCCTCGCACTTGCCGCGCGCTTCCTTGGGCATGTGCGCGGACTTGATCTTCTTCTCCAGCTCGTCCAGGTCGGCGCCCTCTTCCGAGTCGCCGAGCTCCTTCTGGATCGCCTTCACCTGCTCGTTCAGGTAGTACTCGCGCTGGCTCTTCTCCATCTGGCGCTTCACGCGCCCGCGGATGCGCTTCTCCACCTGCATGATGTCGATCTCGGTCTCGAGGAGCTGCAGCAGCTGCTCGAGGCGCCGGCCCACGTGGAACATCTCGAGGATCTGCTGCTTCTGCTCGAGCTTGAGCGGCAGGTGCGCGGCGATGGTGTCCGACAGGCGCCCGGCGCCGTCGATGCCCGAGAGCGAGGTGAGGACCTCGGGCGGGATCTTCTTGTTCAGCTTCACGTACTGGTCGAACTGGGCGAGCAGCGTGCGGCGCATCGCCTCGACCTCGGTGTTGTCGGGCTCGTCCGAGCCGATCAGCTCGATCTCGGCCTCGAAGTTGGGCTTGTCGGTGAGCACGCGCTCGATGCGCGCGCGCTGCACGCCCTCGACCAGGACCTTCACCGTCCCGTCGGGCAGCTTCAGCATCTGCAGGATCGTCGAGACCGTGCCCACGTCGTACAGGTCCTCGGGGTTGGGCTCGTCCTTCGCGGCGGACTTCTGCGCCACGAGCACCACGTTCTTGCCCTCCTCCATCGCGGCTTCCAGCGCCTTGATCGACTTGGGGCGCCCCACGAAGAGCGGGATCACCATGTGGGGGAACACCACCACGTCGCGCAGCGGCAGCAGCGGCAATACGCGTGAGTCGGCGGAAAAAGTTGCGGTCATGGTGGGTTCCTAGGGGGGGAATCGGGTGAAACGTGGGGGCGACGGGGACGGATGACAACCCCGCCGGGGGGACTGGGAGCGGTGACGGTCCCTATTGCTGTCCACCCGCGACCTTTGGCTGGTCGGAGTAGATGAGCAGCGGCTTGCCTTCGCCGCCGATCGCGCCTTCATCGACGACGACCTTCTGGACGTTCGTGAGCGACGGGAGGTCGAACATGATGTCCAGCAACGCGGCCTCGATGATCGAGCGCAGGCCGCGAGCGCCGGTGCGGCGCTCCAGGGCGCGCTTGGCGATGGCCTGCAGCGCGTGCTCGCGGAATTCCAGTTCCACCCCCTCCATCGCGAGGAGTTTCTGGTACTGCTTCACCAGCGCGTTCTTGGGCTCGACCAGGATCTTCACCAGCGCTCCGGCGTCGAGCTCGTCGAGCACCGCCACCACCGGCAGGCGGCCGACGAATTCGGGGATGAGACCGTACTTGATCAGGTCCTCGGGCTCGACGTCGTGCAGCAGCTCGTTCAGCTCCTGGCGGTTGTTCATCGAGCGCACGTGCGCGCCGAAGCCCATGCCGGAGCTGTCGCTGCGGTTCTGGATCACCTTCTCCAGGCCGCCGAAGGCGCCGCCGCAGATGAACAGGATGTTGGTCGTGTCGACCTGCACGAACTCCTGGTTCGGGTGCTTGCGCCCGCCCTGGGGAGGCACCGAGGCGATGGTGCCCTCGATCAGCTTGAGGAGCGCCTGCTGCACGCCCTCGCCCGAGACGTCGCGGGTGATCGACGGGTTGTCCGACTTGCGCGAGATCTTGTCGATCTCGTCGATGTAGACGATGCCGCGCTGCGCCTTCTCGACGTCGTAGTCGCACTTCTGCAGCAGCTTCTGGATGATGTTCTCGACGTCCTCGCCGACGTAGCCGGCCTCGGTGAGGGTGGTCGCGTCGGCGATCACGAAGGGGACGTTCAGCAGGCGCGCGAGGGTCTGCGCGAGCAGCGTCTTGCCGGAGCCCGTGGGGCCGATCAGCAGGATGTTCGACTTGGCGAGCTCGACGTCGTCCTGCTTGCCGCCGGTCTTGAGGCGCTTGTAGTGGTTGTAGACCGCGACCGAGAGGATCTTCTTGGCCTGGATCTGGCCGATCACGTACTGGTCGAGGATCTCGCAGATCTCGTGCGGGCTGGGCAGGTCGCTCTTCGCGGCCTTGGTGCCCGTCTCGGTCGTCGCCTCTTCACGGATGATGTCGTTGCAGAGGTCGATGCACTCGTCGCAGATGAAGACCGAGGGACCGGCGATGAGCTTCCTCACCTCGTGCTGCGATTTGCCGCAGAACGAGCAGTAGAGGAGCTTTTCACCGCCGACTTTGTCGGTCATTTCCCTTCTAGGCCTTGGCTGCGGCTCTTCAGAACGCGGTCGATCAGTCCGTACTTTACCGCGTCTTCGGCGCCCATGAAATTGTCCCGGTCGGTATCGCGCTCGATGACCTCGATCGGCTGGCCGGTGTGCTCGGCCATCATCTCGTTCAGCTTCCTCTTGAGATAGAGGACTTCCTTGGCGTGGATCTCGATGTCCGAGGCCTGGCCGGAGAAGCCGCCCGAGGGCTGGTGGATCATCACGCGGGAGTTGGGCAGGACGAAGCGCTTGCCCTTGGTGCCCGCGGCCAGCAGGAAGGCGCCCATGGAGGCCGCCAGCCCCGTGCAGAGCGTGGACACGTCCGGCTTGATGAACTGCATGGTGTCGTAGATCGCCATGCCCGCCGAGACGCTGCCGCCCGGCGAGTTGATGTACAGGTGGATTTCCTTGTCGGGGTTCTCGCTCTCGAGGAAGAGCAGCTGCGCCACGATCAGGTTGGCCATCGAGTCGTGGATCGGGCCCACCAGGAAGATCACCCGCTCCTTCAGCAGCCGCGAGTAGATGTCGTAGGCGCGCTCGCCGCGCCCCGACTGCTCGATCACCATGGGGATCAGCCCCAGGCCCTCGGCCGGTTCCGCGTCGCTTTCGTGCTTGATGAACATTGCGTCTAGCCCTTCTTGGTTCCCATGAGTTCGTCGAAGTCGGTTTGCTTGTCTTCGACCTTCATCTTTCCCAGTGCCCATTCTACGACGTTGTCCTCCATCGCGAGCGCCTCGAATTCGGCCAGGCGGGCGGGGTCGCCGTAGTACCACCGGACCAGCTGGTCGGGCTGCTCGTAGCTCTCGGCATGCTCCTCGATCAGGCTGCGGACCTGCTCGGGGCGCGGCTCCAGGCCCTGGCGCTTGACCAGGTCGCTCACCAGGATGGACAGCTTGATGCGGCGGGCGGCGCGATCGGCAAACAGTTCCGGCGGGAGCGACAGGTTCTCGGTGGTCATGCCGCGCTGCTTCAGGTCCTCGACGGCGGCCTGCTGCATGCGGCCGATCTCGTTGTCCACGAGCGAGCGCGGGATGTCGAAGCTGCCCGCGGCGATGAGGGCCTCCATCACCTGCTCCTTGACCGAGATCTTGGTGCGCTTGGCGACTTCCTTCTCGATGTTCTCGCGCACCTCGCGCTTCAACTGCTCGACGTCGCCGGAGCCCACGCCCAGCGTACGGGCAAGGTCCGCATCCAGCGCGGGCAGCTCGGGCTCGGCGACCTGGTTCACGGTGACCGTGAAGTCGGCGGTCTTGCCGCGCAGCGCCTCGGCGTAATCCTGCGGGAAGGTGAGCGGAAAGGTCTTCTGCTCGCCCGCCTTCAGGCCCACGATCGCCGCCTCGAAGTCGGGCAGCATGCGCTTCTCGCCCAGCACCACGGTGAAGTTGGACGCCTTGTTGCCCTCGAAGGGCTGGCCGGCGAGGAGGCCCTCGAAATCGATGTTCACCAGGTCGCCCTCGCGCGAGGCACGGTCGATGCGGTTGAACTTGGCGCGCTGCTTGCGAAGCGTCGTGATCGTCGCGTCGACGTTCTCGTCCTTCACCTGGGTCACGGGCCGCTGGATCTTGCTCGCCGCGACGTCGCCCAGGGTCACCTCGGGATAGACCTCGAAGGTGGCGGTGTATTCGACCGCGGAGGCGCCGTCGCCCGACGGGACAGGCGCGAAACGCGGGAAGCCGGCCACGCGGTAGTTCTGGTCGCGCACGGCGTCGGCGAACGACTGCTGCACGGAGTCGGAGAGCACTTCCTGGCGGACCTGCGGCCCGTAGTGGCGCTCGACCATCTTGATCGGCACGTGGCCGGGCCTGAAGCCCTGCATCTTGACGGTGCGTGCGAGCTTCTTCAGGCGCGAGGCAATTTCGGCCTCGAGCTGGGCAACGGGCACCGAGACGGTGATGTTCCGCTCGAGCGGGCTGGGTGTGTTCTGGACGGCTTGCTGCATCGAATTTTCCTTATGGGGGGAGAACCGGAGGCGGAACCGGGGTCTGACCCCCATATGCGACCTGGTGCGAAAGGAGGGACTCGAACCCCCATGCCTTTCGGCGCTGGAACCTAAATCCAGTGCGTCTACCAATTCCGCCACTTTCGCGGTCGGCGAATTATACCCGAATTCGCCCCCTCCCCGAGGCCCCCTCCGCCCCCCGGCTGCCCGATATAATCCCGAAAATTCAAAAGGTTCCGCGCCGCCCTTGCCCGTCGACCACTACGAGAACTTCCCCGTCGCTTCATGGCTGCTGCCGGCGCGGCTGCGCCCGCCGATCGAGGCCATCTACGCCTTTGCCCGGGGCGCGGACGACATCGCGGACGAGGGGGAGCTGTCCGACGCGGCCCGTTTGGCGGGCCTTGCGCGCTACGGCGACGCGCTCGACCGGATCGAGGCGGGGCAGGCACCCACCGAGGCGCCTTTCGCGCGCCTGGCGTGGGCGGTGCACGAGTACGAGCTCCCAATCCCGCTGCTGCGCGACCTGATCGACGCCTTCTCCCAGGACGTCACCAAACGCCGCTACGCTACCTACGCCGAGCTCCTCGACTATTCGCGCCGCTCGGCCAACCCGATCGGCCGGCTGGTGCTGCACTGCTTCGAGAAGACCAGGACCGGCGTCGCCTTTTCGCGGGAACACTCGGATGCGATCTGCTCGGCGCTGCAGTTCATCAACTTCTGGCAGGACGTGGCGGTCGACTGGCGCAAGGACCGCATGTACCTGCCGCGCGAGGACCTGGATCGTTTCGGCGTGACCGAGGAGCACATCGCCCAGCAGCGCGTGGATGAGAACTGGAAGGCCCTGATGGCGTTCGAATGCTCGCGCTCGCGCGAGCTGCTGATGGCCGGGCGGCCGCTCGGGCGGGCCCTGCCGGGCCGGCTGGGACTCGAGATCCGCGCGACCGTGCACGGCGGCGCGCGCATCCTGGACAAGATCGAGTCGGTGGCAGGCGATGTCTTCCGGCACCGGCCCGTCCTCGGCAAGGGCGACTGGGCCGGCATCCTCGCGCGGGCGGTTGTCGCATGAAAAACGAAAACCCGACCGCACCCGACGAGTACTGCCAGCAGAAGGCGGCCAGGAGCGGCTCGAGCTTCTACTACAGCTTCCTCTTCCTGCCGCCGGAGCGCCGCCGCGCCATCACCGCGCTCTACGCCTACTGCCGCGAGGTCGACGACGTGGTCGACGAGGTGAGCGACTCGGGGGTCGCGCGCGTCAAGCTCGCGTGGTGGCGCACCGAGGTCGCCAACCTCTTTGCCGGGCACCCGCAGCACCCGGTGACGCGCGCGCTCGCCCCCTTCATCGGGCCCTACGGCCTGGATGCCGCGCGCATGAACGAGATCATCGACGGCATGGAGATGGACCTCGTCCACCATCGCTACGCCGACTTCGAGGCGCTGAAGCTCTATTGCCATCGCGCGGCCGGCGTGGTCGGCCAGCTTTCCGCGTCGATCTTCGGCTACGGCAATCCCTCGACCCTCGAATACGCCGAAGCGCTCGGCATCGCGTTCCAGCTCACCAACATCATCCGCGACGTGGGCGAGGACGCGCGCCGCGAGCGCGTCTACCTGCCCGCCGACGAGCTCGCCCGCTTCGGCCTTTCGGCTGAGGACGTGCTGCAACTGCGCGCCAGCGACGGCTTCACCAACCTGATGCGCTTCCAGACCGAGCGCGCGCGCTCGTACTACGAGCTCGCGTTCTCGAAGCTCGCCCCCGAGGATCGCGTGAGCCAGCGGCCGGGCCTCATCATGGCGGCGATCTACCGCACGCTGCTCGACGAGATCGAGCACGACGGCTTCCGCGTGTTGCAGCAGCGCGTGGCGCTGACGCCGCTGCGCAAGCTCTGGATCGCCTGGCGCACGTCGGTGAAGATCCGTTGACGAAGCGGATCGGCATCGTGGGCGCCGGCTACGCCGGCCTCGCCGCGGCGGTGGAGCTCGCGCGCGCTGGGGCGGCAGTCACCCTTTTCGAGGCCAACCGGGTCGCCGGGGGGCGAGCACGCCGTGTCGAATACCGCGACACGCTGCTCGACAACGGCCAGCACCTGCTGCTCGGCGCCTACCGCGACACGCTCGAGCTCATGCGCGTGGTCGGCGCGCCGGCCAACGCGCTGCGCCGGCTGCCCCTCACGCTCGTGATCCCCGGGCGCTTCGAGATGCGGGCCCCTCGATGGCCCGCGCCGCTGCACCTCGCCTGGGCCCTGCTCCGGGCCCGGGGACTCGACTGGCGTGACCGCCTCGCCGCGGTCCGAATGCGGGCCCAGGGGGGCGCGGGCCTCACCGTGTCGCAGTTCCTCCACGAGCGCGGCCAGACCCCCGCGCTGGCGGAATTCCTGTGGGCGCCGCTCTGCGTCTCGGCGTTGAACACGCCCGTGGCGGAGGCCGACGCCGAGGTCTTTTCCAACGTCCTCCACGACGCCTTGATGCGGTCGCGCGAGGACAGCGACCTCCTCGTGCCGGCGATCGACCTGTCCGCGCTCTTCCCCGACGCGGCACTCGCCTACCTCGGTGAGCGCGGCTGCGAGATCGTCCTGGGCACGCGCGTGACCGCGATCGCGAGCGACGGCGCGCGCTGGCGCGTCGAGCGGTTCGACGGCAAGGCGCGCGACTTCGACGCCATCGTGTGCGCGGTCGCGCCCTTCCAGGTCCCGAACCTGCTGCAGGAGTCGCCGTCGCTCGCCCCCCTGCGCGACGGCCTCTCGGCCATGGCGCACGAGCCCATCGCCACGGTGTACCTGCAGTACGACCGGCCCGTGCGCCTGCCCTTCGCGATGGTCGGCCACACCGGAGGTCACGTGCAGTGGTTCTTCGACCGCGAGGCCATCTCGGGCCACCCCGCGCGCGGCCTGGTCGCGGCGGTGATCTCGGCGAGCGGCCCGCACCTGGACCTGGACAACGACCTGCTGGGCACGCTCGCGCACCGCGAGCTCATGGAAGTCGTGGGACCGCTGCCGCCCCCGCAGTGGGCCAAAGCCATCACCGAGAAGCGCGCCACGTTCGCGTGCCGGCCCGGCACTTTCCGCCCGCCCAACGAGACCGTAGCGCCAGGCCTCTTCCTCGCCGGCGACTACACGGCGAGCCGCTATCCTGCGACCCTCGAGAGCGCGGTGCAGAGCGGACGCAACGCCGCCCGCCTCGCGCTCGAGCGAACGACATGATCCCAAGCCCCTACCAACCTCGCCCCGATCTGCTCGCCGGCCGCGTGATCCTCGTGACCGGCGCGGGACAGGGCCTGGGCAGGGCCGTGGCTCTTGCCTGCGCGCGCCACGGCGCGACCGTGGCCCTCCTCGGACGGCGCCAGGAGAAGCTCGAGGCGACCTACGACGCGATCACCTCGGCGGGCGGCGCGGAGCCCGCGCTCGTCCCCCTCGACCTCGAGGCGGCGGGCAGCGCCGAATACGAGTCGCTCGCGCAACTCCTGCGCAGGGACCTGAAGCGCCTGGACGGCATCGCGCACTGCGCCGCCCATTTCGTCCCCCTGGGACCGCTCGCGAACCAGACGATCGAGACCTGGACCACGCTCCTCAAGGTGAACCTCGCCGCCCCCTTCGCGATCACACGCGCGTGCCTGCCGCTGCTGGCGGCCGCGCCCGGCTCCTCGGTGGTCTTCACCGGCGAGACGCACGGCCAGCAGCCGGCGGCGTACTGGGGAGGATTCGCCGTTTCGAAATCCGGACTGGGGCCACTCGCCCACATCTGGGCCGACGAGCGCTCGACCGCGCCCGACCCGCGCATGAACGTGCTGGTGCCGGGCCCGATCGCGAGCCCGCAGCGCGCGCGCAGCCATCCGGGCGAAGATCCGGGCAGCCTGCGAAGCGTCGACGACGCCGCGCGGGCCCTGTTGTACCTTCTGGGCCCCGATAGCGCTCCCATGACCGGGAAAACGCTCACGTTCTGAGCCGTTTGTGAACCGTTACACAGGCTTTTTGGGCAGCAATCGGTTAAACTAGGTTTTGGCCGAGAATTTCGACGTAAGTCCCTGCATTACCACAACTAAATCGCGAGGCCGGCTCCCCGCCGCTCAATCCAGGCAGCACGATGCTCGACACGGCTAATCGAACGTTCATTTGCAGCGTCGTGTTCATCGACCTGGTCGGCTATTCCAAGAAGCCGGTAACCGAGCAGATCCGCCTCAAGACCAGCCTCACCAACAACCTCTCCGAAGCGATCAAGGACATTCCGGTCAACGACCGGATCATCCTGGACACGGGCGATGGCGCCGCCATCAGCTTCCTGGGCGATCCCGAGGACGCCCTCTTCGTGACGCTCTCGCTGCGCGAGGCGATGATCCGCGAGGCCGCCGAGAGCCAGGCTGAAGAGAGCGACAGCGAGAACGTCCGCATGGGCATCAACCTCGGGCCCGTGAAGCTGGTGAAGGACATCAACGGCCACCCGAACATCATCGGCGACGGCATCAACGTGGCCCAGCGCATCATGAGCTTCGCGCGCCCGGGCCAGATCGTCGTCTCGCGCTCCTACTACGACGTGGTGTCCAACCTCGCCAGCGAGTACGCCAAGCTCTTCACCTACGAGGGCTCGCGCACCGACAAGCACGTGCGCGAGCACGAGATCTACGTGGTCGGCCACCACGAGGGCGCGCTGCAGAAGGCTCGCGACGGCATGAAGGACCGCGCGTCGGCGACCACGCCGCACATGCGGCGCATGAGCGGCACGGGCACGGGCGGCGTGGGCGCGCAGACGGTCACGCTCACGATCCCGTCGTTCGTCCAGGACAAGAAGAAGCTCACGTTCGTGGCGGGCGGCCTCGCCGCGGTGGTGCTGATCCTGGCGGTGCTCGTGGCGACCAAGAAGCCTTCCACGCCGGCTATGGCCGGCGAAACCGTGGCGGCCACCACGCCCGCCACCGCAACCGTTCCCGCGGCAGCCACCAAGCCCACATCCGCCGCCCCGGCGAACCCCGCGCCCGCTCCCGCCACGGATGCGACGAAGGTCGCCACCGCGCCGGTCACCACCGCACCGGTCACCACCGCACCGGCCCCGCCGCCCGCAGCGGATCCCGCGAAGCCCGCGGAGCCGAAGAAGGACGTGCCGCCGGATGCCAAGGTGCTCTCGCCCGCGCCCACGCAGGTGCCGCAAGCCGCGCCTCCGGCGGATGCCAAGGCCGATCCGAAGAAAGCCGCCGACGCGGTGAAGGCGGAGGGCACCAAGGCGCTCGAGCCCGCCGTGGATCCGTCGAAGGCCGTCATCCAGGCGACGGTATTCCTCAACATCTCGCCCTGGGGCGAGGTGTTCGTGAACGGCAAGTCGCAGGGCGTCTCGCCGCCGAAGAAGTTCGTGAAGCTCGATCCGGGCAAGTACAAGATCGAGGTGAGGAACACGACATTCCCCGTGCACGCCCAGAGCCTGGAAGTGAAGGCGCGTGACGAGGTGACCTTGAAGCACAGGTTCCAGTGATGAGGGTCCTCCTTCCCCTCCTCGCGCTGCTCCTCGCGGCTGGTTGCGTGCAGCAGCCGACCCAGACCAGCGCGCCGCCGCAGAAGCCCGCCGCGCCGCAGATCACCGAGGAGATGCTCCGCACCCGAGCCCAGGAGCAGCTCGCGCAGGGCCAGCGCCAGTACGAGGCGGGCGAATACGACGCCGCCGCGAAGAGCCTCTCGGCCGCCCTCGACCACGGGCTGCTCTCCAAGCAGGACCAGTCGCGCGCGCGCAAGCTGCTCGCCTTCATCCACTGCGGGGGCGGACGCGAAGTGCTGTGCCGCGACGAGTTCCGCAAGGCCTTCGAGATCTATCCCGAGTTCGCGCTCACCCCCGCGGAGGACGGCCACCCGATCTGGGGCCCCGTCTACCGCAACGTGCGCACGCAGCTCATCGCCGAGCGCGAAGCCTCGAACCAGCGCAGGACCACGTTCACGCCCACGGCGAAGTCCGAGCAGACCCTGCAGGCCGGCATGATCAAGTACGACGCCGGCGACTACGTCGCGTCCGCGAAGCTCCTCGAGCAGGCGTACAAGGAGGGCCTCGGCACCAAGGAGCTGCAGGTGCGCACGCTCAAGCACCTGGCTTTCAGCCAGTGCCTGCAGGATCGCTACCGCGAGTGCCGCGCGACCTTCATCAGCATCTACGACATCGACCCCGAATTCGACCTCACGCCCGCCGAGGCCGGCCACCCGTCGTGGACGCGCACGTTCGCCGGCGCCAAGGCGCAGGCGAAGAAATCCATCGCCGACAAGGCGGCCCAGGACAAAGCGAGGACCGCGAAGGACAAGGCCCCGGCCGCGCCGCCGGCCGCGTCCGTGCCGAAGAAGAACTAGAAGATGATTTCCACGCTGGGCCGCTACAAGATCGTCGCCGAGATCGGGCAGGGCGCAATGGGCACCGTGTACAAGGCGGTGGATCCCATCATCGACCGCACGGTCGCGATCAAGACGATCAACCTCAATCTCTCGCGCCAGGAGCTGGAGGAGTACGAGCAGCGCTTCCAGCAGGAGATCAAGGCGGCGGGGCGCCTGAACCACCCCAACATCGTCACCATCTACGACGTCGGCAAGACCGACCAGGTGGCGTACATGGCGATGGAGTTCCTCGAGGGCAACGAGCTCAAGGACATCATCGCCTCGGGGCAGCTGCCCTCGCCCGACTCGGTCGTGGACATCATCTCGCAGGTCGCCGACGGCCTCTGGTTCGCGCACCAGCAGGACATCGTGCACCGCGACGTGAAGCCCTCGAACATCATGGTGCTGGGCGGCGGCATCGCGAAGATCACCGACTTCGGCATCGCGCGCCTGCCCAACTCGGCGGTGAAGACGATGACGGGCCTGATCCTCGGCTCGCCGCGCTACATGTCGCCCGAGCAGGTGATCGGCAAGTCGATCGACGCCCGCAGCGACATCTTCTCCCTGGGCGTGGTTCTCTACGAAGCGCTCACCGGTGTCGCGCCCTTCGACGGCGACAACGTGAACGCCATCATGTACGCGACGGTGAACACGACCCCGCCGCCGCCCTCGCAGCACAACCGCGCCGTGCCCGCGATGCTGGACCTGATCGTGGCCAAGGCGATGGCGAAGCTGCTCGAGGACCGCTACCAGACGGTCAAGGAGCTGGGCGACGACCTGCGCGAGGTGCGCCGCCAGCTGGATTCCTCGCGCCCGGCCGCTGCCCTCAAGGCGAGCAACGTGCCCACGATGCCGAGGAAGCCGGTGTCGATCCTGGGCGCGGTGGATACCGCCACCCTCCCGGTCACGCCGCGCGAGGACCCGCCGCGCAAGGAAGACGAGCGGCCCGTGCCGCTCGCCAAGACGTTCGACTCGTTCGACGCGACACTGCGCCTGGCGGCGATGACCGACCAGACCGAGGACTTCCGCGAGTACATCTCGCAAACGCAGAAGATGCGCGCCTACAAGGGCCGCATCGAAGGCGCCCTCGGCGCGAAGATGAAGGAGCAGGAGAAGGCGCCTCCTCCGCCCCCACCGCCGCCAGCGGCGGAAGAGCGCAAGCCGGCGCGGGTCGTGCAAACCCCACCCCGGCCGATGCAGCTGCCCCAGGAGCCGGCCGGGTCCGGCACGGCTACCAACCTGATCGCCATCGCGGCGATCGTGGTGCTGTCGGTCGCAGCGGTGGCGCTGATGGTTGCGCTGCTGATGAAATAGAGGGAAATAGGTGGGGAAATAAATGGGGTCAGACTCCAATTAAGTTAATCAGCGAATTTCCAGCCTGGAAATTGCGTGATTAACTTAATTGGAGTCTGACCCCATTTATTTCCCCACCTATTTCCCCGCCTATTTCAGGTAGTCCACCGCCTCCACCAGCCGCTCGACCGCGATCACCTGAAGTCCCGCAATGGCCTGCCGCGGCTTGTTGGCCGCGGGCACGATCGCGTGCGTGAAGCCCAGCTTCGCCGCCTCGCGCAGGCGCTCCTGGCCGCGCTGCACCGGCCGCACCTCGCCCGCGAGCCCGACCTCGCCGAACACCACGTGCTTGGCCGGCAGCGGCCGGTTGCGCAGGCTGGAGACCACCGCCAGCGTCACCGCCAGGTCCGCGCCGGGCTCGACAATGCGCACGCCACCCACGGCGTTCAGGAACACGTCCTGGTCGAAGCAGGCGATGCCGGCATGGCGGTGGAGCACGGCGAGCAGCATCGCGAGTCGGTTCTGCTCCAGTCCGACCGCCAGGCGTTTCGGGGCGCCGCCATGCGCCTCATCCACCAGCGCCTGGAGCTCCACCAGCAGCGGCCGCGTGCCCTCCTGCGTGACCATGACGCAGGAGCCCGCGACGGCCTCGCTGTGCTGCGAGAGGAAGAGCGCCGAAGGGTTGGCCACCTCGCGCAGGCCCTTCTCGGTCATGGCGAAGACGCCGATTTCGTTCACGGCGCCGAAGCGGTTCTTGAAGGCGCGGATCAGGCGGAAGCTCGTGTGCGTCTCGCCCTCGAAATAGAGCACGGTGTCGACCATGTGCTCGAGCACGCGCGGCCCGGCCAGCGTGCCTTCCTTGGTGACGTGGCCCACGAACACCACCGTCGTGCCGGTCTGCTTGGCGATGCGCGTGAGCTGCGCCGCGCACTCGCGCACCTGGGCGACCGAGCCCGGGGCCGAGGTGAGCGCGGCCGAGTAGAGCGTCTGGATCGAGTCGATCACGGCCACCCGCGGTTTCTCGGCGGCGAGCGTCTCCTGGATCTTGTCCAGCTCGATCTCGGCCAGCAGGAGCACCTTCGAGGCGTTCAGCCCGAGGCGCTTGGCGCGCAGGGCCACCTGCTGCGCCGACTCCTCGCCCGTCACGTAGAGGACCTTCACTTGTTGGGAGAGCCGCGCCGCCGCCTGGAGCAGCAACGTGGATTTCCCGATGCCGGGGTCGCCGCCGATGAGGACCACGCCGCCCTCGACCAGGCCACCGCCCAGCACGCGGTCGAACTCGTCGATGAGGGTCGGCAGCCGCGGGAAGTCGCGCGCCTCGACCTCGGCGAGCTCCACCACTGCAACGCTCCCGCCCAGGCTCGCGAAGCGGTGCGCGCCGGCCTTGCCTGCCGACTCGGCCACGCCCTCCACCATCGTGTTCCAGGCGTTGCAGTGCGGGCACTGGCCCTGCCACTTGAGCGACTGGCCCCCGCACTCGGTGCAGTTGAAGATCGTCTTGGACTTGGCCATCAGTCCACGTCCGCCATGGGCACCCGCGTGGTCACGCCGCAGAGCAGCTCATAGCCCACGGTCCCGGCCGCGATCGCAACCTCGTCCACGGCCATCCCCTCACCCCAGAGCACGACCGGCGAGCCGACAGCCGCCGAAGGCACTGGCGTGAGGTCCACGGTGATCATGTCCATCGAGACGCGCCCCGCGGTGCTCGTGCGCGCGCCGGCGACCAGGATCGGCGTGCCCGACGGAGCATGGCGCGGATACCCATCCGCGTATCCGCAGGCGACCACGCCGATGCGCATGGATCGGTCCGCCCGGAACTGGCCGCCGTAGCCCACCGCCTCGCCCGGCTGCAGCTCCTGGATGGAGATGAGCTTCGAGGTGAGCGTCATCGCGGGCTTGAGGCCGAGGATGGCCGCCGGGCGATCGGGATACGGCGTCGCGCCATAAAGGCCGATGCCGAGGCGCACGACGTCCGCATGCGCGTGCGGATGCGAGAAGATGCCGCCGGTGTTCGCGAGGCTGCGCGGCAAGTCGATGCCCTTGGTCGCCTCCTCGAAGCGCCGCATCGCCTCGCCGATTCCCTCCGGCGCCTCCGAGGTCGCGAAATGGGTCATGAGGGTGATCGAGCGCGTCGTCGCCGAGCGACGCAGCCGCTCGAGCGCAGGCTTCACGGCCGGCGGCAGGAAGCCCAGCCGGTTCATCCCGGTATTGACCTTGAGGTACGCGTCGATCGCGCGCGGCGGCTTCTCGAGCTCGAGCATCCGCAGCTGCTCGTCGCTGTGGATGGCGCAAGCGAGCCCGGCGGAGGAGGCAAGCCGCAGGTCCTCGGCGTCGAAGAAACCCTCCAGCAACAGGACCGGCTTGCCGGGGTATTTCTCCCGCAGCATGAGAGCGCCCTCGATCTCGAGGGTCGCGAAGCCGTCGGCTCCGGAGAGGGCCGCGGCGACGCGCCCGAGCCCATGCCCGTAGGCATTCGCCTTGACCACGGCGAAGACCTTCGAGCGTGGCGCGGCCAGCTTGGCCACGCCGTAGTTGTGGCGCAGCGCGGATGCGGAGACGGCAGCCTGGATCGGGCGGGACACGCGCAATTCTAGTATCCCGGCGCTCCCGAGTAGTTCTCGAACCGCGTGTGCTTGCCGATGAAGGTGAGCTTGATGGTGCCGATCGGGCCGTTACGCTGCTTGCCGATGATGATCTCGGCGATGCCCTTGTCCGGCGAATCCTCGTTGTAGACCTCGTCGCGGTAGATGAAGAAGATCATGTCCGCGTCCTGCTCGAGGGCGCCCGACTCCCGCAGGTCCGACATCACGGGGCGCTTGTTGGGCCGCTGCTCGAGCGAGCGGTTGAGCTGCGAGAGCGCGATCACGGGACACTTGAGCTCCTTGGCCATCGACTTCATGCCACGGGAGATCTCCGAGAGCTCGGTTGCGCGGTTCTCCTGGCCGGAATCGGTGGCCACCATGAGCTGGATGTAATCGACGACGATCAGCCCCAGGCCCCCGTACTCGCGCCACTTGCGCCGGGCGCGGGCGCGCAGCTCGAGCGGGTTCAAGCCCGGAGACTCGTCGATCAGGATCGGCGCCTCGTTGAGCTTGCCGAGCGCGGTTCCGAGGCGATCCCAGTCCGGGGGCGACAGGCGGCCCGTGCGCAGCGCCTGCGCATCCACCTTGCCGACCGACCCGAGGAGGCGTTGCGCGAGCTGCGTGCCACCCATCTCCATCGAGAAGAACAGCACCGGCAGCTTGAGCTCCAGGCCGATGTGCTCGCAGATGTTGAGCGACAGCGCGCTCTTGCCCATGCTGGGCCGCCCGGCGATGATGATGAGGTCGCCGTCCTGCAAGCCCGTGGTCATCTCGTCCAGGTCGACGAAGCCCGTCGCCTTCCCGGTGACCGAAGCCGGATTCTTGTGGAGCTCGTCCAGGCGGCTCATGACGTCGGCGAGCAGGGCCGACATCTTCGCGAAGCTCTCGCTCGAGCGCCCGCCCGACTCCCCGATCTCCAGGATCTTGGTCTCGGCCTCGTCCAGGAGCTGGCGCGCCTCGCGCCCCTGGGGAGAATAGGCTGAGTCCGCGATATTGGTCCCGACCTCGGCCAGCTTGCGCATGATCGCCCGCTCGCGAACGATTTCCGCATAGCGGCGGATGTTGGCGGCCGAAGGCGTGCCGGAGGCGAGCTGGTCCAGGTACGTGATGCCGCCCACGTCCCCGATCTCGCCATTGACCTTGAGCGCCTCGGCGACCGTGAGCACGTCCGCCGGCTTGTTGTCCTCGACCAGCTTGGTGATGGTGCGCCACAGCACGCGGTGGTCCGCGCGGTAGAAATCCGACTCGCTGATGAGGTCGCCGATCCGGTCCCATGCGGGATTGGAGAGCAGCAGCCCGCCCAGCACCGCCTGCTCGGCTTCCACCGAGTGCGGCGGCAGGCGCAGCGATTCGATCTGGGCGTCGCCCGGAACGGGGCGCGAAAAGCGGTCCGAGCCCGCAGCGGCAGGTGCCATGACTGGTCTTATCTCCTCTTCGGGTGGACTGCGACGTCCCCCCGACATCGCGCGCACCGAGTGTGTCACGCGCGCACCTCGCTATTCAACGGATAAGCCTGTGGAAAAGGTGTGTGCAAGCGGTGCGAAGCCCGGCAAATGTTGTGCACAAGCCTACTTACCCGAAAGCTCACCACGTGAGCCTGCTCGGGAGCGTAAAATTGTCCGAAAGAACAACGTGAGCGCGCTCATCCCATGGCCGTCCCCGAAGCCTTCTCCGGCGCACTAGGCCGCCGGTTCGAATACATCCGCCATCTCGGCCAGGGCGGCATGGCCGAGGTCTACCTCTGCAAGGACCGCTTCCACCAGCGCGAGGTCGCCCTCAAGATCATGCGGGCGATCGAGAACCCGACCGAGGACCAGGCGCGCATCGAGCAGCTGTGGGTGAACGAGATGCGCCTCGCAGGCCGCCTCAAGCACCCGTACATCCTCGAGATCTACGAGGCGGGCCACGAGACCGACCGCAGCTTCCTCATCATGGAATACCTGCCGGGCGGCACCCTCGCCTCGCACACCCAGCCGCACACCCTGCTCGAGATTCCGCGAGTGGCCGACATCGTCTTCAAGGTCTGCCACGCGCTCGAGTACGCCAACACCGAGGGGCTGCTTCACCGCGACATCAAGCCCGCCAATGTCCTGCTCGCCGCCGACGGCACGCCCAAGGTGAGTGACTTCGGCGCCGTCTACATCACCGGCACGGACGAGACCCAGGTGGTCGGGGTGGGGACGCTCCCCTTCATGCCACCCGAGCACTTCGAGGGCGCCGAGCCGCACGTGCAAAGCGACATCTACGCCACCGGGGTCATGGCCTACAACCTGCTCACCGGCCACTATCCGCACCGCGGCGACAGCCAGTCGGCGATGATCTACGAGAAGCTGCACGGCGAGCCCGTGCCGCTCGAGCGCCGGCGCCAGAACGTGCCCTTGGGGCTGCGCGAGGCGATCGACACCGCCATGCACCGCGACCGCTCGAAGCGCTTCCAGACCTGGAAGCAGTTCCGCATGGCTCTTTCGGCCGCCTTCCCCCAGATCCGGGAGGACAAGTCGGTCTCCAACGAGAGCGCGCGCTTCGAGGCGCTGCGCGGCCTGCCCTTCTTCGCGCGCTTCTCCGAGACCGAGGTCTGGGAGGCGGTGCGCCTGGGGACGCGGCAGACCTTCGAGCCCGGCAAGGAAGTGATCGAGGAAGGCGCGGACGACCAGACCGTCTACGTGGTCGAGACCGGCGAGCTCGAGGTGATGCACAAGGGCGTGCGCATCGGGCGCGTGGCCGCGGGCGAGGGCTTTGGAGAGATCGCGTTCATCGAGGGCACCGATCGGCCGCGCTCGGCGAGCGTGCGGGCCGTGATTCCGACCCAGGTCGTTGCCTTCCCGGCCGAGTCGCTGCAGAAGGCCTCGGGGGGATTACAGGCTGCGTTCGGGCGCGCGATCGTGAAGCTGCTGGTGCAGCGGCTGATCTACTCGAACGACCGGTACGTGGCGGCGATACGGCCGAAGTCGTCCGCGGCGCCGAAGCAATAAAAAAAGCCCGCTATCGCGGGCTTTTTCTTGCATCGCTGCCAAGGTCTTGGGTGTCGCAATCCAACGACCTTACTGCTCGGCCACCACGTGCACGACGATGTTGGCTTCCACGTCGGCGTGCAGGTGCACGACGATCGGGAACTCACCGATGTGCTTCAAGGCGCCGGCGGGCATGCGGATCTCGGCCTTCTTCACCTCGACCCCGCCCTTGGTGAGGGCTTCGGCGATGTCGCTGTTCGTCACCGAGCCGAAGAGACGGCCATCGGGGCCGGCCTTCTGCGTGATGTCGATCTTCTGGCCTTCGAGCTTTGCGGCGCGCTCCTGGGACGAGGCGAGGGCCTCACCGGCCTTCTTCTCGAGCTCGGTGCGGCGGTTCTCGAACTCCTTCAGGTTGGTCGCGGTGGCGCGCTTGGCCTTGCCTTGCGGGATGAGGTAGTTGCGGGCGAAGCCGTCCTTCACCTTCACCACGTCGCCGAGGGCGCCGAGGTTCACCACTTTTTCCATCAGGATCACTTGCATGGTGGTTTGTCCTCAGTGCAGGTCGGTGTAGTGCAGCAGGGCCAGGAAGCGCGCGCGGTTGATCGCGACGCCGAGCTGGCGCTGGTAGCGGGCCTTGGTGCCGGTGATGCGGGCCGGGATGATCTTGCCGTTCTCGTTGATGAAGTCCTTGAGCAGGGCGATGTCCTTGTAGTCGACCAGCTTGATCTTCTCGGCGGTGAAGCGGCAGAACTTGCGGCGGCGGAACAGGCCGCGATTCTGGCTGCGGCCGTCCTTCTTGGCGAACTTGCCGCCTTTACCTTTTGCTCCTCTGCGGGGCGGGGGCATGGAGGGCTCCTATCAGGCGGCCGCGGGCTGCGCGGTGGCAGTGCCCTCGGCGGGTTTGTCGGTGGGCACGGGGCCGTCGGTGACGTTGCGGGACTTCTCCTCCTTCATCATCGGGGAGGGCCCGGTCACGGCTTCGTCCATCTTGACGGTCAGGTGGCGCAGCACGGCGTCGTTGAACTTGAACGCGTGCTCGAGCTCGGTCAGCGTCTCGTTGCCCACCTCGATGTTCATCAGCACGTAGTGCGCCTTGAACACCTTCTGGATCGGGAAGGCAAGCTGGCGCCGGCCCCAGTCCTCGATGCGGTGGATCGTGCCGTTGCCGGCCGTGATGGTGTTGCGGTATCGCTCGATCATGCCCGGGACCTGTTCGGACTGGTCCGGGTGCACGATGAAGACGATCTCGTAATGGCGCATGAAATCTCCTTGTGGGTTAAAGCCCCCCGGCATGCGCGTGAAAGCGGTGGGGCAAGGGTGGAAAGCCCACGATTATAGCGGAAAAGCGAGGAAAAACAAACCCCTACTACTTGGCGGCCTGGCGGGCCTCGGCGAGGGGCTCTGGGAGGGCCAGTTCGGCCTTGTTGATGCTGGCGTCGAGGTAGGGGTCCACATCGACTTTCCGCAGCGGTCCCTTCCACGAGTAGCGGGTGATGGTGTGGTGGACATGGGCGCGGGCCGCGTCGTCGGTGCGCAACCGGCGGGACTTGAGCCAGTCCTCGATATAGCGCGCCATCGACACGGTCTCGCTCCAGGAGACGTAGATCCGGTCGCGCTGTAGGGGCGCCTGGGCGTCGAAGTCGAAGTTGTTCATGTCACGCCTTCCCCGTCCACCTTTCGATCCGTGCCAGCGTCCTGCCCGCCGGCGTACTACCGATCGCCAATCCCACGGCGACTCCGATCGCATTGTCCACCATGTCGGCATGGGCGAACGAGCGATAACTTGTTAATCCTTGGGCGTATTCAAGGCCAACACCCATTAGTACGAAGGCGGCCGCCATGCCGAGCCTCGCCGGCCACGATTGATAGATCTGCGCGAACCAGAGCATCAACACGAAATAGGCGATGAAGTGGCCAACCTTGATCTCCTCGACCTTGCCGGCGTCGATCGGACTGGGCGTGAGGGACAGGTAGATCACGAGTCCGACCAGCCCGTACCCGATGGCGAGCCAGAGGTGGCGATAGCGCAGTGCGCCCTCTCCGTTCAAACCTTGTAGTACTCCCGATACCACTCCACGAAGCGCCGCATGCCCTCTTCCACCGGCGTGTCGGGCTTGAACCCCGTCGCGTCGCGCAACGCCGTCGTGTCCGCTTCGGTCGCCTCGACATCCCCCGGCTGCATGGGTAGCAGGTCCAGCTTGGCCTTCATTCCGAGCGCCGCTTCCAGCGCACGGATATAGGCCATCAGCTCCACGCGCTTGTTGTTGCCGATGTTGAAGAGGCGATACCCCTGTGGCCGGTCGATCACGCGGACGATGCCCTCGACGATATCGTCGATGTAGGTGAAGTCGCGGATCATCCGGCCCTGGTTGAACACCGGGATCGCCTCGCCCGCGAGGATCCCCTTGGTGAACTTGAAGAGCGCCATGTCGGGGCGTCCCCACGGGCCGTACACCGTGAAGAACCGCAGGCCCGTGGCGGGGAATTTGAAGAGATGGTGGTACGAGTGCGCCATCACCTCGTTGGCCTTCTTGGTCGCCGCGTACAGGGAGACGGGGGTATCGGTGCGCTGATCCTCGCTGTACGGGAGGGTCTTGTTGGTGCCGTAGATGGAGCTCGTCGAGGCGTACACGAGGTGGCCCGTGCCGTGATGGCGCACGCCCTCGAGGATGTTCAGGAACCCCGTCACGTTGGCGTCGATATAGGCATGCGGATTCTCGAGCGAGTACCGCACGCCGGCTTGCGCGGCGAGGTTCACGATGGCGTCGTACTTGCCGTCGCTGAAGACGCGTTCCATCGCAGCGCGATCGGCGATGTCACCCTTCACAAAGCGGAACCCAGATGCCGCGCCACCCGACTTCAGTCTTTCCAACCGTGCTTCCTTCAGCCTCACGTCGTAGTAGGCATTGAGGTTGTCGATCCCGACAACCTCGTCTCCCCTTTCCAGCAGCTGGCGCGAAAGGTGGAAGCCGATGAACCCCGCGGCGCCGGTGACCAATACCCTCATCGACTCATCCTTGCCTGTCGCCCGGTACACGCCGGGTCGGGACATCGCCGACATGCCGATCAAGGTGAAGCGAGACCCAGCCGAGGGCGAGCAAGACCATGAAATAGACCGCGTTGGCTGGAATCTGCAGGTTGAAGTCCACCCACGAGTGAATGAGGATGGCCGTGACGCCCATGATGCAAGCGAAGGACACACCCCGCATCAGGGGATCGCGCCGCTGCCATTGGGCCATGAGCGCAGCGCCTAGCGAAAGGGCGACCAGCAATCCCATGAGACCGAGTCCAATGAGGCCGGTTTCAGCGGCGAACTGGGCGTAGTCGTTGTGGGCGAAGTCGAAAAAGTTGGTGATCGTTTCGGGACGATAGCGGGGGAACGTGGTGTAGAAGGTACCCGGGCCGGCGCCGAAGAGGGGGTAGGCCTTGACGATGCCCAGGGTATGCATGCCGGGCTCCTCCCGCGTCTCAACCTCTTCCATCGTCGTCTGTTCGATGCGCTGCGCCAGCTTCTCAACGCCAAACCAGCTGCCCACGATCGCGAGATCGATCACGATCAGGCTGACCAGCAGGATCACGGTGTTGCGCGTGGCGTGCCGCGAAAGTGCGATTCCGATCACGCCGGCGACCAGCAGAGACGAAAAGAATGCGGTGTTGCCCATGCGCGAGTGAGTGGTGGTGAGCGCGATCACCAGGATGCAGAGCGCGAGCCGCAGCACCATCTTGGGGCTCAGGATCCATTCGATCACGTTCGATACGAACCGTCTCCACGAGCCCGCCCGGCGGTCCGAGAGCCCCGCGATCAGCAGGCCGATGCCGAGGGCGAGGGTCATTTCGAGGTAGCCCGCGAAGTGGTTCCGGTTGACATATGTGCCGCTCGCCTGTGTCCCGTGCCGGATCACCGTGCCGAAAAACTCCTCCGAAAACTCCGAGAGGTGCGCAATGATCGCGTAGATGGCATGGATCACCGCGACGTAGACCGCCACCCGAACGAGCATCAGCACGCGCGCACGGCTGTTCACCAGTACGAGCACGAGGAAGAGAACCCCGGTGTACGCGAGGCTCTTCAGCAGGAACGTGCGCGAAGCTGCTGGATCCACCGAGAGGGTCATCCAGTCCCGCTTCACGCCGAGCACGTCGGTGAGATGCTGCATGCGAGCTGCTTCGGGTGAGAGGAACTCAACCCACGAGGGCGGCAGCGGAACGACTTGCAGGGTGATGTAGAGCAACCAGATGGCGAGCAGCGCCGGCGCCGGCCACGCGCGAACCAGGACCTCCTGCGGCTTGGCCCGTCCCAGCGCCCACAGGACCAGCCACCCTGCGACCAGCACGAACACCGCGATCTCGAGCACCGACCACGCCCAGACACGGTTGCTGCCGAGCGGGATCGGAACCCAGACCAGCAGGGCGAGCAGAAGCCAGAAGAGGGACTTCTCTATGCGCACGGTGTCATGAAATGGAAAGGGCCATCCCAGCAACCGCCGGAATGGCCCAGGAGCCTGTGACCAAGTGCGTCAGTTCGGGCTAGCCGTGCCCCCGCCTCCGCTACCGCCCCCGCCGCTGGGCCCGGTAGGGCTACCCCGGCCGGAGCC